>Ga0210405_10004982_pt1 | contig 12275 bp, 12 predicted proteins | sample IncBWH11MmetaG_FD_155492 | JGI IMG/M metagenome (GOLD analysis project Ga0210405, IMG submission 155492) | Forest soil microbial communities from Barre Woods Harvard Forest LTER site, Petersham, Massachusetts, United States - Inc-BW-H-11-M | ecosystem: Environmental > Terrestrial > Soil >... | reverse complement strand
ACACCAACCGCGTGAACGCCATCTATTTCCAATATCCGCACCGCAAAACCGACGACGTCACCGTCGAACTTCCCGCCAGCTGGAAAATCGGCAGCGTCCCCAAGCCCCAGGATCAGGACGCCAAGGCTGCTGAGTACATCCTCACTGTGGAAGAAAAATCCGGGACAATTCATGTCACGCGCGTGCTTCGCAACGACCTGCTGCTTTTGCCGAAGGAACATTATCCGACGCTACGCAACTTCTTTCTGGTGGTGAAATCCGGTGATGAAAAACAGATCGTTCTCGAACCCGGCGCTGCCGCGGCCAACAATTAAATCTCCCTGCCCGTCTGCAGCCGCACTCATGCTCCTTTTGCTGCTCGTGCTCGCGCCGCGCCCGGCATTCGCCGGCGATGCGCCCGCCTGGATGCACGCGCTCACCAGCGCTCCGCTGCCTCCTCACGATGAAAAAATCGACGCGGTCCTTCTCTATTCCGAGGAAATCCTCATCGTCCAGCCCAACGGCAAGCTCAAGGAAATAGACCGCGCCGCCTACAAGATTCTCCGCCCCGGTGGCAGGCATTTCGGCAAAGTCACCCTAGCGTTTGATACCGAAACCCGTATCACCAACATCCATGGGTGGTGCATCCCAGCCCAGGGAAAAGATTTCGAGGTGAAGGACAAGGACACCACTGAACGTGGATATAGCGACGTGGATGGTGGCGAACTCGTCACCGACCTTCGCGTCAAGGTGCTTTCAATCCCCGCCTCCGAGCCCGGCAACATTGTCGGCTACGAAGTCGAGCATGAAGATCGCACCTACGTTCTTCAGGATGAATGGTCCTTTCAGGAAAGCGTCCCGGTCGGCGAAGCCCGCTACACCCTCCAGCTCCCCCCGGGTTGGGAGTACAAAGCAGTTTGGCTGAATCATCCCGAACTCCAGCCCGCAGCCGTCGGCAACAATCAGTGGCAGTGGATCGTCAAAGATGTTCCGGAAATCAAGCGCGAACAGCTCATGCCGCCGTGGAAGGGCGTCGCGGGCATGATGATTATCAGCCTGCTTCCGCCGAGCGGAGTCAACCACGGCTTCGTCACATGGTCGGAAATGGGCCTCTGGTATAACGGCCTGCTGCAAAATCGCCGCGATGCTTCACCCGCCATCAAACAGAAAGTTGTCGAACTCACCGCCAATCGTAAGGGTTCCGTCGATCAGATGCGTGCTCTCGCGGAGTTCATGCAGAAAGACATTCGCTACGTCGCCGTTGAACTTGGCATCGGAGGCTGGCAACCGCACGCCGCTCCCGAAACCTTCACTAGCCGCTTCGGTGATTGCAAGGACAAAGCCACTCTTCTCGCCTCAATGCTCAAGGAATTAAATATCGATTCCTATCACGTCGTCATCAATACGGATCGCGGCGGCGTCACTCCGGCCACTCCTCCCCATATCGGTTCCTTCAACCATGCCATTCTTGCCATCCATCTCCCCGACAGCGCGAATGACCCCTCGCTTGTGGCCACCATCCAGCACCCCGAGCTCGGCCGCTTGCTTTTCTTTGATCCCACAGACGAGATCACACCCTTCGGCGAGCTTCACGGCCCCTTGCAGGCGAATTACGCCCTGCTGGTCTTTCCCGGGGGTGGCGAACTCACGCAATTGCCGCAATTAAGTACTTCTGCCAACGGCACCGCGCGCGTCGGCAAACTCACTCTCGATCCCCGTGGCACTCTCAGTGGCAGCGTCCACGAAACCCGCGTCGGCGATTCCGCCTGGTACCAGCGAATGACTCTTCGCTACGTCGAAAAGGATGCCGACCGCATCAAGCCCATCGAACTCCTGATGTCTCATTCCATGGGAGCCTTTCAGATCACCAAGGCCACCGTCAGCAACCAGAAGCAGAACTCCTTGCCGTTTGCCTATGACTGGTCGTTCGTCGCTCTCGACTATGGAAAGACCGCCGGCGACCTGCTCCTCGTTCGCCCTCGCGTCATCGGCTCCCACACCAGCGGCATCCTCGAAACCAAGGAACCCCGAAAATACCCCGTCGAATTTGAGGGGCCTCGCCGCGACACAGACAACTTCGAAATCAAAATTCCCGCCGGCTTCGTCGTGGATGAACTGCCCCCCTCCATGGACGCCGACTACAGCTTCGGCAGCTACCACAGCAAAACTGAAGCCGTCGGCGACACCATTCGCTACACGCGCACCCTCGAAATCAAGGAACTCAGCGTCCCCGTCTCCAAATCCGACGACCTCAAAAAGTTCTACCGAATCATCGCCACCGACGAGCGCAACACCGCCGTCCTGAAACCCGCCGCCCACTAGCGCGCCCCGTGCCATCCCCCGGGAACGCCAACTCTGCTCCGTCCCGCGAGTTGAGCGGTATGATTCTCCCGAATGGCGTCCCGCCGGCGCCCGCCAGTTCCGTTCGCGCGCATGTCAGTTGAGTTTTTCAAACCTTTCGTTGCGAATCGCTCCATCCCACCCGGCGAACACTGTCAGGCCCGAGATGTGGTTGGCATTGTCTGCGCTGAAGACGAGCGTCAATCCACCGCCAACAGTAAACTCGTTCTGAACGATTGGCTCCAGTTTGATGGCCGGATCCCAGCCAACCCGTAGCATGAGGCTCCCATCCTCGAGAGAAAGTTTGTACGTGGCATCGAGTTCCGCGCTCTTATACACACCGGCGTAAGCGGTAAGAGCCTTCTCATCCAGGTGGAGAGCTTCAATTCTTTGGCCCGCGAACGTGACCGCATTGTTGTAGGTGGCGGTTGCTTTCATGGCGCCATCCGATCTTGAAAATGTGACGGTCGCCCCGGTGATGGGGTCCGCGAATCGGTTCCGTTCGACAGGCTCCAGAACATGACCTTCCAGCACGAGCTTTCCGCGCTCGGCCGTGAAGGAAGCAAGGTAATGCGTCCGGGTCTCGAAGTATTTTCCAGCGAGCGACTCGGGATCGGAACCAGATACGGCAACGCCGGTAGCCGCGGACTGCAGGTCCTTCTCCAGATAAATCTCAGCGACCTTGCGCGAAAGGCTGGCCGGGTCGGCGGACGACACATTGCACAGCGTCACGACGCTGAACCTCTGCTGCGGGAAGCGCAGAAGATTGGTCCGGTACCCGAAATTTGCGCCATCATGTTCTACAATCGGCAAACCGCGATACGTACTCATGTACAGGCCGAGCGCATAATCGTTCGCCGTGCCGCTATTCAACGCCTCGCGGGCCTGCATCTCCTTCAGGAATGTTCCTTTGCCCAGCTCATTCTGATAAAAATTTCGGTCCCATAAAAGCAGATCGTCCACGCTGCTCATCAGGCCGCCACCACCGACGATGTCATAATTGGTCGACCAATCCACGAGGAAGGCGCCGCCCTTCCCTGGTGAGTAACCGGCAACCCGGCCAGGCACAACCAGGGTGTGATCGTCATAAAATCTTGTATGTATCATTCCTAGCGGTTTAAAGATGTTCTGAGCGGCAAATTCCGATAGTGGCATTTTTGTTGCCCGCTTCACAGCCTCGGCGAGAAGAAAATAATTCGTATTGCTGTAAAGAAATTCGTCTCCCGGCTGGAAGTTGAGGGCTTTCTGGCGGACAATCAGGTCCATCAACTCCGCTGTGGGATGCAGGTCCTCCAGGTTGCGCCCGGAAATCCCAAGCAATCCCAGGACATCCGCGAGCCCGCTGGTATGATGCAACATTTCCCGCAGTGTGATTGGCTGGCCGTAATCGGGGAGTTCCGGGATGTACTTCCGAATGTTGTCGTCAAGGGAAAGAGAACCTTGCTCCGCGGCAAGCACAACGCTGGCTGCCGTGAACTGCTTCGATACCGACCCCATATAGAAGACGGATTCCGGGGAAAGCGCGACGCCGAGTTCAAGGCTGCCCAGGCCGTAGCCCTTGCGATAAACAAAGTCCCCGTTTTGTATCACCCCGACGGCACAACCAGGCGAATCGGATTTCGCGTAACTCGCAAAAATCTGATCCACGCGTTTTTCAGAATCCGCGCCAAATCCCGGCGCACCAACGGACAAACTGAGGAAGAAAACCAAAAAAGCAGCGAACCGCATCAGCATACCTCCCCTGAGTTATTTGACGGAAGCACAACCGAAACGGGGACAGGCACTCAACGTGGGCGCGTGGTAAGCCCAGCTTGTTTCCAGAGCTTCTCCCAATGCCAGACGCCGGGAGTCTTGTGGAGGACGCGGTAGCCGGTCTGGTGGGCCAGCATCAGAATCTGGCCGCGATGATGCGCTTCATGCGAGAACATGTAGGCGAACATGGTCCCGCCGGCCGGCCACACCTGCGACCAACTGCCCCGCGAGAATTTGGTCACGCGGCGATTCGGAGCGGCCGAGAGAGCATCCGTCAACATCCGCAGGCACTGCGCGGCGCTTTTCTTATGTGCTGCCGCAGCCTGCTTCATGGTGCAGCGGTCGGGATTGAGCGGCGCCGGGCACTTCAGGTGCGGCGCGGAATTCTTCAGCCACACCAGGCGGCAGTTGTGCAGGTGCGCGAAGATGGCTGCGATGGTCCGCCCACTGCCTTTGTCGCCCGGAGGCTGCGCGCGCCACGCCCGCGGGTCGAGCTCCGAAAGGATCAACTGGTTCATCGGATCGTTGCTCGCATAGGTTTCGAGCAGCGAATCGCGAATCTCAACAAGCCACGCGTGAGATTCAAGTGCCATGAAAGCTCCGCCCATATACCGGGAATTCCGGTTCGGACTCCCGGCTCGCGCATCCTAATGCTCCCTCCCCCCTCGACGCAATAAATTTGTGACTGGGGGCGGCTGCGCGCGTGGCGTACTCAAAACGTGTCGGCGGATAGCCTCTGTTTGTGCTGTCTCGCCTATTTCACAATAGAATCGTCGGTGCTTGAAAAAATAGCGGGTAGGCGGCGCCATCGCCGCCTACCCGCTATGGGCTGAGCCCACCGGGATTACTGGACCGTGAGCGCTATATTTGTGGAATGACTGATTTGTCCGGAAGTGGCCGTCACGACCAGCGTACTCATACCGGCCTGTGTGCCGTTGTTGTTGGTGGCCGAGTTGGAGCCGCCGCCGCAACCGCTCACGCCAATCACCAAACTACCGAGCAGAAGCAGACTCGCCGCGCTGAGCAACGCGAACCGGATTGACTTCCTCGCGGAGAACTGTCCACCCCGCGAATAAATCAGAATCACGCACACTCCCAGACACATCACCGCGAGTGCCGCGGCTCCGCCTATTCTGTTGAGAGGTTGGCGCGGCATGTAAAATCCTTGCCCGTAGACCCCACCCGGCATTCTTGTCGCCAGCGTGAGAGTGGTTGTGGCCGTCCCGCCGCTCGCGGGTGTAACCGAGCTCGGCGAAAACGTACATTGGGAATTAGCGGGTTCCCCGGAGCAGGTAAATTGCACCGCGGAGTTGAAGCCGTTTAATCCGCTGACCGTTACTTGAATCGCCGTCGTTTGTCCGATAGCGACCGTCGCGCTCGTCGGCGTAGCGGAAATGCTGAAATCGGCTCCCGCCGGCGTCGCTGCCGCGTTCGGCGTCAGTGTAGCGAACACACCGTGCTGTTCGTTTGCCAGACCCGCCGTGAAGTACAGGGTGTTCGGATCGCCGGAGGATCCTCCGCCTCCAAACACCATGTCCCACATGGAGGCATTGGTAATGACGGCGCCAGTGGCGTCCTTCATTTGATCGATCAAGCTCCCCGAGGCCGGGTCGTATACATCGATGACACCGTTGCCGAATTCACCGACGAGCAGCTTGCCACCAAACGGTCCGAAGCCTGCAGGAGGAATGACGAGCCCCCACGGTGCGTTCAGATTGCCCTGCGACACCAGCCGCTGGCTAAATCCTCCACTCAGAGTGAATATGTCCACAAATCCTGCGCCAGCCATGTGAACGGGATCGTGTTTGGCCGTATCCTGCAGCGCGTAGGTGACGAAGAGCTGCTGATTGAGCACGTGGATGCCGAACGGCGCGTAGCCGGCCGGAAGTTGCGGATCAACAAGAGTCCCGGTGAGCTGGGTTGAGTGGAAAGTGCTGTCGAAAACATCCACATTGCCCGAGTTGAAATTTGCCGCCACCAGGAAGGTGCCCGTTTGGCCGAGATTGACGAGGGCTAGTCCTTTGTAAACCGCCCCCGCTTTCGAGTTATCCACCACCGTGGTGACGGGGTCGCTGCCGTTCCAGGCGGAGATGGTTCCATCCTCGGAGTCGAAAATGAACAGGGCTGGCTTGCCGTTCACGTTGAAGCCGGTAGCGGCAACGTTGGCGACAATACCCGTCGGGGTAGCGGGGTTCGCATCTCCCACGGGCGCGGGTATCTGAAAGCTGCCCGAATTCACCCCCTGGGGGTTGTATAGCGTGGAGAAGCCGGAGTTGTTGTCGGCAATCCAGAACGTTTGGCCCGGGAAAAAGGCAATTCCCCAGGGGTTAACCAGCTGCGGATCCGTATTGGCGGCCAGGCCGGCTGTGTCGGAAGTCAGATTCGTCTGCTTGAAAGAATTGGTTTGCGCCGACGCACTTCCTGACGAAAAAAACGTAGCGAATAGTGTCGCGGCCAATGACCATAAAAAGCGTTTGTAATGCATTGCATTACCTCCAGTGAAATTCCATTGGCAGCTTACAAAAAACCGAAAATGGAGTTGTCCGCTGGAAGTTACAAGTTCGTCAGTTAAAAAGAGCCTCCCATGAAAATAATTTGACAACTTTTGTGGAATAAATCTCAGCCGCGTCCATCGCATCTCGGGGCCACTACGGTAATAGGGGGCAAAAAGAGCACACTTCTAGAACGCTGGCCGGATTGGAGAGGAAAGGAAAACTGGAAAATCGACAATTTCGAGCGGCGAGAGCGTCATTGGTCCACGAGCGCCTGCCGCACCAGAGACGTTCTCGGTGCCTGATTAACGGCTTACCGGAAGTTACTCACGAAGTTACTCACAATGTCGACTTGAGAATGGACGAATGCCCTTCATCCATTTCCTCCGCGATATCCATCAACCTCCGAAAAGAGGCTTTTAAGGCGTTAACGTAGACTACTCCGGCCTTGTCCGTCAGGATTTCAGATGGTTCTTTCATGAAATATCTTCTCAGTTCGCTAAGCGGGTGTTCGATTTCTCGATAGAGATATTTAATCGAGTCGCAGGAGTCTACGGCGAATCCACCCTCCTTCAAGAGATTCTCAAACTGGTTCAGCGAGATTTGCAGTTGATTGACCGCCTGCTTGGCAAGTACAAGTTTCGAGTCGCCGCGAACTTCCCCAAGTATTATCTCGAAGGAATAGGAAACCTCGTCGAACGCTTTCTTGAGTTTTGCCTCAGGGATTTGCTCTTGAGGGACATCTACTTGCGTCTTTTGGTCCATAAGCAACCCTACCAAAAAGATTTCTGCAAGTCTGTGTGATAGTGAACACTCTTCATAAAGGCGGTTAAAGCCGGGCCACCCTCCGGTTCCGAACTATCGAAAGCGAAGAGTGACCCACCCTTTCCAAAATCGAAAGGGTAGGCCACCCAAGAAGGTTTTTAGTATGCGCCACCCGCCACTGTTAGCGAAGGGGCCGAACGGTAGTAGGATTGCCCTTAATGGATTCAGTTTTCGGTTTACTCTTAGTCACCACCGAACCGCGTACCGGTGGGCGTGCCACAGCCGGTGAAGACTACGTTGCCGTTGGCATCGAAAACCTGGATTGCTGAGGTCGCTGTAAACTCATCGCCGCTTGCTCCGAGTTTCAAGGCAATCTTACCTGTCTGTGATCCGGTGAAAACGCCGCTTGCGTCATAGCGGTAGAAGATGAAAGTGGCCGAGTAATCTTGCCAGCCGGGTTCGCGCCGCCAAACTCCGTGGCCGAAGCCACGCATAGCCGGACTCAGACCAGGAGCACTGGAAAATTCCGACATTGTCCCGCCTTCGTGAAAAGTCCATAGCCCTGGAATAGTGCGGACCACGTCGCCCGTTTGACAGTTAACCGAGGTTAGTGCCATTTGCCACACGCCTACGATTGTCCTTTCGTGGTCGTCTGACAACGCCGACAAGTGTTTATTTGGATTGTTGTGACTGGAAACGACGGAAACGGTGATCGTCAAAGCCGCAATCAACGCCAACGCGAGGACCGATGTTTGTTGCTTGAGATTCATACCCCGTGCGAAATTCTTACTAAAGGTCTTCATGATTAATCTCCTTTTCGAGAATGATTTCTGCTCACCCTCAGAGGTCTGGTGGAGTCCAGTTAGTTTTGCCCCAGGCCTTGTGAGAATTGCAGCCCTAGGATTCATTCGGCAAAAACAAACTCCAAAACAGCTGCTTACCTGCGGGTATTCCTGTTTCTTACCGGGACTCAAACGTTCCAAAGGATTTTTGTTACTCGGCCAATTCGAGGTGAAGCATGGTTGGGCCGAAGGAGTCCGAATCTAGTGGTGTCGGTGTCATTGCGTTGGAGAAGTGCTCATGTGACAGTCCCCAAGGCATGCACGGCCCCGACCTTTTCAGGCAAACGGCGCTAAATGTGAGGAGTGATTATTTCCGCTGAATGGAAAGCAACCGCAGGAGATTCGGCCCGGATGGGAGTGCGGGCTGGGTGTAATGAATGGGCGGAAGGCTTGGGAGCGTGGCTGCCGGGGCCGCATCCTGCCGAGGGCTTGCTTCCCGGCGGGCCGTCCGCACTCTTCCAATCTTGGGCGCAGGACCGGATACGAGAAAATCGTTGGAAGTGTCGTCGTAGAGGCTGAGCGATTCAGGGATTTCGCTGCAAAATAGACCTAGGGCAAGCGAGAAGACCAGGAGGATGCAGAATCTCTTAAATCGCATTGGCAATCAGGTGCCTTTCTTAGCCAACCCAACACTAAAACTGAGGCACAATTTGCCGGTATGGTAGTTGGTACAATTCTTTACGTCAATAGAAACTTGAGGACGAATCGTGATAGACAAGCCCGGGAAGGCTGTCGCAAACGGCCGCAGCGCGGCGGTCGAAGGTGAACCAACCGAAGGTGTCCGCATTATCGAATTATCAGTTGAAGGGCTCTTCCGTCGAAGGCCTGATGAATTTTCTGACCGCGCTGGACCGCGACGTGGATATCGTGATTCGCCGGAGGCCGGGAACGCAACACCATCTGTTATGAAGCAGGTTTCAAATGTGGTGTTTATGATTCAAGGGAAACCGTTTGGGCTTTCGGCTGCGCAGAAGAGCGACATCTGGCGCCGCTGGAAGGCGGGGCAGTCGTTGCTGTATTCTGGGCCGGTAATTCGAATGGAAGTAGGCGGCGAAGGGTAGCTCTTTTCTTTCTCGCAGGGAGTATTGCCTTTTTCTGTGGCCAGGCCTACAACTGACTCCACCCAAACGAATCGGGGGTGAATCATGCGATTAGGTTTCTCAGCAGCATTGGTTTGCGGGCTTGCTGCCGTACTTTTGGTTGTCGCTGGCGCTTCCTGGAAATTCGAGCACAAAAACCGCGGAGGTGCCGAGCCTTCTGCTTCGGCGGCGGATGCAGCCGCCTCGGAGCTTGTGGACGCGCACATTCGCGCGCTCCAGCCCGGCCACTTGACCGACGTCGCTTCTACAGACCTGCATACCGTCAAGCCGTGGTTTGACGGGAAAATCGCTTTCTCTCCGCCCGTTTCTGATCTTGGCGCGCAAGATTTTCCGCTGGTCGGCGGCAGGCTCGACGTTTTCCAGGGACGCACAGTCGCCGCTTTGGTATACGGCCGCGGCAAGCATTTCATCAGTGTTTTTATTTGGCCCGATGTGACCCAGGACATGGAGCAATATGCAGGCGCGATGAACGGCTATCAGTGGATTTCCTGGAAGCATAGCGGGCTGCGCTTCTGTGCGGTCGCGGACACCAACCGCGGCGACCTCGCCGCGCTGAAGGATCTATTCAACCGCTAGCGTAGTGCGTCTAACGCTTCTTTACATTGGCTGGTGCCCCGGGCCACCCGCGGAGTTGTTCTCCCTCGTCAGGAGCGGGCGTTCTTGATGTCTTCGCGTGCGCTCTTCTCGGCGTTCCGCGCCTCGCCCCTGGCATTCACATCTGGCTTCAGAGCGAGGATGGCTTTCTCCAGGCTGAGGGCTTTCGGGGGCGCCTGGCACGACTTGATATCGCCGTTGGGGCGTACCGCGGTCATATTCCATTTCAGGCAGTTGAATTTGATCTGCAGGTCGCCGCTGGCGCGAAGCGAAGCAACGCAATCGTCCAGGGTCTTGAAGAGGGTGCAAGCGTCCTTCAGCGTGGTGTGCGCCGGCAGCAGCGCCTGCAACTGCAGCGTCAGCGCCTTTTCCTCCGCGCTGTTCGCCGCAAGCTCCTGGCTGGCGGTCGGTTTCTTGATCCACTTCATGGGATTGTAGGAACGCGCGCCCGCGGTGGCGGCGCCAAACAGAATCGCGGCTCCGGCCGCACCAAGGACGAGACTTTTGTATTTCATACTGTCGCCTTTCCTGGGGGTGGGCGCTGGGTTGACTGTAGTAGGCCACCCTGTGTCGTGCGCTTCGAGCCTCGGCAGGTACGGTACTCCCCGTATCCGTTACTCTGACCTTCCGGCCAGTCTGTAAAACAGATACGCAACAACACCCCGTAAAGGCGAGTGAAATCAAGCCTGGGCGGTGCAACTAGAGCGTAGCTGGACGGGTGGCCTACCCTTTGCGGTTTTGGCTCCTCTGCGCCATCTCGCCGATTTTGCGGGATGAACGGGTGGGCCCGCCCCTCGTCTTTTCCATCCCATAAATGGTTTTCAGGGGGTCGGAGCTTTAGCTCCGACATTTGGAACCCCAAAAAATCGGGCTTTAGCCCCTGAGGACACTCTTCCCTAATCTGGGCTCCCTTCATGAGATAAGTTGGAGGGCTTTTCCGTCGAACGCCTGATGAATCTTCTGACCGCGCTAGCCGCGACGTGGATATCGTGATTCGCCGGAGGCCGGGAACGCGGAGGGCCAGGCGCACTGTGGTGACGACTGGCTAGGAGGGAAGAGAAAGAGTATCTTTCCGTCTGTCCCCGAATTCCCCACCCGGATAAGCCATTCAGCAAGCCCGAGCTAGTCAGGGATGTTGGGTCGGGACCGCGACAGACTTCGAAGCCTTGTCAGCAACGCTCCCAGATGGGGGCGGTCTTCTTGAGCAACCCCCGTGAATTCCAATCCCATTCCGCGAGCGCCCTCCACATGGCGCACGACAGCCTTGGTTCTGATCTGCCCTTCTTCTACGAGAAAATCAACCTCTGCCTTGGCCCCAACAGACTGAGGTTTAGGTGTCTCTATGAAGACTCCCCCAAAGCTCAGATTCCGAATGCGCGAAACATCACTGCGCTCAGGGCAACTCCAATACACGCGAACCCCCTCCGGTGTATCGACGCGCAAAGCTTTTCTTCGCGAGTAGCCTGGGATTTGGGATAGGGTTCGCATATAACACCGCTCACCCTAGGGGGACCAGCTCAGAAAAGAGAGGAAGACACCTGTACGGCTTTCGTCAAGTTACTCCGAAGTTGCGCTGAAAACAAGCCAGCATCTGGGTCAGCTCCCTGGTAATCCGCGGAAACCGGGGACAGACTGTCACGGACGCTAAGGCTGAGATCCTGATGAACTGCTCGCCTCTGACTGATTACCGATCACTGATTACTGAACCAGCCAAAGGTGTCCGCGCTGGCGAATTATCAGTTGGAGGGCTTTTCCGTCGAACGCCTGATGAATTTTCTGACCGCGCTGGACCGGGAAGTGGATATCGTGATCCGCCGCAGGCCGGGAATGCGGAGGGGCAGGCGTATCGTGGTGACGGCCGCTTAAAAACGAAGAGAAACTGGTAATCAGTAAACAGCGATCAGCAAGCGGAAAGCGCGGAGGGCAAACCCCAAGGCCCAGGTACCGAACACCGGAACCTGGGCCACCCCCCGAAATCCCGGAGTTCCCATATGTGAATCCCCTGCGCTCCGCTTATCGGAACTGCGTCAGAAAATCCAAGCCAACAGCGAAATCCTTTGCCACGGGCTGACAATACACCACCCGTGCTCTGGCGCTCATCGCGCCAGATATGGCCCTTATACCGACTTGCGATCCGAGTTCCCAAGTTCGCTGCGTCACCACTCTTGCCCCGCGAGAACTGAGATTTTCTATGGAGGCCAAGTCGGTCAAGTGCGGATAGAGAACGTTAAAAATATTCACCAGCAATCGCGTGGCGGTGCGTGTGTGTTTGCGGCCCTCCAGCATACAACCTCATTTGGCCGGGCGTTATTTGGTTAGAACTACTAGTTTGGGCGCGGGTCTGCAATCAGGCGAATACCCGCTTTCCCTTCGGGTGAATCCTCTGGTCCAGCTTACAGTCCCATTACTCG
>Ga0210405_10004981_pt1 | contig 12276 bp, 8 predicted proteins | sample IncBWH11MmetaG_FD_155492 | JGI IMG/M metagenome (GOLD analysis project Ga0210405, IMG submission 155492) | Forest soil microbial communities from Barre Woods Harvard Forest LTER site, Petersham, Massachusetts, United States - Inc-BW-H-11-M | ecosystem: Environmental > Terrestrial > Soil >... | reverse complement strand
TAGTCGGGCGAGCCGGCATCCGGCTTGCCGTCGCGGCCGTAGCTGAGCAGGCCCATGATGCCGACGCCGCCCAGCGGATTGGTGTAGTTCAGGTAGTACGAGTAGTTGTGCTTCCAGCCGTCCAGGATCGGAATGGACTGGATGTACTGCGACACCAGGATGGTGCTCAGGGTCACAGGGTCGATGGACTGGAAGTTGGCCAGGTTGACGTCGCCGGTGGCGGCGGCGCCAGCGGCGGCGGCGCCTGCCTGGTCGGTCAGCCAGGAGAACATGGCGGTACCCAGGTTGCGCATGTCGGCCTCGGTCCGCTTCTGCTTGGACTTCTGCAGCGCGTCGAGGAAGTTGGGGATCAGCAGTGCGGCGATGATCCCGATGATGGCGACGACGATCAACAGCTCGATGAGCGTGAAGCCCTGCTGCCGGCGGCGAAGACGGCTGAGCATTCTAGGGTCCTCCTCCTCCCCCTCTCGGGGTCTTTAAACATAGCCAGATTCGTCCAGGCTAAGCGACAAGGCGGAATTGCATGGTTGGTGCCATGCCCCCGATGGCGGTCAAAACCTTGCCAGGACAGGCTTTCCCCAGGTCGTGCGCGGCAGGGAGTGTCGAATATTGGCAGCCGCCTCTGGCAGAATTCGTCAGCAAAACAAGTGACCTCCGGGGTCGTAAATGATGCATAGATGGGCTCTGTAATGGGATGTGACGCCGGCCTCGGCGCGGGTGCCCTCGTGCGGCGGCGCGACGGTGCCTCGAAGCCAGAAAAAACGGGTGCCGCCACCGCGGCACCCGCCTTGGAACCATCAGGATCAGAGCTGCGAAAAGAATCAGAGCTGCGACCAGCGCGCTTGCTAGCCGGAGGTCTTCTGCGCGTAGCGGACCCAGTAGCCATCGGCCCAGACCAGGTCGCGGTCGTAGTCGGTCGGATCGAAGCCGGTCACCGTGTAGTCGGGCGAGCCGGCATCCGGCTTGCCGTCGCGGCCGTAGCTGAGCAGGCCCATGATGCCGACGCCGCCCAGCGGATTGGTGTAGTTCAGGTAGTACGAGTAGTTGTGCTTCCAGCCGTCCAGGACGGGAACGGACTGGATGTATTGCGACACCAGGATGGTGCTCAGGGTGGTGGAGCTGATGGACTGGAAGTTGGCCAGGTTGACGTCGCCGGTGGCGGCGGCGCCGGCGGCGGCGGCGCCCGCCTGGTCGGTCAGCCAGGAGAACATGGCGGTGCCCAGGTTGCGCATGTCGGCCTCGGTCCGCTTCTGCTTGGCCTTCTGCAGCGCGTCGAGGAAGTTGGGGATCAGCAGCGCGGCGATGATCCCGATGATGGCGACGACGATCAACAGCTCGATGAGCGTGAAGCCTTGCTGACGCTGGCGCAGGCGACGGAACATGGGGTACTCCCTCCGACCCCCTGAGGGGGGGCTGAAAATAAAGCCACGGCTGATCCGGGCGATGGAACTCTGTAGAGCACGCCCGATGCCACCTGGGGAGGGATTGTAAGTAGCTGAAATTAAAGGCCTATTCGGCTATGGCGAAGCCTGAATCTGCCAAGAATTGGCATCCGAAATGCAAATATTTATTGCCGCCGGTCAAAAATAACATCGCTCCTATGATTCATCGTATTGCGATTGGTATGGATGAGGTGGCGGGGAGCGCAGTCTGGCGCGTGGCCAGAAGGGAGCAGAGGCGTCGGTCAGGGTCAGGCGACCAGGCCGCGGAGCAGGTGCATGACGCGGTCGGTGACGAAGGCGTCGCCGACCGCGACGACGGGAAAGACCTCCTGCTCGCGCTTCCAGCCCCAGACGTAGTCCACCCGCAGCTGGTCGGGCCGCTCGTCGATGAGGGCCAGCTCGAGGGCGCCGCGCTTCGGCGGGGCGAGCTGGATCTGCAGGTCGAGGCGCGCCCGGCGCGGCGACACCTCGCGCAGCCTGGTGAAGTGACCCTTGCGGTCGAGGTCGAGCATGCACGCCCGCAGGGTCGGCACCACCACCGCCCGCATCAGCTCCTCGAAGCGGTAGATATGCCGGTTCCTCTCGATCCGCCGCTCCCGCTCGTCGTAGCGGTCGAGCTCCCGCTGGCTGTCGATCGTCCCCAGCAGGCGATGGAACTCCTGGCGCTTCTCTTCGTCCAAGCGGGTCTCCCGCGCCGGCGCCGCCGCGACCCCGGCCGTCCCTGGCGTGATGGGGGTATTCTATCCTGCACGAAGACACGGCCGGCGGCGGCACCAGGCCGGCAGGGGAGGCGACCAGGTGATTGAAATCCTCGAGCACGGCGCGGTGCGCGAGCTGCGGCTGGCGCGGCCGCCGGCCAACGCGCTGTCGCCGGAGCTGATCAAGGCGCTGTCGGCGGCGCTGGCCGCCGCCGCCCGGGAGGCGAGGGCGGAGCCCGGGCTGCCGGCGAGCCCCGAGCGCCCGGCGGCGCTGGTGCTCTCGGGAGCGCCCGGGATGTTCTCGGCCGGGCTCGACGTGCCCCACCTGCTGACCCTGGACAGATCCGGCATCCACGACATGTGGCACCACTTCTATGGCCTGCTGCGCGCCCTGGCCGCTTCGCCGCTGCCGGTGGTGGCGGCGATCACCGGCCACAGCCCGGCGGGCGGAGCGGTGCTGGCGCTCTACTGCGACCTGCGGATCATGGCCGATGGGGACTTCCGCATCGGCCTCAACGAGGTGCGGGTCGGCCTGCCGATGCCGCCGGTGATCTTCGCCGCGGTCCGCCGCCTGGTGGGCAGCGGGCCGGCGGAGCGGCTGTGCGTCGGCGGCGCCCTGATGCCGCCGACGGCGGCGCTGCGCGTCGGCCTGATCGACGAGGTGGTGCCGCAGGATCAGGTGGTGGAGCGGGCGGTGGCCGCGGCCGCCGAGCTGGCGGCGCTGCCGCGAACGGCGATGGACTACACCCGCCGCCTCGCCCGCGCCGACCTGGTCAAGCTGTTCGACGCCACCGGCGCCGAGGTGGAAGCCATGCTCGACGCGTGGTTCACCGCCGAGACCCAGGCCACGATGCGCGCGCTGGTGGAGCGGTTGGCGCGCAAGCGTGGCGCGGCCTGAGTGCCTGCTGCGAGCGCGATGAATCCTCCGGGGCAGCGTGAGGGCACCGGCCTGATCGTCGACGACGAGCCGCAGATCCGGCGGGTGGTGCGCAACTCGCTGCAGGGCGAGCTGGCGCGCCTGGTGGAGGCGGCCACCGGCGCCGAGGGGATCGACCTGGCGGCGGCGGAGAAGCCGATCCTGGTGGTGCTGGACCTCGGCCTGCCGGACATGGCGGGGATCGACGTCTGCCGCGAGATCCGCAAGTGGTCGAGCGCCGCCATCGTGGTGCTCTCGGCGCGGCAGTCGGACACCGAGAAGGCGATGCTGCTCGACGCCGGCGCCGACGACTACGTCACCAAGCCCTTCAGCACCCTGGAGCTCACCGCCCGCGTCCGCGCCAACCTGCGGCGCGCCCACGCGGCGCTGGGCCCCGCCGAGCACCGCATCGCCATCGGCGAGCTGGTCATGGACCTGGCCGGCCGGACGGTGCGGCGCGGCGAGCAGATTGTCCATCTCACGCCGATCGAATGGGAGCTGCTGCGCACCTTCGCCACCCAGGCGGGGCGCACGCTCACCCACCGTCAGCTGTTCAACGCCGTCTGGGGCCGCACCTTCGGCCATCCGCAGCAGTACCTGCGCGTCCACGTCGCCAACCTGCGGCGCAAGATCGAGCGCGACCCGGTGCGTCCCGAGGTCATCCTCACCGAGCCCGGGGTGGGATACCGCCTCGAGATCCCGGGATGAGGCGCGGCGCGGGGCGGACCGCCCGGCGCCCGGAGCGGCAGGACCGCGACCAGGGCGCGGAGCCGGTGGACTGGAGCGGACGCCTCGGGCGGCCCGGCAGCTGGCTGTTCTGGGTGGCGACGCTGATCGCGGTCACGGTGGCGCTGGTGTCGGTGCGCGGCGATCTCGACCAGGCGCACGTGACGCTGATCTATCTGCTGGTGGTGCTCGGCGGCAGCGCCAGCGGCGGGCGGGCTCTCGGCTTCACCCTGGCCTGCGCCTGCTTCCTGCTGATCGATTATTTCCTGCAGACGCCCTACGACACGCTGTCGGTCGACAAGCCGCTCGACTGGCTGGTGCTGCTGGCCTTCCTGGTGACCGCGACGGTCGCCACCCAGCTGGTCGGCCGCGCCAACGCCGAGGCGGCGGCGGCGCGGCGGCGCGCCGAGGAGATCGACCGCCTGGCGGCGCTGGGCGCGGAGACGCTCTCGGCCGGCCGGGCCGACGACGCGCTGGCCGCCATCGCCCGGGTGATCCGCGAGACCTGCGGCGCGGCGGAGTGCCAGATCTATGTCGGCCGGCGGACCGAGCCGGCCGGGGCGGACGAGGGCGAGGGCTTCCGGCTGGCGGCCGGCGCCGGGGACCCCGCCGGCGTCGGGGAAACCGCGGGCGGCGCGGACCCCGCCGGCGCCGGCGATCGCGCCGGCGGCGCGGGCGAGGAGGGCGACCGCGGCGGCGGCAAGACGACTCTGGAGAGCTTCGCCTGGGTCGCCGAGCATCGCCTGGCCGTCACCGAACGGCTGGACGGGGAGACGGTCCGCACCAGCGCCGCCACCGGCGCCAGCGCCGCGCTCGACGGCGCGCTGGCGCCGGCGCGCGCCCTGCTGCTGCCGCTGGTGGCGCACGACCGGCTGGTCGGCGTGCTGCGCCTTGCCGATCGCGGCGGCCTGCGGCTGGATCCGGCGCGGCGGCGCATCCTCGACGCCCTCTCCTACTACGCGGCGCTCGGCGTCGAGCGCGTGGCGCTGGTGGCCGAGGCCGAGCATGCCGAGGCGCTGCGCGAGGCGGACCGCCTGAAGGACGCGCTGCTCGCCTCGGTGTCGCACGACCTGCGCACGCCGCTGACCACGATCAAGGCGCTGGCCCACGACCTGGCCGGCGGCGGCGACGAGCGCGCGGCGGTGATCGAGCAGCAGTCCGACCGGCTCAACCACATGGTGGCCGATCTGCTCGACCTGTCGCGGTTGAGCGCCGGCGGCATGCCGGTGAACATCGAGATCAACGCCGCCGAGGACCTGGTGGGGGCGGCCATCCAGCAGGTGGCGGGGGCGCTCGGGCAGCGCGAGCTGCGCACCGCGCTGGCGCTGCGCGAGCCGATGCCGGTGGGGCGCTTCGATTTCGTCCATTCGTTGCGCGTGCTGGTGAACCTGATCGAGAACGCGCTCAAGTACTCGCCGGCCGCCGCGCCGATCGAGGTCTCGATGCGCGGCGAGGGCGAGATGATCGCCATCGCCGTCGCCGACCGCGGCCGCGGCGTGCCGCCGGCCGAGCGCGAGCGCATCTTCGAGCCTTTCTACCGGCCGGCGGGCGGGTCGCCGGACGGCGCCCGCGCCGGCGGCGCCGGCCTCGGCCTGGCCATCGCCCGCCGCCTGGCGGTGGCGCAGGGCGGCACCCTCAGCTTCGCGGAGCGGCCTGGCGGCGGCAGCGTCTTCACCCTGCGCCTGCCGGCGGCGCGGCTGCGCGAGGAGGAGATGCCGGAGGTCGCGAGCTCCTGAGCCGTGGGCGCCGGCCGCCCGCGCCCCGCGGCTGGCGGCAGGCGTCGGCTTTGCGGATTCTTTGTGGCCGGCGGGGGCTTCTTTGTGCGGCCTTTGTCGGGGCTCGGGTAGGGTGGTGCGGTCGGGCGAACACCGTCCGCGTACCATCATGAGAGCCAGCCGAAAACTCCTCCCGGTCGTCGCCGTCGCCGGCGCTCCACCGCCGGCCCGGTTCGCCGCGGCTGCGGTGGCCTTGCTGGCGATCCCGCTGGGGGCGCTGGGGGTGCTGGGCGCGCTGGGCGGCTGTGGCTCGCCGCCGCGGGCCGCCGCGGCGCCGCCGGCCCTCGCGGTGCCGGCGGGCGAAGCCTGGCTGACGCCCGACAGGGCGCGCCAGGCGGGTATCGCCGTGGCGCCGGCGCGGGTCGAGGAGCTCGGCCGCGTGCTCGCGGCGAGCGGCCGCATCGCCTTCGACGACCAGCGCGTGACCCACGTCTTCTCACCGGTCACCGGCCGGCTGGTGCGGCTGGTGGCGGGGCTCGGCCAGCGGGTCAAGCAGGGCGACCCGCTCGCGCTCATCGCCTCGCCCGACCTCGGCAGCGCCGATTCGGACTATGCCAAGGCGCAGGCGGCGCTGGCCCAGGCCGAGCGCGAGTACGAGCGCCAGCGGGAGCTGCTCGCGGCGCACGCCTCCGCCCAGCGCGATTTCGAGGCGGCGGAAGCCGGCGAGCGCCAGGCGCGGGCCGAGCTGGCGCGCGCCGAGGAGAAAGCGCGCCTGCTGGGCGGTGGCCGCCTGCAGGCGGTGACCCAACAGTACGTGCTGCGCTCGCCGATCGCCGGCGAGGTGATCGCCCGCGCCGCCAACCCCGGCGTCGAGGTGCAGGGGCAGTACTCGGGCGGCGCCACCGTCGAGCTGTTCACCATCGGCGAGCTCGACCGGGTATGGGTGCTGGCCGACGTCTTCGAGCTCGACCTGGGACGGATCCAGCGCGGCGCGCCGGTCGCGGTCGAGGTGATCTCCTCGCCCGGGCGGCGCTTCACCGGCCGAGTGGATTGGATCTCCGGCACCGTCGACCCGGCCACGCGGACCGCCAAGGTGCGCTGCGCGGTCGACAACTCCGCCCACCTGCTCAAGCCGGAGATGTACGCCGCGGTTGCCATCCAGGCGCCGGGGCATCGCGCCCTGGCCATCCCGCGCGCCGCGGTGCTGCGCCAGGGCGAGCAGACCGTGGTCTTCCGCGAGACGGGCCGGGCGGCGAGCGGCGCGCTGCGCTTCGCGCGCTGGCCGGTCAAGGTGGACGACGAGGGCGGCGAAGGCATGGTGGCGGTGCTCTCGGGGTTGCAACCGGGCGACCGCGTGGTGACCGCCGGCGGCATCCTGCTGCTGGGCATGATTTGAGGCGCGCCGCGCGTCCTCTCGACGGCCGGTCCGCACGATGATCCGCCGTCTCGCCGCCGCCGCCCTGGGGGCGCCGGCAGTGCTCTTCCTGCTGGTCGCCGGACTGGTCGCCGCCGGCCTTCTCGCCTACGGCCGCCTCGACATCGAGGCCTACCCCAACCCGGTGCCGCCGCTGGTCGAGGTGATCACCCAGCCCGACGGCTGGAGCGCCGAGGAGGTCGAGCGGCAGGTCACCATCCCGCTCGAGACCGGTCTCGCCGGCATGCCGGGCCTCGATCACGTCCGCTCGCAGTCGCTGTTCGGGCTGTCGGACGTCAAGTGCTACTTCAACTGGGACACGAGCTACAAGGACGCGCGCCAGGAGGTGATCAACCGCCTGCAGTTCGTCACCCTGCCTGGCGGCCTGCAAGCGTCGCTCTCACCCTGGAACGCCATCGGCGAGGTGTTTCGTTACGTCGTCCGCGGCCCGGGCTATTCGCTGCGGGAGCTCAAGACGGCGGAGGACTGGATCCTCGAGCGCGAGTTCAAGGCGGTGCCCGGGGTGATCGACGTCACCAGCTTCGGCGGCGAGACCAAGCAGTACCAGGTGTCCGTCGATCCCTACCGCCTGCGCGGCCAGAAGCTGACCCTGGCCCAGGTGACACAGGCGGTCGCCAACGCCAACCAGAACGCCGGCGGCCAGCGCCTGACGCTCGGCGAGCAGGCTTACACGGTGCGTGGCCTCGGGCTGCTGCGCGGCATCCACGACCTCGAGAACGTGGTGGTGCAGACCACCAACGGCATCCCGATGCGGGTGCGCGACGTCGCCAACGTCTTCGAGGGGGCGCGGCCGCGGCTCGGCATCGTCGGCAAGGACGGCGACGCCGACGTGGTGCAGGGCATCGTGCTGATGCGCTACGACGGCGAGACCAAGCCGACCCTGGAAGGCATTCATCGGCGGGTCGACTACATCCGCGGCCATCACCTGCTGCCGCCGGGCATGGACATCGAGCCTTACTACGACCGCGGCAACCTGGTCGCGCTGACCACCCACACGGTGATGCACAACCTGCTGCTCGGCATGGTGCTGGTGTCGCTGGTGCTGTTGCTGTTCCTCGGCAACACGCGCGGCGCGCTGGTCGCCGCGGTCAACATCCCGCTGGCGCTGCTGTTCGCGTTCTGCGGCATGGTGGCGGGCGGCACGCCGGCCAATCTCATCTCGCTCGGCGCGGTCGATTTCGGCATCATCGTCGACTCGACGGTGATCGTGATCGAGAACATCTTCCGCCATCTGGGCGCGCGAGGCAGCGGCAGCATGCGCGACCGGGTGGTGACGGCGGTGGGGGAGGTGGGCACGCCGCTCGCCTTCTCGCGGCTGATCATCTTCGTCACCTTCCTGCCGCTGTTCACCATGACCGGAGTTGCCGGGGTGATCTTCTCGCCGATGGCGCACACCTACGCCTACGCCATCTTCGGCGCGGCGGTGCTCGCCCTGACGCTCACCCCGACGCTGGCCGCGCGGCTGGTGCCGCCCGACGCCGAGGAGCGCGAGAACGCCTTGATGCGTTTCCTGCACCGCGTCTACGATCCGCTGTTCGACGTCGCCTTGCGCCACCCGTGGAGCGCGCTGGCGCTGGCGGTGGCGCCGATCGCCCTCTGCGTGGTGCTGTTCCTGGCCAATGGGCGCGAGTTCATGCCCAAGCTCGAGGAGGGCAATTTCTGGATCCGCGCCACGCTGCCCAACTCGGTCTCCCTCGAACAGTCGTCGCGCTACGTCGGCCGCATCCGCGAGATCCTGCGCCGGCAGCCGCAGGTGGAGACGGTGGTGTCGCAGCTCGGGCGTCCCGACGACGGCACCGACGTCACCGGCTTCGGCAACATCGAGCTGTTCGCGCCGCTGACGCCGTTCGACAGCTGGCCGCGGGGGCTCACCAAGGAGAAGCTCACCGAGCGGCTCGAGCGCGAGCTCGGGGATGCTTTTCCCGGCGTGGTGTTCAACTTCTCGGAGTACATCTCGGACAACGTCGAGGAGGCGGTGTCGGGGGTCAAGGGCGAGAACAGCGTCAAGGTGGTGGGGCCCGACCTGCGCGCCAACGAGCGGCTGGCTGGCGAGATCGGCGGCGTGCTGGGCGGCATCCCCGGCGTGCGTGACGTCGGGCTGATATCGTCGCTCGGCCAGCCGAGCGTGGTGATCGCCACCGACCGCCTGCAGGCGGCGCGCTACGGTCTCAACACCGGCGACGTCGAGGCGGTGGTGCAGGCGGCGGTGGGCGGCCAGGCGGTCACCCAGGAGTTCGAGGGCGAGAAGCGCTTCGACGTGGTGGTGCGCTGGGCGCCACCGTACCGGCGCAACGTCGAGGCCATCCGCGAGATCACCGTCGCGGCGCCGGACGGGAGCCAGATCCCCTTGGGACAGTTGGCGATGATCTCGCTCGAGGACGGGCCGTCGGTGATCTATCGCGAGGACGGCCGGCGCTACTCGCCGGTCAAGTTCTCGGTGCGCGGGCGCGACCTCGCGGGCTCGATCGCCGAGGCCACCCGCCGCATCGACCGCCAGGTCAAGCTGCCCTACGGCACGAACTACTCGTGGGCCGGCGAGATCAACGAGCTCAACGAGGCGGAAGGGCGGCTGCTGGTGATCATCCCGCTGACCCTGGTGCTGATCGCGCTGCTGGTCTACGCCGCGGTGAAGGACTGGTTGTACAGCATGGTGGTGCTGATCAACATCCCGGTGGCCTGCGCCGGCGGCCTGGCGGCGCTGCTCGCGACCGGCATCAACTTCTCGGTGTCGGCGGCGATGGGTTTCGTCTCGATCTTCGGCATCGCCATCCAGGACGCGATCCTGATGGTCAACTACGCCCAGCGCCAGTGGGCCGAGGGCAAGCCGATCGAGGCGGGGGCGCGGATCGCCGCCGAGCAGCGCTTCCGGCCGGTGCTGATGACCACGCTGGTGGCGATGCTCGGGCTGTTGCCGGCGGCGGTGTCGCAGGGGATCGGCGCGCAGACCCAGAAGCCGCTGGCGGTGGTGGTGATCGGCGGCTCGCTGGTGCTCGCCGGCCTGACGCGGGTGTTGCAGCCGCCGCTGCTGGTGCTGGCGCACCGGTGGCGGCGGCGGTGGGCCGGCGAGCCGGACGCCGAGGGCGGTGGCACGAGAACGCGGGCGAGCGCGACGGAGGGAACCATGGGCGGAGAAGCAGCGGCGAATGGCCACGCCGGGCATGGCACGGCCGGCGAGGCCGCCAGATCATGACCGCGTGGGGGCGGCGGCGGGGAGGGCGAGCGGGCGCCTGGGCGGCGGCGCTGGTTATGGCGGTGGCGGCGACCCAGGCGGCCCCGGCGAGTCCGGCCGGGCCGGCGGCGCCGGGATCCGGGGCGGCCGGCACGATCACCAGCTTGAGCTTGCAGCAGGCGCTCGCGCTGGCGCAGCGCGGCAACCCGGGGTTGCGGGCGCAGGCGGCGACGGTGGAATCGACGCGCGCCGGCGAGGTCACCGCGGCGCTGCGGCCCAACCCGACGTTCTCGAACGGCACCGTCGACTTCACCGGCGGCCTGGCCTGGACGTTCGAGCGCGGCGGCAAGCGGCGCCGGCGCATCGACAGCGCCCGGCTGGCCACCGCCGGCGCCGAACGCGACTACCAGGACGCCCGCCGGACGCTGGTCGAGACCGTGCGCACCACCTTCGCCGCGGCGCTGCTCGCCCGCGGCAACCTGCGGGCGGCCGAGGACAACCTGAAGAACTTCCAGCAGGTCGAGGACCTCAACCGCATCCGCTACGACAAGGGCGAGATCGCGGGCGGCGACTTCCTGAAGATCGGCCTGCAGAAGTTGCAGTTCCAGACCGACGTGCAGGACGCCGACCTGGCCTATCGCACCGCCCGGGCCGGCCTGCGCCAGGCGCTCTTCGCCCCCGAGCTGGCCCAGGATTTCGAGGTCGCGGGCGAGTTGCAGCCGGCGCTGCCGGCGGGGCCGCTGGACGAGCTCGAACGGCGGGCGCTGACGGCGCGGCCCGACCTGCTCTCGGCCGAGACCGCGGTGCGCAAGGCGGCGGCCGACGTCGAGCTGGCCGAGGCCAACGCCAAGGTGGACGTGACCACCTCGCTGGGCTGGATCCATACCGGCCCGTCGGTGGTGTCGGACCAGCACGTGCAGCCGTTCTTCAGCTTCGGACAGTCGGCCAACGCCCTCGGCACCGGCATCAGCTTCCCGCTGCCGATCTTCGATCGCAACCAGGGCGAGATCGCGCGCACCAGGTCCGAGGTGGTGCGCGCCACCGCGGCGGCCGAGGTGGTGCGCGCCCAGGTGATCGACGACGTCGAGGCCGCTTGGGCGGCGCTGCGCACCAGCCAGGAGCGGGTGGAGCTCTACGAGCGCACCTATCTCAAGGAATCGCGCGACTCGCGGGAGATCGCCGAGTTCGCCTACCGGCGCGGCGCCACCTCGATCCTCGACCTGCTCGACGCCGAGCGCACCGATCGCGCCACGCAGCTGGCCTACCGCCAGGCGCTCGCCGACTACGTCAGCCGCCGGGCGCAGCTGGCGGCGGCGGTCGGCGACGAGAGCGGCGAGCTGGCGCCCTGAGCTAGCGGGACCGCGGCCGGCGCGCGAAGGCGACGTGCGGCCGGCTGCCGGCAGCCAGGGAGAGCTCGGGAGAGTAGGTGTTCCAGCCCGCCGGCGAGGCGTAGTGCACCCGCAGCGTGACGGCTTGCAGCCCCGGCACCTGGAAGCCGGCGGCGCGGGGCACCGGATAGGCGTCCTGGCCGCCGCCGACGACCAGCGAATAGTCACCGGTCGAATAAGGGCCGAGGCGCCAGACCAGGTCCCCCCGGGCGAGCAGGAGATCGGCGCTCAACGGCGCGTCCTCGCGGATCGACGTGCAGTAGGCGGCGCGCAGCCGCGGGGCCGCCCCGGCCGCGAGGCCGCGCACGCGGCGGCCGGCGGCGTCGTATTCGAGCAGGCGCGCGGTGGGCGGTAGCGAGCAGAGGAAGAGGTCGTCGCGGAACCACCCGCCGCCTCCCGGCGGCAGCCGCAGGCAGGCGCCGCGGAACCATTGCAGCTCGTGCAGCGAGGCCGGCGGCCCGGCAGGATGGCGCAGGTACTCGCCCGGTACCATCGCCAGCAGCGCGCGATCCTCGATGGCCTCACGGGCCAGGGCAGGGCCGGTTGCCGCCCAGGCCGCGCGGTGGACCGCCACCACGGCGCCGAGAGCGACGACGGCGAGCAGGCCGGCGACGGCGCGGCCGGTGATGGCGCGGCCGGTGAGACCGGTGAGGCCGGCGGGGCCGGCAGGGACGACGGGGGCGGTCCGGCCGGTCGGGTCGGTGGGGGCGGTCCGGCCGGTGGGGCCGGCGGTGGCGGTCCGGTCGGTGGGGCCGGCGGGGGCGGTCCGGTCGGTGGGGTCGGCGGG
>Ga0210405_10004979_pt1 | contig 12277 bp, 13 predicted proteins | sample IncBWH11MmetaG_FD_155492 | JGI IMG/M metagenome (GOLD analysis project Ga0210405, IMG submission 155492) | Forest soil microbial communities from Barre Woods Harvard Forest LTER site, Petersham, Massachusetts, United States - Inc-BW-H-11-M | ecosystem: Environmental > Terrestrial > Soil >... | reverse complement strand
CGACGCTGGGCCCGGGCGCCACCGTCACCGAGCGGTGGGTCCCCGTCGCGCGGGTCGGGCTGTATGTGCCCGGCGGCAATGCCGTGTACCCGTCCAGCGTGGTGATGAACGTGGTGCCGGCGCAGGTTGCCGGTGTGGGCTCGCTGGTCGTGGTCAGCCCGCCGCAGGCGCAATCCCAGGGCCGGTTTCAGGGCCTACCGCACCCGACGATCCTGGCCGCCGCCCGCATGCTCGGTGTCGACGAGGTATGGGCGGTCGGCGGGGCGCAGGCGGTGGCGCTGCTGGCCTACGGCGGCATCGACACCGACGGCGCCGAGCTCGCACCGGTCGACATGATCACCGGGCCCGGCAACATCTACGTCACTGCCGCCAAACGGCTCTGCCGCTCGCGGGTCGGCATCGACGCCGAAGCGGGCCCGACCGAGATCGCCATCCTGGCCGATCACACCGCCAACCCGGCGCATGTCGCCGCCGACTTGATCAGCCAGGCCGAACACGACGAAATGGCCGCGAGCGTCCTGGTGACATCGAGCGCCGACCTCGCCGACGCCACCGACAAAGAGCTCGCCGCTCAGCTGGAGACCACCGTGCACCGTCAGCGGGTGACAACCGCACTTGCCGGGCGCCAGTCGGCGATCATCTTGGTCGACGACATCGACGCTGGAATCCGCACTGTCAACGCCTACGCCGCCGAACACCTGGAGATCCAGACCGTCGACGCGGATCAGGTTGCCGCGCAGATTCACTCGGCCGGCGCCATCTTCGTCGGCGCGTATTCACCGGTCAGCCTCGGCGACTACTGCGCCGGCTCCAACCACGTGTTGCCCACGGCGGGCAGTGCCCGGCATTCCAGCGGCCTGTCGGTGCAGACCTTTCTGCGCGGTATCCATGTCGTCGACTACACCGAGGCGGCCCTGAAAGACGTTTCGGGGCATGTCGTTACGTTAGCCAAAGCCGAGGACCTGCCCGCGCACGGCGAAGCGGTGCGGCGGAGGTTCGAGCGATGAGCAGACACCCGGGGCTCGACGCGCTGCCGCTGCGCGAAGACTTGCGCGGCAAATCTCCCTATGGTGCGCCGCAGCTGGCGGTTCCGGTGCGGCTGAACACCAACGAGAACCCGCACCCGCCCACCAAGGCGCTTGTCGACGACGTCGTCGCATCCGTCCGCGATGTGGCCGGTGATCTGCACCGCTACCCCGATCGCGACGCAGTGGCTCTGCGCCTTGACTTGGCTGCTTACCTCAGCCTGCAGACAGGCGTGCACCTTGAAGTGGAAAACCTCTGGGCTGCAAATGGTTCCAACGAGATCCTGCAGCAGCTGCTGCAGGCGTTCGGCGGACCGGGTCGAACTGCGATCGGATTCGTTCCGTCCTATTCGATGCACCCGATCATCTCCGACGGCACCCGCACCGAATGGATCGAGACGGTGCGCGCCGCGGACTTCAGTCTCGACGTCGACGTCGCCGTCGCGGCGATCACCGACCGTCGGCCCGATGTGGTGTTCGTCGCTAGCCCCAATAACCCTTCGGGGCAGAGTGTTTCGCTGCACGATCTGCGGCAACTACTAAACGTGACGCCGGGGATCCTGATCGTGGACGAAGCCTACGGCGAGTTCTCCTCACAGCCCAGTGCGGTGGCACTGGTCGCTGAGTATCCGACCAAGCTCGTCGTGACCCGCACCATGAGCAAGGCGTTCGCCTTCGCCGGGGGGCGGTTGGGCTACCTGATCGCCACCCCCGCGGTGATCGACGCAATGCTGTTGGTGCGGTTGCCATACCACCTGTCCTCGGTTACTCAGGCTGCCGCCCGGGCAGCGCTGCGGCACGCCGATGACACGTTGGGCAGCGTCGCGACGCTGATCGCCGAACGCGAGCGGGTGAGCGCAGCGTTGAGCGGCATGGGATTTCGGGTCGTTCCCAGCGACGCCAACTTTGTGCTGTTCGGGCAGTTTGCCGACGCACCGACGGCCTGGCAGCGCTATCTCGATGCCGGCGTGCTGGTACGCGACGTCGGTATCCCTGGGTACTTGCGCGCCACCACCGGTTTAGCTGAAGAGAACGACGTCTTCCTGCAGACGAGCGCCCAGCTTGCTGCCACCGAATTGGCCCAGCCGTTAGGAGCGTCATGAGCCTGCAGCGCCACGCCCGCGTGGAACGCACCACCAAGGAATGCGACATCGTCGTCGAACTCGACCTGGACGGCACCGGACAGGTCCACGTTGACACCGGCATCCCGTTCTACGACCACATGCTGACCGCGCTGGGCAGCCACGCCAGCTTCGATCTGACCGTGCGTGCCAAGGGCGATGTGGAGATCGAGGCGCATCACACCGTCGAGGACACCGCGATCGTGCTCGGCCAGGCGCTGGCACAGGCCCTCGGCGACAAAACGGGCATCCGCCGGTTCGGCGACGCCTACATCCCGATGGACGAGGCGCTCGCTCACGCCGCGGTGGACGTGTCGGGACGGCCGTACTGTGTGCACACTGGCGAGCCGGATCACCTGCGGCACTTCACTATTGCCGGTAATACCGTGCCATACCACACCGTCGTCAACCGGCACGTATTCGAGACGCTGGCGAATAATGCGCGCATCGCGCTGCATGTCCGCGTCCTCTACGGTCGCGACCCGCACCACATCACCGAGGCGCAGTACAAGGCCGTCGCCCGCGCGTTGCGTCAGGCAGTCGAAGCCGATCCGCGGGTGTCCGGCGTGCCGTCCACCAAAGGGACCCTGTGAAAGCCAAATCCGTCGTGGTTTTGGACTATGGCTCCGGCAATCTGCGTTCGGCGCAGCGTGCGCTGCAGCGCGTGGGCGCCTCGGTGGACGTGACGGCCGACCTGGAAGCCGCCGCGGCCGCCGACGGGCTGGTGGTGCCGGGCGTCGGCGCTTTCGAAGCATGTATGACCGGGCTGCGGGGGATCGGCGGCGAGCGGGTCATCTCCGATCGAGTTGCCGACGGGCGACCGGTGCTGGGCGTGTGTGTCGGCATGCAGATCTTGTTCGCCCGCGGTGTCGAGTTCGGTGTGGAGACCAGTGGCTGCGGACAGTGGCCCGGCGCCGTGACTCGATTGGACGCGCCGGTGATCCCGCACATGGGTTGGAACGTGGTGGCGGGTGCGCCGGGCACCGCGCTGTTCAAAGGCCTTGACGCCGACGCCCGGTTCTACTTCGTGCACTCCTATGCTGCCCAGCAGTGGGAAGGCCGATCCGAGGCGCTACTGACGTGGGCCACCCATGGGGTGCCGTTCCTGGCCGCCGTCGAGGATGGACCGTTGGCCGCCACCCAATTCCATCCGGAGAAGAGCGGGGACGCAGGGGCGGCAGTGTTGAGCAATTGGGTCGAGGGGTTATAGACGTGCCGTTGATTTTGTTGCCCGCCGTCGACGTGGTCGAGGGTCGGGCGGTGCGCTTGGTGCAGGGCCGGGCCGGCAGCGAAACCGAGTACGGCTCAGCATTGGACGCCGCGCTGGGCTGGCAGCGCGATGGTGCAGAGTGGGTTCATCTGGTCGATCTGGACGCGGCGTTCGGCCGCGGCTCCAATCGCGAACTGCTGGCCGAGGTGGTGGGCAAGCTCGACGTACAGGTCGAACTTTCCGGCGGTATCCGCGACGACGACTCGTTGACCGCGGCACTGGCGACCGGATGCGCTCGGGTCAACCTCGGGACGGCGGCGTTGGAGCATCCGCGGTGGTGTGCTCAGGTGATCGCCGAGCACGGCGACAAGGTCGCTGTCGGGCTGGACGTGCAAATCATCGACGGCGATCATCGGCTGCGCGGCCGCGGCTGGGAGACCGACGGCGGCGACCTGTGGGAAGTGCTGGAACGCCTTGACCGCGAAGGGTGTTCGCGGTTCGTCGTGACCGATGTCACCAAGGACGGCACATTGACCGGGCCCAACCTCGATCTGCTTGGCGCGGTCGCCGCGCGCACCGACGCTCCGGTGATCGCCTCCGGCGGTGTGTCCAGCCTCGACGATTTGCGCGCCATCGCCACGCTGACCGGTAGCGGGGTGGAGGGCGCGATTGTCGGCAAGGCGCTCTACGCCGGACGGTTCACCCTGCCGCAGGCGCTGGCCGCGGTGGCAGGGTAGGGCCGCAATGGATCTCGACGCGCTGGTGACCGAGGCGTCGGCGATCCTGGACGCCGCAGCGGAGCCGTTCATCGCCGGTCACGGCGCGGAATCGGCGGTCAGCAAGCGCGGCGACGATTTCGCCACCAACGTCGATCTGGAAATCGAGCGCCAGGTCGTCGACGCGCTGGTGAAGACCACCGGCATCGAGGTGCACGGCGAGGAGTTCGGCGGCGCCGAAATCGACTCGCCGTGGGTGTGGATTCTGGACCCGATCGACGGGACCTTCAACTACGCCGCCGGGTCGCCGATGGCCGCGATTCTGCTGGGTCTGCTGCACGACGGAGATCCAGTGGCCGGCCTGACGTGGCTACCGTTCACCGGCGAGCGTTACGTCGCGGTCTCGGGCGGTCCGCTGATGAAAAACGGCGTGCCGCAAGCGCCGTTGGCCAAGGTCGAGCTCACGGATTCGGTGATCGGTATCGGAACTTTCAATGCCGACTCGCGTGGCCGATTTCCCGGGCGCTACCGGCTGGCGGTGCTCGAAGAGCTCAGCCGGGTGTCCTCACGGCTACGGATGCATGGAGCTACCGGCATCGACCTTGCTTATGTTGCCGACGGGATTCTGGGCGGCGCAATCAGTTTCGGTCACCACGTGTGGGATCACGCCGCGGGTGTGGCGCTGGTTCGGGCCGCTGGTGGCGTCGTGACGAACCTGGCCGGCGACGAGTGGACCCCCGACTCGCAGTCCGCGTTGGCCGCGGCCCCCGGTGTGCACGCCCAGATACTCGAGATTCTGCGCACGGTAGGACGACCGGATGAGTACTGAAGCGTATTGCGGCAGCAGCCTGGCGGTGCGGGTGATTCCCTGCCTGGACGTCGACGACGGTCGGGTGGTCAAAGGCGTCAACTTCGAGAACCTGCGCGACGCAGGTGATCCCGTGGAACTCGCCGCGGCCTACGACGCCGAGGGCGCCGACGAGCTGACCTTTCTCGACGTGACCGCGTCGTCGTCGGGACGGGCCACCATGCTGGAGGTGGTGCGTCGCACCGCCGAGCAGGTGTTCATCCCCCTCACCGTGGGCGGCGGGGTGCGTACGGTCGCGGACGTCGACGTGTTGCTGCGGGCGGGTGCGGACAAGGTATCGATCAACACCGCCGCCATCGCACGGCCCGAGCTGCTGGCCGAGATGGCCAACCAGTTCGGCTCCCAGTGCATCGTGTTGTCCGTCGACGCGCGCACCGTGCCTGCCGGCTCGGCCCCCACACCATCGGGGTGGGAGGTCACCACCCACGGCGGGCGGCGCGGCACCGGCATCGACGCTGTCGAATGGGCGGCCCGCGGTGCCGAACTCGGCGTGGGGGAGATCCTGCTCAATTCGATGGATGCCGATGGCACCCAGGCCGGCTTCGACTTGCCGATGCTGCGGGCGGTTCGGGCGGCGGTGACGGTGCCGGTGATCGCCAGCGGAGGCGCGGGTGCAGCCGAGCATTTCGCCCCGGCCGTCGCCGCGGGTGCTGATGCGGTGTTGGCCGCCAGTGTCTTTCACTTCCGGCAGTTGACGATCGGACAGGTGAAGGCGGCCATGGCCGCAGAAGGGATCACAGTGCGATGACGCTCGACCCCGCCATCGCCGCGCGCCTCAAGCGCAACGCCGACGGACTATTCACCGCGGTCGTCCAGGAGCGCAGCAGCGGCGACGTGTTGATGGTCGCCTGGATGGACGACGAGGCGCTGGCCCGGACGCTGGAAACCCGCGAAGGGACGTACTTTTCGCGGTCCCGCGGCGCGCAGTGGGTCAAGGGCGCCACTTCCGGCCACACCCAGCACGTGCATTCGGTGCGACTGGACTGCGACGGCGACGCGGTGCTGCTTGTGGTGGACCAGGTCGGCGGCGCCTGCCACACCGGCGACCACAGCTGCTTCGACGCCGACGTGCTGCTGGAGCCGGAGCCAGACTGACCTGCGCGAGCTACGCCGCGGGCGAGCCTTACCACTCGATGCCGGTGGAGACGCAGAACTCATTTTCCTCGGGGTCCGACATTCTGACCCATCGGGTTCCGCCGAAGCTCTGTACGCATTCGTCGATGCGACGAGCACCGAGTGCCTGCAGCCGGCGGACCTCGGGCTCGATGTTGTCGACCACGATGTCGAGGTGCATGCGGTTCTTGCCGGCTTTGGGTTCGGGTACTCCTTGAAGGAGAAGCGGTGAAGCGGTCCCTTCTTTGGGAACGAGTACAACCAGATTCGCGTCCGTGTAGTAGTCGCGATAGTCGAGCGCATCGCGCCAGAACTCAGCGAGCCTGGTCGGCTCTGCACAGTCGAGCACGAGTTCCACTGATGCCTTGTGTCCCATCGCGTGTCTCCCGGTTGGAATACGACTCGGCCTGCGATGACTAAGGATACGGAGCCGGCCAGCCTGATGAGGATTGGGATAGCGTGCCGTGACCGGGCTCTGTGCTAGCCAGCGGTCTCCAATCCGTTGGCGGCCCCTACTGCCGCGCGGGCCCATTCGTCATTTCGCACGGCCGGCGCGATTCGGTTTTTCCGGATGAGCTCAGCGTTGACCGGAGTTCCGTTGGTCCCGTTGGTCATAGCGACCGGCGGCCGAAACGCGAACTTTCTGGTGGCCGTGTCGATGGCCAAAAGACCGTCCGTATCACTGAATCCGTTGGCGCGCATGGTGTCCTCAGCCCATCTGAATGGGGTGAGCCCGGAGAAATCGGTGACGTACGCCACCCATAGGTGAACGTTGCGCTGGGTGTACAGCGTCGAGAGGGCGCGCTCCATCGCGGCACGGCCGGCAGCGGTCAAAACGCCTGAGGGATCGGTGATGTACCGGGTGAGCTGGACCGACGGCGGGGCCGCGGTGGGGCCATTGCCCGGCTGGCTCGGGCCGGGGTTGGCGCCGTTGCCCGGCTGGTTCGTGGCGGTGTGGGCGCCGTTGCCCGGCAAGTGCGCGTGGCGACGCAGCAGATCTACGCCCACCACTCCCGCCACCGCGAGCAGGACGAGCGTCGCGACAGCCGCTATCACCGCCGCCGGCCGCAGTCTGCGGCGCCGAACTTTCGCCTGCGTGGACTGCTGCGGTGCGCTAACCAGCATCGTGGGGCCGGCGGCTGCGCGCCCGGCAACCGTTTCTGCTGCGCCAACGCTCGGTTCACCGGTGAGTGCCGTCGCGAAATCCGAAGAGCTCGAATAGCGATCACCCGGATCCTTTGCCAGCACTCTGGTCATCACCTCGTTGAGGTCCGCCAGATCCGGTCGTCGTTCGCCGATCTGCGGGGGCGGCGCGGACAAGTGTTGGGTGATGACCACTGCCGCATTGGAGTTTTGATACGGCGCTGCCCCGGTCAGCAGGTGAAAAGCGCTGCAGCCGAGCGCGTATTGGTCGGCTCGCCCGTCGATGTCTGAACCCATGAGTTGTTCGGGCGCGGTGTAGGCGGTAGTCCCGACCACCATGTTGGTGGCGGTGAGACCGCTGATATCACCGATCTCTCTGGCGATGCCGAAGTCGGCCAACAAGATTCGCCGTCCCCGAGGATCAGCCTCAGTCAGCAAGATATTGGCGGGTTTGACGTCGCGGTGCAGCAATCCCCGTAGATGGGCGTAATCGAGCGCGCCAGCGACGGCGGTAATGATCTCGAATACTTCGGCTTTCGGCATCCCGGATGGATACCGGGTGCGCAGCAACTCGGCCGCGTCGGTTCCCTCGACATAGTCCATCGAAAGCCACAGCTGTCCTTCGAACTCGCCGCGGTCGTGGATGCCGACAATGTGGGGATGCCACAACTCCGCGGCGATGTCTGCTTCACGGCTCAATCGCTGCCGGTACTCCTGGTCCGCGGTCAGGGTGGCAGGTAGGACCTTGAGAGCGTCTCGGCGGGGCAGCCGCGGATGTTGGGCCAGATAGACCTCGCCCATCCCTCCGGATCCCAGCCGCCGCACGATCGTGTATCCGGCGAACACATCTCCTTGGTTCAGCGGCATGCCAGCATGCTACAAAGGCGCCCGTCCCCACGAGCCCATCTGCTGCCGATCGGGCACGTCCTGGCCGACGTGAACGTTGCTAGGGTCCCGCCTGCGAGGGTTCGGTGCGGTCAGGTAGGCCTTGAGCCTCAGGCTTGTAGTCGCACTGGGTACGGATGCCATGACCGTCCACGGTGCCCCAGTCGATTTTTGCGGCATCCGCGCGGTCGCAGGTCAGCGTGAAATAGATTGCGGTTTCGCCGTGGCTCTCGGAAGTGCTTACCGGACCCCGTACGGTGACGGTTCCGCTCTGAAACTGCGGATCGGCGAATAACGCTTTCCACATCGGCGCCGTCGGCAAGAACAACTGCATATCGGCAGCGACTTCCTTGTGAAAAACCGTGTTGGTGGCGTCCCGAACCGTGTAGCTGATGGTGCAAGTCGTTCGCCCAGTGCAGGTGACGATCGGTGGGCCCTCGATCGGCGCGGCAAATCGGTCACCTCCGACTGCTTCTTGGACAAGCTGCGCTACCGCACTGTTGCCGACGGTGAACGATTGGGGAGCTGAATATTGAGGCGACGACGAGCACCCGACCAGCAAGGCGAGTGCCGCAACGGATAGCGACACTGTGCCGACGGGACGGTTTGCCATCCCGAGAGAATAGGGATTCTTCGAATGGGGGAGAGGAACTGCGAAGAGTTACTTACGGGATTTTAGCGTGACCAACGCCTTGTCGGCGTGGGTGTCCATGCTCAGTTCGCTGGAGATCACGTCGAGCACCTTGCGATCGGTATCGATGACGAACGTTGTGCGTTTGACCGGAATCAACTTGCCCAACAGCCCTCGTTTGACACCGAACTGGGCGGCGACCGCACCGTCGGTGTCGGAGAGCAACGGGTAGTCGAAACCCTGCATGTCGGCGAACTTGGCTTGTTTTGCAACGGGATCGACGCTGATACCGACCCGGTTGGCCCCGACGGCAGCGAATTCTCCGGCCAAGTCGCGGAAGTGACAGGCCTCCTTGGTGCAGCCGGGTGTCATCGCGGCCGGGTAGAAGAACAGCACCACTGGCCCGTCGGACAGCAGGCTGCTGAGCCTGCGCGGATTGCCAGTCTGGTCGGGAAGCTCGAAGTCGGCCACGGTGTCACCGGTTTTCATGTCCGTTAGGTTACGCCGGGGGTCGCTGCGGCATCCGGGGAGACCACTTGGAAGATAGAAGGGTGCACGCCAACCTCGCCGTCGCCACCACCTCGCGGGACGATTTCCGCGCGCTGGCGGCCGAGCATCGTGTGGTGCCGGTGACCCGCAAGGTCCTGGCCGATGCCGAGACGCCGCTATCCGCGTACCGCAAGCTGGCCGCCAACCGGCCGGGCACCTTCCTGCTGGAGTCAGCCGAGAATGGCCGGTCGTGGTCGCGGTGGTCATTCATCGGGGCGGGTGCGCCGTCGGCGTTGACGGTGCGTGACGGCGAGGCGGTGTGGCTCGGCGCGGTGCCCCGGGATGCCCCTACCGGCGGGGACCCGCTGCAAGCCCTGCACGCCACGCTGGAGTTGCTGGCCACCGCTGCGGTGCCGGGGCTGCCGCCATTGTCCGGCGGGATGGTGGGCTTCTTCGCCTACGACCTGGTGCGACGGCTGGAACGATTGCCCGAGTTGGCCGTCGATGACCTCAACTTGCCGGACATGCTGCTGTTGCTGGCCACCGACGTGGCGGCCGTTGATCACCATGAGGGCACCATCACGTTGATCGCCAATGCGGTGAACTGGAACGGCACCGACGAGCGGGTCGACGAGGCCTACGACGACGCGATCGCCCGACTAGACGTGATGACCGCCGCCCTGGGTCAGCCGCTACCCTCGACCGTCGCCACGTTCACCCGACCCGAGCCGCGGCACCGCGCGCAGCGCACTGTCGAGGAATACGGGGCGATCGTCGAGCATCTCGTCCATGAAATCGAGCGCGGCGAGGCATTTCAGGTGGTGCCCTCACAGCGTTTCGAGATGGACACCGACGTCGAGCCGATCGATGTGTACCGGATGCTGCGGGTGTCCAATCCCAGCCCGTACATGTATCTGCTTCACGTCCCGAATGACGCTGGCGGAACGGCATTTTCGATCGCCGGGTCGAGTCCCGAAGCGCTGGTGACCGTTCAGGATCGGTGGGCGACGACGCATCCGATCGCCGGAACCCGGTGGCGGGGGCAGACCGAAGAAGCGGATCAGCTGCTGGCAAAGGAGCTGCTGGCCGATGAGAAGGAACGCGCCGAGCACCTGATGCTGGTCGATTTGGGCCGCAACGACCTGGGTCGAGTCTGCGTGCCGGGCAGCGTTCGCGTCGAGGACTACAGCCACATCGAGCGTTACAGCCACGTCATGCACCTGGTGTCCACGGTGAACGGGATGCTTGCTGAGGGTCGCACCGCTCTGGACGCCGTGACGGCCTGCTTCCCGGCCGGAACGCTGTCCGGTGCCCCGAAGGTGCGCGCCATGGAATTGATCGAAGAGGTGGAAAAGACCCGTCGTGGCCTCTACGGCGGCGTGATCGGCTACCTCGATTTCGCCGGTAACGCCGACTTCGCGATCGCGATCCGCACGGCTCTGCTGCGCGACGGCACCGCCTATGTTCAGGCCGGCGGCGGAGTGGTGGCCGACTCCAACGGGCCCTACGAGCACACCGAGGCGACGAACAAGGCGCGGGCGGTGCTGAACGCGATCGCGGCGGCGGAGACTTTGACCGCCCCGGATGCGCCCGTCGACGATGCGGGCCGTTGAACGCCCGGGGTGGGGGTACCTCCCAGCCGCGGAGCGGCGAGGGGGCGAGACGGGCAATTAACGTAGCCAGGATGGCTGATGCCCAGCCCGACCGCCCGGGCCGGCCGACCATCCGCATAGCGCAGGCCCTCTTGGTGGCCGCCGCCGCCGGATTGTGGGCCGCATCGCGGCTGACCTGGGTCGACCTGCGGACATTCGACGGGCTGGGCCCGCCGAAGCTCATCGCGCTGTCCGGCGCGGCATGGTCGTCGGCGCTGGTCCCGCTGGCGCTGGTGCTGCTGGTTACCGCCGTCGCCGCGTTGGCCGTGCGTGGGTGGCCGCTGCGGATACTTGCGGTGCTGGTGGCCATCGCGAGCTTGGCGACCGGATATCTGGCGATCAGCCTGTTAGTGATCCCCGACGTGGCCGTGCGCGCAGCCGACCTCGCACACGTCCCGGTGCTGTGGTTGGTGGGCAGCCAGCGGCATTACCCGGGTCCGGCGATCACCCTCGCGACCGCGGTGTGCACGCTGGTCGGTGCCGTCCTGTTGATGCGAGCGGCGGCCTCGACTCGCGGCGCAGACACGAAATACGTGACGCCCGCTGCTCGCCGGTCACTGGCGCAGAGCGACGAGAAGACCATGTCGGAGCGAATGATCTGGGATGCGCTCGACGAAGGCGAGGACCCAACCCAGGACCCGACCGAGCAACCGCATGAGTCGGCGACGCGGCCGGATCGCGAAGCGCGACACGAAGCTGACAGCGAGGGTCGGTGACGGACCGCGCGCCGACGGTCGCTACCCTTCGAAGGACGCCATCGATCTGCTGGCAGCCGTGGGGAAGGAACCGACAAGCATGAGCTCGGCAAACGTGCTCGACTCCATCATTGAAGGAGTCCGCGCAGACGTCGCCGCTCGTGAGGCTGTCGTGAGCATGTCCGAGATCAAGGCGGCCGCCGAGGCCATGCCGTCGCCACTGGACGTCCTAGCGGCGTTGCGCGAGCCCGGTATCGGTGTCATCGCAGAAGTCAAGCGCGCCAGCCCGTCGGCGGGACAACTTGCGTCGATCTCCGATCCGGCCGAGTTGGCGCGCGCGTACGAGGACGGCGGTGCGCGCATCATCAGTGTGCTGACCGAACAACGACGCTTCAACGGTTCGCTGGACGATCTCGACGCGGTGCGCGCGGCGGTGTCGGTGCCGGTGCTGCGCAAAGACTTTGTGGTCGGGCCGTACCAGATTCATGAGGCACGCGCGCATGGCGCCGACATGCTGCTGCTGATCGTCGCGGCGCTGAACCAGTCTGCGCTGGAGTCGATGTTGGAGCGCATCGAGTCGCTAGGCATGACCGCACTGGTCGAGGTGCACACCGAGGAGGAAGCGGACCGGGCGCTGCAGGCCGGGGCGCGGGTGATCGGCGTTAACGCCCGAGACCTCAAGACGCTGAAAGTGGATCGAGACAGCTTCGCGCGCATCGCGCCCGGGCT
>Ga0210405_10004978_pt1 | contig 12279 bp, 11 predicted proteins | sample IncBWH11MmetaG_FD_155492 | JGI IMG/M metagenome (GOLD analysis project Ga0210405, IMG submission 155492) | Forest soil microbial communities from Barre Woods Harvard Forest LTER site, Petersham, Massachusetts, United States - Inc-BW-H-11-M | ecosystem: Environmental > Terrestrial > Soil >... | reverse complement strand
GTCGTCATGCTCCTCGAACGCCTCCATCAGCCGGATCATGGTGCTCGCCGCCGGCCCTTCCAGCTTGATGTAGTTTTGCGGAATCATAGTCACGCTTGAAGATGTAGGCTCAATGCCAGCCTTCTTCACCGCTTCGAGAACCGCCTCGTAAGACGAAGGCTCGGATAGCACCTCCCAGTTCTCGCCGTCGTCCCGCAGGTCCTCGGCGCCGGCATCGAGTACCAGAGCCATCAAGTCGTCTTCTTTAATCGCCGACTTCGGAACGATGACTTCACCCTTCTTATGGAACATGTAGGACACCGCGCCAGCGTCGGCCATGTTGCCGCCGTTCTTGCCAAACACGTGCCGGATCTCGCTGACGGTGCGATTCCGGTTGTCCGTATTGATGTCGAGCAGAACCGCGACGCCACCGGGGCCGTAACCTTCGAGGGAAAACTCTTCGTAAGTCGCGCCCGGCAACTCCCCAGTGCCGCGCTGGATCGCCCGCTTGATGTTGTCCTGCGGCATGTTTTCCGCCTTGGCCGCGAGGATCGCGCCACGCAACCGCGGGTTGGCGTCAGGATCTCCGCCGCCATTCTTGGCGGCAATCGAAATTTCCTTGATCAGACGGGTGAAAATCTTGCCGCGCTTGGCATCGAGCGCGCCCTTCTTATGCTTGATTGTGGCCCATTTAGAGTGCCCGGACATGGAAATACCTCGTGTTCAATAAGCTTTGATTGAGCTGATCTTGATTCCGCTGATTCTAAATATAAAGGACGCGCCCGTAGAGGAGATCACAGAATTACCCTCGGGATTTGCCTCGAAAACAACCGCAGGCGACTTAAAAGTATAGCACGGAGCATCGTCTGATCCATTGTTTCAAGGGACGAGTGGCCCGGCCTTCCGCGTTCTTTGGAGGCCGGGGCTTCTAGCTGACATCGCGGCAGCGGACTATCGGATACAGGTCAAGCTCTTCAGGATAACCTCCTGTTGGAAACTGACGAGCTCTTGTGTGTGTGGTTTGGCAGACGGGACGCCCCTCGCTCCATCAGGCAGCAGTTCCAGGCGGAGTGCTCTTGTAAAGCGCCTCCGTGATTCCGAGCTGTGAACGGCCCAGTTCGGTCAGATCCGCAACCGTGCCGCGCCCTACGAAATCGACCTCGAAATTATCGGCAGGAAAATCCGGCGGAGTCTTCCCGGCTAGGAATGTCAGCGCCTGCCTTTCAAGATAGGCGCTATTCTTCGGACAGCCCGGGGCCGATCCGATGTACATGACGTTGCTGTAGCCGGTTCCGCGATGTTCGTTTTCGACGGCGTGAACCACATCGCAGTGCCAGAAGACCGCGTCCCCAGGCTCCATCAGCGGGATCGACGAGACCGCGTTCAGCAGCAGGCCGTGATACCGATCGCTGATCGAAAGCGCTCGACCCGGCTGGGCGCCGCAAAGGTCATCTTCGGGTACATCGTCTTGTATGGCGCGCAGCAGAACGTAGACCATCGATTCGGCAATCGGAATCAGCTGCAGGGTTCCATCGCCCTTACCCTGGCGCGTGAGCGCCGTCCATCCTTGATAGGTGCGGAACATCGAGCACACCGCGGGCGAGGGCACTTCGCGCACCTCCGGACGATAGGCCGCATCGAAGGCGCTGTACTTCCGCCAGTTTCCTGCGAAGACGTGCCGGTAGACTTTCCGGTAATTTTCATCGAGCCAACGTTCGACCGAGCCACCATCCACATGCGGAGAAAGACCAAGCGATGCCGAACCCGGCGACCGGCGGCGGATGCGATCGGCATACGCCGGAGCCTCATTCGGATTGATATGACGAACTCCCTCGCTCTCCACCTGCCACAGATTGTTCAGAAACACACGAGCCTTGGTCAATGGCTCCGACTGCCGCGCCTCAACCTGGGGACGCGACCAGTAAATTCCGTAAATCTGGGGCTTCGCCGCGGCCAGCGTGCCAAAGTACTTGTCCTCGGCGCGATTCGCAAGCTTTGCGTCCAGGTTGTTGCTTTCGACATACGCCGCGATCTCATCATCCCAGCCGCTGGCCTGTTGCTTGCTGAATGTCTCGCGCACCACACAGGCTCCACGCGCCTTGATCTTCCCCATCAATTCCGCAGGGACTTTCCCAGACGCGACATCCGTGTATTGGACAATGGGAATGACGTCGTGTCCGGATTCACGCTCGCTGACGATTTCTTCCACGCGCCGACGCATGTCCGCTTCAACATCGCGGAAGATCTCTTTGTACTCGGGCAACGCTGCGCGAAGCTGCTGTTTCGTAGTCCGGATCGCCTCCGGCAGATTCTCGATGACCAAATGCATGTCAGTACTCCTTTGCGCGAACTCACAAGGATAAAGCCCACTCCTGCCCGCGACGCCGCAATTTTAGCCCATCTTTAGCAACTCCAGCGAAGAAACCTTAGTGCGGGGCAGTCCAACCTCGCCGCATTAACACAGAATGGGAACTAACGGGTGCCCCATATCTTGCGGTTTTCGAGATCTGGGCCTCCGATTATTGCACCCTCCAGGGAGAGCTCTCCGGCCATTGACGCAACGCTTCGGTTGCCCGTGAAGTAGATTTATCGGTATGACATGACGTGCACGGGTTAGGGATTCCGTACTTCTCCGTCATCTCGGGCGTTACAAACCTGAAAGTGTGAGCGTGGACCTTAACGTCCGCGATCGTTGTCTCGATCTGTGGCATGTGGCATGCGACGCATTGGCTTTCTGCGCTGCCGCCTTTGTGATGAGTATGCTCTTCGAGTGTCGCGGTGCGAGGTCCATTGGCCGACAAGGGACCGTGGCAGTCCAAACAAATCTTGTCGGCCGGTTTTATTAGTTGAGCATAATTGTCCGTGCCATGTGGGTCGTGGCAACTGAAGCATGTGATCCCACGCCGATACATCACACTTTGCACGAAGTCGTTGCCTTGCATCCGATTCTTGTGCGCTGTGCCATCGGGGAAATAGACGAAACTCGGCACACCCAGCGTATGATCTTCTAATTTCCAGAAATCCTGTAACTTGAGTCCCACCCGGTACCCCACGGGCCAGTCGTAATACTTGCCTTCGATGGGAATCGTCGGAGGGCGCCCTTGCGAATGACACTGAATACAGGTGTCGCTGGCTGCCACATAGTCCATGTGTGCGGGGTTCAGGATGTTTCCGCGGGAGGGATGTTCGACGTGCTCGCTCCCGGGACCGTGGCACTTTTCGCATCCCACGTTCCACTCCGCCACCTGTTTCGTTTGGATGTTATAGTCCACCGAATGACATCCGTCACAGGTCGGCCCCGTGGGCCGCTGCATATTGTCCGGAGGATAAAACGGCTCCCACCAGTCCGTCCCCTTGGCGACAAAATATGGACGCCAGACGCGATGCGTAACATCCCACTGCGCAGGCTCTGGAAAATAATCGTCGCCCTTCTTCGTGAAATAACGCTGCTTCCAAAGGCTGCCATAAACCAGCGCGACATCGTCCTTCGTGAACTTGGCAATGGTGTTGGTCGCAAGGTCAGGAATGATGGCGTCGGGATGCTCCCGAGGATCGCGAACGACATTTGCCATCGGTGTTCTTCGCCAGTGCTCGTAGATTTGCTCGTGGCACTTCTCGCAGGTCTTCGAGCCAACATAGTGCGCCGTGTCCGAAGTCTGGACTTCTTGTAACTTCTCGTTCCCGGTTAGCGGTCGCAGATCGCGGATGAAAAGAACGAGTTTCCAACTATCGTCTTCTGTCTCTTGATGCGGACTGCTCCACGCAGGCATTCCGGTCAGCTGAACTCCATTCGCGATGATGTAATGAATTTCACCATCCGTAAGGCTCTGGGTTTGAGGCGAAAACAGATCAGGCACTCGTGGGTAAAGGCTACGGGCCATTTGCGTCCGCCCTCTGCCATCGCTGCCGTGACAAATTGAGCAACGGGCCATGAAATGTTCGCGAGCTTCATTCAAGTTCTTCGAGTTGGCCTCGATCGGATTCCTCGCGTTGCGCTCGCGCCGCGGAATCGCAATATTTCTAACGCTCTTGGCCAGTACCGCTTCGAAAGTCGATGGCTCCGATGTAGCTCTGAAACCGCGTCGGATCAACAGCATTGCACTGACGAGCGCAAGAATTGCGACGACCAAAAGTAAGAGAAGAAAGTTCTTCCAATGTTTCATAGGCCGTCGATTGCTTTCTTGCTCACTACACGATGGTCGCCAATCAAACCTTAAGACTTCCTGAAAACCCGAAAAAAGGATACATCAGCGTGTTTCAACACAAGGATGCCGATCATTACGCGCCGATCGCCAAAATTCCTACCGCCTTGGGCGCACGCACCGCAGGATATGCGGGAAGGATTGGCAAGAAAGGCTTCGACCGCTTGTACCTTGCAGTCCCCGCCCGCGCAGATCGCAAGGCAGAGGTATGGATTTACACGGTGGAGGACTGATGGAAATTGGGGGGAGATTTCCCAATTGGGAACCGGGTTCCGACTTCCATTTTTCGCTTGACCTCACGCCTACAATGCCGATAACATAACAACATCTAGATTATCTAAAAGATAATTTAGGCTCTTTGACAATCTAAGGTTCGAACGAGAATTGTGCTGGCATGCCATCCCGTAACTCCAATGTTTCTAATATTGTGCCTGTAACTACCTTAAGAACCATATATCTAGCGGGCAAGAAAACTTCCGATCCGTTGTTTTCTAGATTTTGCGCGAAATCGAGTGTTTTTCGAGTGAAATTATGCACCAAAAAAGGTGCACCTACCCTAAGGGCGCCGCAGGCAGCTTCTGCTTCTCGTGCCACGCTTTGTAGGCATACACGACCGCGAGCAACGGCGGTGCAAGCAGCACGCCCCAGAACGGAATTAGAATGCCCAGCACGATGGGAGTGAACAGAGAAGCCCAAATCGGCACCCTGGCCACGCGCTTCATGATATAGGGCTGCAAGAAAAAGCCATCCACCACAACGATCACGGCATAAAGCATCAGAACGTAGAGAGGATGCTGCCAATCTCCCCACCGCAAAAACGCGGCCAGGACGGGCCCGATCAGTCCCAGCACCGGCCCCAAATGCGGGACCACCTGCAAGGATGCACCCAGCAGCGCCCACAGCGGTGCCCATGGCACTCTCAGCGCGTAGAGGCCGATCAGCCACAACACTCCGACCGCGAGCGAGTCCTGTATCTGCGCGATCAACCAGTTCTTGAGCGCACCGCCGGTAATTCGAAAATGTTCGCCGAGATTCATGTGTTATCTCTGATGCTTCCTGTCGATTCGAGCGGCTGCATGCCACATGTTAAACTCAGAATACAGCCCACTCAGCGAGGAAACGCGGATGAAATTCGGCGTCATCATTTTCCCCGGATCGAACTGCGATCACGACGCATTCTGGACCATCCAGCAGGTAGCAAAGCAGCCGGTCACATTCCTGTGGCACGAATCGCATGACCTCCAGAACTGCGACGCCATCGTTGTCCCCGGTGGTTTTGCCTATGGCGATTATCTGCGAACCGGAGCCATCGCTAAGTTTTCGCCGGTGATGGAGTCGGTGAAGAAGTTCGCCGAGGGCGCCGGCCTGGTTTTGGGAATCTGTAATGGCTTTCAGATTCTGTGCGAGTCCGGATTGCTTCCCGGCGCCCTGATGCGCAACGTGGGATTGAAGTATGTCTGCAAGCCGGTTCACGTAAGAGTCGAGAACGCCGATGCTCCTTTCACCCACGCGTGCCGGGAAGGCGAGGTCCTGACGATTCCGATCGGCCACATGGAGGGCAATTACTTTTGCGATGAGGCCACTCTGGCCGTACTACAGCGAAACAATCAGATCGTATTCCGTTATTCGAGTCCGGAGGGCGAGATCACACTGGATGCTAATCCCAACGGCTCGTTGAACAACATCGCAGGCATCTGCAACCCAGGCCGAAACGTGCTTGGAATGATGCCGCACCCCGAACGCTCGAGTGAGCCCGAGCTTGGCGGTACCGATGGCTTCAAGATTTTCGAATCCCTGGTCGGAGCGATGGCGGAGAAGTAATCGGGGCTGTAAATTAACCCTGTTTTCCTCAGGATTTCCGTCATCTACTCTGAATTAGCACTTCCCTTTCACGTTTTTCTTTGCTAGGTTGATCTCCCCTTCGCTTCCCGGACTGCCCGGTTGTTGGATCAGTGTCTTTTCCGCCGGGAGGAGTCCGATGACAGCACGAGAGATGATCGACAGTCTCTCCGGTACCCTGTTGTGCGACGACCGCATTCTCAGCGTGCCCGAGAGAAACCTGCTTGCCAATCTGTTGCAGCGCACACAAACCCAGACCAGCGCCCCGGGAAATGACGTAGCCGAGGCAATCACTCGAACCGTTGGAGAAATCATCGCCGAACGAGCCCTCGGAGTCTTGGGGGAGAGCATGACCAGGCAACTGCTCCAGCAGCAGTTAGCCTGCTCCCTGAAGCAAACCGTGCCAGTGATTCGCGCAGGCACCCCCGGAACTCCGCCGCCGAGTCCTTCACCGGGAACACGCCCGCCAGGTACAAGCCCGCCGCCGATCAGCGCGAGCACGCCTGGAACTCCACCGCCGAGTCCTTCACCGGGAACACGTCCGCCAGGTACAAGCCCACCGCCGATCAGCGCGGGCACGCCTGGAACTCCACCACCGAGTCCTTCACCCGGAACACGTCCGCCAGGTACGAGCCCGCCGCCAATCTCATTCGCGACCGTAACCTCTCAACCAAAGACGGGCGGGGTCGCTGTGCTGGAGGCGGAGGACTACGTGCCCGCGCAATGTGTGGTGCTCGACGAGTTCCTCACCTTGGCCGAACTCAACACGCTGAGGCAATATGTTCTAGAACGAGAATCGCAATTTGAAATCAGCGAAGTGCTTTCGCCGGGCGTCCACGGAAGTGCCGTGGACTATGAGACCCGTCGCTCGCGTGTGCTGATGAATGTGGGCGGGCATGAAAGGATGATTACCGATCGCGTTCTGACCTGCTTGCCTCGGGTTCTACAGAAGTGGGGGCGCGATCCGTTCCCGATCTCCCGCATCGAGACCCAAGCTACTGCCAGCAACCACGGCGACTTCTTCCACTGCCACAGCGACAACGGCGCGGAGGCGGTCGCAGCTCGAGAAATCACTTTTGTCTACTTCTTCCATCGCGAGCCGAAGCAGTTCAGCGGCGGCGAACTGCGCATCTACGACTCGCGACGGGAAAACGATAACTACGTCCCCACCGCAAACTACCGCACCATTGTCCCCGAGCAGAACCAACTAGTCCTGTTCGCCAGTGGTCTTTCGCACGAAATCACCCCGGTCGATTGTCCGTCGGGACAGTTTGCCGACAGCCGTTTCACGGTCAATGGATGGATCCACAAGTAATGGATTCACAGATCAAAGACGAAGCTTGGATGGCATGGATTGAGCAGCTCGCAGTCGCACCCGCGAGTGATGATCGGGAGAACCAACTTCCCCGATCGCTCTTCCACTGCCGCCTGGACGATCAGCCGGACCATCTGGTGCCAGAACGCCTCCTCCGGCCCGAGTACTGGGAGGGTCTGTCTGATCGTCCGTTTTTTGTGAATCCCGCCTGCTTCTTCACTCCACACGGAGAGTTGCCCGCGACCTCTCCCATAGGTGTTTTCGCCACGCAGGGCCGGATGGTTTGGGTCAGAGATCCCGCAAACGATGCTCTGCAACCCTTCTGGCTAGGCCACGAACTCACCGCCATGCTCTCCGGCGCGCAACCCGGAGACCCAGCTCCGTCCACGCTTTCCCCACAAGCACGCCGCATTCTATGTATGGCGAACGTCCTGGTGACGGACGACTACGCTTCGCATCGGCGAAAGCAATGGGACAAGATTGTCTCCCTCGTCGGAGCGAAGTTTCAATCCCAGGGATATGCTCCCGTAGGCCGGCTGGTTCATCCCTTTCACATCGCGGCCCTCCGGCGCTTTTACCGTCACCAACTCCGCACCGGAAGGCTTCGCCTGGGAGACAGCCAGTGCCCTCGTCGTTACGTCTCTGACAACGACCCGGTAGCCCGCTTCTTCCATCAACAGCTGACCACGGCCGTGGCGGCTTTGGCGGGTGAACCGTTGAAAGCGTCCTACGTGTACCTGGCTTCTTACCAACCGGGGGCCGTCCTTAAGAAGCACACCGACCGCGAGCAGTGCGAATTCAGCGTTACCCTGTGTCTCGACTACTCACCCGAGCCGGGTAACGCGACTCCATGGCCGCTCTGTCTGCACAAGGAATCAGGAAAGGTCACCGTCTTCCAGGGCATCGGCGATGCCCTGCTCTACCGCGGCTGCCAATTGCCGCATTCCCGCGAAGCGTTGCCCGAAGGACACACGTCCACGTCGATCTTCTTTCACTACGTGCGCAAAGACTTCGCAGGCAGTCTGGGTTAAGCGCGTTCCACAGGATTGTCATCCTGAACTTTGGGGTCGAAGGATCCCTATCACTTCCGTCGCAGCATGGACGTATCAGGACATTCTCACGTGCGATCATCACAGATCCTTCTCTGAAGGCTGCAAAATCAAGCTATAATTGCGCGCACCCATGTCTATAGCCTCTGGCAAGAAACTTGGGCCCTACGAAATTATCTCTCCGCTGGGCGCGGGCGGCATGGGAGAAGTCTACCGTGCGCGCGATACCCGCCTCGACCGCGATGTAGCGATCAAAGTTCTCTCCGGACATTTTGTTTCTACTCCCAGTTTGAAGGAACGCTTCGAGCGCGAAGCGCGCACGATCTCACAGCTCTCTCATCCGAACATCTGCCGTCTCTACGACGTCGGCTCACAGGATGGCTCCGACTAGCGAAGACAGATTTCCGGTGGGAAATTTCCACACCAGCTTGCCGGTCGGCGCATCCAGAGAATAAACGTCGCCGTCGTTGGTTCCGAAGTACACTCTCTCGTCAAACACGACCGGTGAGTTGAAGACACCGCCGCCCGGCCGGAACTTCCAGGTAACGGCGCCGGTCTTTGCGTTCAGCGCGTAGAAGAGACCATGGTCGACCCCCGTCCCAACATACACTCTGCCGTTCACTACTGTCGGCCAGTTCGCGTCAAAGCTCTTGTCGAGCAGAACCTTCCACAGCAGCTTGCCGGTTGAAATGTTCACTGCATAAACGTGTCCGTCTCCGCTTCCCGCGTAGGCTACTCCCTGCACGACTGCCGGTCCCGACACATGGCCACCCACGTTGAATGTCCACTCTTGCTTGAGGCGGTGCACTGTAGAACGGGAAAGAATCTTCTCCGCAGGGTTGAAGCTCGTGCGTGCATTGTCGAACGCAATTTGGGGCCAATTGGTTTGTGATGCGGTGTTAACCGCATGGCTCGCGATGTGTCGACCAGTTTCTGGCGATTGCGCCGTGCTTAAGGTTGCCCAGGCGAGTGCCATGACCGGGATGCCGAGGCGGCAGAACAACCAACCTATTTGCCGTCTCTGTGCCCAATCGACTTGTTTCATCTCGATTTCTCCTCGATTGTCACCGCGTGTTGTTGATCAGTATGGTGACCGAGTTGGAGTCGGCGTTCCCCACTGCCAAGTCAAGTTTCCCATCGCCGTTAAAATCTGCGGCGACTGCGGAGAGGCCGCAGGCCTGAGAGGGAAAATTCTGCGGGCTCTGCAGAGTGCCGTCGCCCTTGCCCAGAAGAACAGAGGCATCGTTGGAAAAGCAGTTCGCAGTGGCGAGATCCAGATGGCCGTCATTGTTGAAGTCGCCGAAGACCAGCGCCAGTGGCATCGGCGGCATACTGTATTTCACGCCCTTCTCGAATGTCCCGTTGCCTTTGTTCAGAAACACAACCACCGACCCCCCGGAATATTCGGGTATCACGATGTCGGGTTTGCCGTCGTGGTTCAGGTCTCCAATCTCGGCCACACTGTTGCTACGAGTGCTGGACAATGGAACCGGTGGATGAAAGCTGCCATCGCCTTTGCCCAGAAGGACGTTCACTCCACCGAGAAGGTCCACGGTGACGACGTCCAGCTTGCCGTCCCCATTCAAATCGGCCGCGCTGATCTTTTGCGGCATCGACGAGGTAGGCGATCCAATGGGGTTGGCGAACGTGCCATCCCCGTGACCCAGGAGCACCTCGACTGTGCCATGGAAATTGTCGACGTAAGCCAGATCGAGTTCGCCATCGCCATCAAAGTCGCCGGCCACCACGTCGTTTGCAAAGTTTGCGCTACCCAAATTCACGGCGGGCTTGAACGTTCCGTCACCGCGCCCCAGTAGGAGACTGATGTTTTCAGCATTCGCGCTCACGATGTCCACGTTGCCATCTCCGTTAAAGTCGCCCTCAACTACCGCTACCGAAACATTGCTTCTACTGAAACCCACGGGATAGTCCACCGGTCGCTCAAAGGTACCGTCGCCTTTTCCAATGAGGATGGTAATGACACCTCCATCCGAAATCGCCAAGTCCGGATGGCCATCGCCGTTGAAGTCGCCGGCCACCATTTCCCAAGGAGTGCCGCTAATATGAATTCCAGACGGCTCCCGGAAGCCATCGTGGCCGTTCCCAAGCAAGATCGATACCGTGTTCGAGTCATGATTGGCAACCACGAGGTCCAGCTTGGTATCACCATTGAAGTGTCCAACCGCTGTAGAGACCGCGTTGTCCTGTACGATGGGGTTGACCGGCGCACCAAATGTTCCGTCTCCGTTTCCGGGCAATAGGAAGACCTGCATCTCGGTGCCGACCAGATCCACCTTGCCGTCGCCGTTGAAGTCGCCAGCCACCAGCGAATTGAAACTGAATCCGGTTTCGACGCCTTGAACCTCGTGGAAGCCGCCCCTGCCGTCACCCAAGAAGGTCACAAGCATTCCACCCGCAGTTGTGACGAAGTCAGCGTTGCCATCGCCATTGAAATCTGCGGTCACTGCCCCATGAAAGGTCTGGTCCGCAAAACGGAACTCGGCATCTTGCTGAAACGTCCCATCCCCCCTGCCCAACAGGACTGACGCCGTACCAATGCCCGTATTGCCGGCCCCGACGATCACCAAGTCCGGCTTGGCATCGTGGTTGAAGTCAGCTACGGCCAGTGCGGTCGGCCCAATCCCCGCAAAGGCTGTGCTCTGGGCACGGTGGAAGGTTCCGTCACCCTTGCCCAAGAGCACAGACACGTCGTTGGAGGTGGAATTCAGCACCACGAGGTCCGGCTTGCCATCGTGGTTGAAATCGGCGGTTTCGATCGCTATGGGGCCTTGTCCAACCGCAAACCTCACCGGCTTTCTAAAGGTGCCGTCGCCGTTGCCCAGCAACACAGAAACTACATTGCTGTTGAAATCGGATACGGCTACGTCTAGTTTGCCGTCACCGTTAAAATCGGCTACCGCAACACCACTCGGAGCCTGGCCCGCCGGTAATTTGATGGGTGAACTGAAAGTTCCATCTCCTTTGCCCAACAAGACCGTGACATCATTCGAACCTGAGTTAGCCGTCACCACATCGGAAACCCCGTCGCCATTGAAGTCCGCCACCGGGACCGACTGAGGCGCCGTCCCGACGGGAAAGTCCCGTTTGACATCTTTGAATGAAACGGTCTGTTGCGACACCGAATTCGAGGTTATTAACGACTGGCTGGGCTGCACTTTTTTGATACTGCCGGCGCTGACTGTGCCCGGGGCAATCCACTCATGCAGCGAAAAAAGAGCGGCTACCGCGACAGCGAACAATCCGATGTAACCAATCAATGAAATGCTACTTTTCATAAAAACTCCTTAATCGTTCAACGCGTTTTTTCGCCGCTGCTGTCAATATGCTGGTTCCATCTCGGTACCGTGCTTTTAGTGCTTCAAACACCGCTGCGAATCGCCTACTTGATGCTCCCTATTGTTCAGTCGTTATCGAAGAGTGAGTTTGAACACCACTCCGCAGCCAGGGCCGTCGCTAGTGCTACACGAGAGATCCCCACCTGATAGCGTGGTGCCGTAAAGGTTGCCAACGGCGTCCTGGACTAAACCTCCGTAGGGATTTGCTCCATCGGTCGCCCCAGTGAATCTGTGCAGCACAGTCTCCTTGCCCGTTGCATCTAGCTTGAAGACGATCCCACAACCCGGACCTCCGCACCCGGTGCCACCACCGTTGTAAGTGGTGCCGTAGAGGTTACCGGCCGCGTCCTGTACTAGACTTCCGTAACCCGGATGTCCCCCATCAGCCCCACCATTGAACCTGTGCAGCACACTCTCCGTGCCCGTTGCATCTAGCTTGAACACAATCCCACAGCCTGAGCCTCCGCATCGACTGCCTCCGCCGTAGTAAGTCGTTCCGTAGAAGTTACCGGCTGCGTCTCGCACCACCCCCGCTAGCG
>Ga0210405_10004973_pt1 | contig 12286 bp, 7 predicted proteins | sample IncBWH11MmetaG_FD_155492 | JGI IMG/M metagenome (GOLD analysis project Ga0210405, IMG submission 155492) | Forest soil microbial communities from Barre Woods Harvard Forest LTER site, Petersham, Massachusetts, United States - Inc-BW-H-11-M | ecosystem: Environmental > Terrestrial > Soil >... | reverse complement strand
CATCTGCCAATCGTGCTCATCACCGCCTATGGCTCCATCGAGATGGCGCGCGCCGCATTCAAAAGCGGAGCAATGGACTACATCACCAAGCCGTGGTCGAACGACGAATTGCTGGCGCAGGTGGCACAAGCTGTCGAGGCTCATCGGCTGCGTGAGGAAAACGTCCAGCTCAAGCGGGCGCTGAAGCAGCGGTTTAATTTTCCGAACATCATCGGTAAAAGCGAAAAGATGCTGACGCTATTTGACCTGGTCGCGCAGGTGGCGCCTTCCAGATCGACGGTGCTGATCAGCGGAGAGAGCGGCACGGGGAAAGAGTTGATCGCGAAAGCGATTCACTCCGCTTCGACGCGTGCCGACCGCGCCTTTGTGCCGGTCAACACCGGCTCCATTCCCGTCGATCTGTTGGAATCACAGCTTTTCGGCCATGTGAAAGGCGCGTTTACCAGCGCCGTCGCCTCCAAAAAAGGCCTTTTCGAGGTCGCCGACCAGGGAACGATCTTCTTCGACGAAATTGCAACCGTCAGTCCGGAGACCCAGGCCAAACTCCTGCGCGTGATTCAAGAGCGCGAGTTCATGCGCCTCGGCGGCACGGAACAACTCAAGGTGGACGTGCGCATCGTCGCCGCCTCCAACATCGATCTGCTCTCGCTCGTAAAGGAAGGGCGATTCCGCGAAGACCTTTATCACCGCCTCAACGTTATCCATCTTCACCTGCCTCCGCTTCGCGAGCGTCGTGAAGATATCCCGATGCTGTTGGCGCATTTTCTGGAGCGTTTCTGCACGGAAAACTCCAAGCCGTTGCGCCTGTTCACGCCATCCGCCATGAAACTCCTGATGGATTACGACTGGCCGGGAAACGTCCGCGAGCTCGAGAATGTGGTCGAGCGCGCCGTGGTGCTTTCTACACAGGAACGGGTGGACGTCGACCTCTTGCCGGAATCCCTGCGCAGCAAGGAAATCGTCCGCGGTGTGCGGCTGCAGCTCTCGGAATTTCTGCCGCCGCTGCCGGGCGAAGCCGGTTCTCGAACCGCAGCCGACAATCCGAACCCTTCACTCTTTCAGATCATCGACGAAGTTGAACGTCGCATCATTGTGGATATGCTCGAACGCACGGGATGGAACCAGACGGAAGCCGCTGAGCGTTTCCTGATTCCTCTTTCCACGTTGAACCAGAAAATCAAGCGCCTGGGAATTGACGTGCGTCGCCGTGGCCGAGTGGAAGAAGGCCAGGTCGCTTGGTCCGGAAAGTAGACTGTTCCAATCTGGAACGAAATTTCTGCAAGCTGTTTCAATTTATTCTTGCTTCTCCTGTTCACTCTAGGCACAGTAATTTGCGATGATCCTGCGCCTTTCGGATTCCCTCTCACGAGGCTTGCTCGTCATCAGCTCCCTGCTCGTCGCGCTAGGGGTGTCTTTCTTTGGCGTGCGTTCGGGAATTGCCGGAGTCGCGGCGGATGGCAAATCAAGCAGTGATCTGCAATGGGCCGTCCGCCTGGAGCCGGACAATTCAGAGTATTGGTATCGGCTGGGCCACTACCAGCAATTCAATCTGGAACAGCCCGACCTTGTCGCTTCGCTCGAGTCCTATCAGAAAGCTGTCGCACTTAATCCGGGTTATACCGAAGCGTGGCTGGATCTTGGCACGGTATACGAAATCGACGGGAACATAGCCGCGGCGCAGGACGCATTTTTGCGGGCGAAGAAAACATATCCCGCTTCCGCCGAGGTTGCTTGGCGATACGGCAATTTTCTTCTCCGGCAAGGCACGCTGCCGGAAGCCTTCGCCGAACTCAGGCATGCCTTGGAGGTGGATCCGCGCTTCGCGGGCGCTGTCTTTTCACGCGTGTATCGCGCAGACCCGGACATCGACACAATTCTGAATGATCTTCTGCCCCCTCTTCCCGCCGTGTATGTTGCCGCGATTGGGGAAGCGGTGGATTCCGAGCAATTGGCGGTCGCGCAAACGATGTGGATGCGGCTCATGAAACTGAATCCGCACCTGCAGCTTAGGCAACTCGACAGATTCGTTGGGGCGCTCGAGGCCCATCGCGACTACGATGCCGCCCGCCAGGTCTGGGATCAGGGAACCGCCACAATGAACCTTCCGCCGCTGATCCAGCCCCGCGATTCGGTCCTCTGGGATCCCAGCTTCGAGTCCGGCCTTAGCAATATTTCCTTCGCCTGGTTTTTCCGCTCACTGGTGGAGGGAGTCCACACCGAAATTGATAGGAACGAGAAACTTTCCGGAAAACAATCGCTTCGTCTGACCTTCGACGGGAAACACAACCCGGGTGCGGATATTGCTTGCGCCTCGGGCGCTGTGACGCCGGGAACGAAATATCTTTTTTCCGGCTGGGTGAAAACAAGAAATATCACCGGTGACCAGGGAGTCAGATTCCATCTGAGGTCCGTTGGGAATAACCAGATTCCGTCGGCCGCCACCCGCGAGATCCATGGAACCACACCGTGGACTTCCATCGAACAGGATTGGACGGCCGGCCCCGGTGTTCGACAGGTGGAAGTGTGTGTTAGCCGGGAGCCAAGCACCGATCCGGACATCCACATTTCGGGCGACGCCTGGGTGGATGATGTAACCCTCGTGCCTAAGGCCGTGGAGCGCCGGCGGCCATGAAAATCCTGCGAGTGGGCGTCTGCGTACTTCTCAGTTTCGCGGTGCTGGCCTATGGAGGAGTGGAAGAGTGGTCAGAAGCTGTCCTGGAAGTGGGTTTTGCGCTGCTCCTGGTGATCTGGGCGCTGCGCACATATGCCTGGAACCAGGAAGCGATCGCGATTTCGCCTCTGCTGCCGCCGCTTTTGGCGTTCGCCCTGGTGGCAATAATCCAGTTGATTTTCCACCGGACCGCCTCGGTGTACGACACGCGCATGCAGCTTCAGTTGCTGATCACCTACATCATCCTGCTGTTTCTGTTGCCGCAGGCGTACTACCGCATGAGCCACTGGAGAGGCCTGTTGTGGTTCCTGATGTCGCTGGGATTCTTCGTCTCCGTCTTCGGTATTCTGCAGCACCTGACCTTTAACGGGAAACTTTACTGGTTCCGGGTAATGCGCTATGGCGGGTATCCCTTCGGGCCGTACGTGAACCGGAACCACTTCGCCGGATTCGCGGAAATTTTGATTCCCGTGGCGCTGGTGCCGCTCGTGTTGGGAAAGGTCAGGCGGGAACGCCTGTCTCTCGTGGCTTTGTTTGCCGTGGTGCCGATCGTGGCGCTGCTCCTGTCGGCTTCCCGCGGAGGCGTCGTGAGCTTCGCGGTCGAGATGGTGATTCTCTTCTCGCTCTTGCTGGTCCGGCGCCTGCAAAGCAGGTACATGCTGGTCGGCGGGGTTCTGGTTCTTTGCGCGATCCTGGCGGTTTCCTGGATCGGTGTTCAGCAGGTTTTAGAGCGGTTTTCCAACTACCAGGCGCTGGATGTTTCGATGGGTAAAAGGGCTTCCATGCGGCATGACACCTGGCGGATCTTCCTGGACCACCCGCTTCTGGGGACCGGTTTGGGAACGCTGCAAGTGGTCTTCCCGCCCTATGAGTCCTCCTACGACGCAAAGGTCGTAAACCATACGCACAACGACTACCTGGAAGCCCTTGCGGAAACAGGTGTTGCCGGAGCGCTTTGTTGCGTGTGGTTCCTGGCGGTTCTATTTATAGAGTCAATCAAGGGAATGAAGGACTTGGGAGGCTCGTTTGGAGCGGCGCTGAACTTATCGGGGCTTGTCGGTTGTTCTGGGCTGCTGGTCCATAGTTTAGTAGACTTTAATCTTCATATCCCGGCCAACGCCCTGTTGTTTTTCGTGTCGGCCTATTTGGCAACCGCCCGCCCGCAAACGTCGACGCCGGAAACTCCGGAAAGCGCCCCGCCCCGCCGGAAAGTAAGAAAAGTAGAGGCCAGTCAATGATGTCAGACTGTATAATGCAGATGGGGGAGTCACCCATTCTGATGGTCCCATATTCAACCATGGGACGGCGCCGTCTCTTTCTCTGCGCCGTTGCCGCAACTTTGCTCAGCGTGCCTTCCCTTGCGCGCGCACAACAGCAACAGAATGTCACCGTCGGTGAAACGCCCCAACAGGTAAACGATCGCATTCGAACGCTGACGATGGGCTCGAAGAGTTCCGCCGCGCACGACTATGTGATCGGCAACGGGGACTTACTGGACGTTTCGGTTTTCGATGTGCCGGAACTTTCAAAAGAAGTGCGCGTAAGCCAGTCCGGCACGATCAACATTCCGCTCATCCCCGTTCGTCTCCGCGTTGCAGGGCTCAGTGAGACGCAAGCGGAAGGAAAAATTGCGGAGCTCCTCGAAGCAAACGGATTGGTATCGCATCCCGAGGTTGCCGTGGCTGTCAAAGAGCATCGCAGCCAGCCAATCACCGTGGTCGGAGCGGTGCAGCACCCGATGGTGTATCAGGCTGACCGGGATGTCACCTTGCTGGAAGTTCTCGCCGAAGCTGGCGGCATTATGAACGATGCCGGTGACACCGTCATCGTGACCCGCCACCGGGACGCCACCTCTATCGAAGCCGCCAATCCGCAAACCGTTCCCGCAACTGCCGCGTCTGGCTCCGGCGAACCGCCGCCACTCGATCCACCGGCCGCGTCTCCCGGGGCGACTTCCAGCTCCTCCAATCCGGACTCCACCGCCATCACCATTAATTTGAATGATCTCCTGGAGACGGGCGACACGCGCAATAACATCCTGCTGCACGCGGGCGATGTGGTCACCGTTCCGCACGCCGGCATTGTTTATGTCCTGGGCGCAGTGTCACGCCCGGGCGGATTCGTTGTTTCCAACGACCGCACCCAACTGACGACCTTGAAGGTGCTTTCGCTGGCTGGCGGGCTCACAACTGTCGCGAAGACTCAGCATGCGGTCATCATCCGCAAAGACGACACCGGCAAACAGACGGAAACGCCGGTGGACCTGAAGAAGGTGTTGAACCGGCAGTCCGAGGACATCACCATGCACGCCAGCGATATTCTTTTTATTCCCGATGACCGGACCAAGCAAGCTTTGATAAAGACGGCGGAGATTGCCCTCGGTATTGGCACGGCCGTGGCGGTTTTTCGGCTGGCGTACCACTAAGAACGGACTATGATCGAAGACTCCAAGCTGATTCCACGAACTCCCGGAAGCAACGGGTCGGTCGACGTGATTTCCGCGTCGACGCGCTTGCCGGCTATCGATTTGTCCCCGCGGGAGCCGCACCTTTACGACTACCTGCTGATTCTTCGCAAGCACCAGTGGCTGATTCTGTCCTTCTTGCTGACCGTGGTGACCATCGTGAGCATTGCCACGTTTCGCATGCGCCCGGTATACATCGCGAAGGCCACCATTGAAATCGATCGCGAGAGCAACAACATTCTTCCGTTTCAGGGCGCCGACGCTTACGATTCTATGATGGATCTCGACAACTATATCGAGACCCAATCCAAGGTTCTCACCAGCGAAACCCTGGCGCTGCAGACCATCCGCAATACCGGTCTCGCCGCGAATCCCGAATTCTCGGCCGGGGGTGTTCCCTCGGAAGCCATCGCCACCGGCTCGCTCGCCAACCAGAAGCGCCCACCTGAAGTCGCCGCTTTCCTGGGCAGCTTGAGCGTGAAGCGCATTCCCTCCAGCCGCCTGATGGAAGTGAGCTATGAATCGACCGACCCCGTGCTGGCGGCCCGCATTCTCAATGCGCACCTCGATAATTTCAAAGCCCAGAATATCCAGAGTCGTTACGAAGCAACGCTCGAAGCAACCCGCTTCCTCACCTCACAGCTCAACGAACTCAAGCTCACGGTGAAGCAATCCGAAGACGCCCGCATCAACTACGAGCGGCAGAACCAGATCTGGAGCGTAGACGACAAGTCCAACATCACCACCCAGCGGCTGGCGGACCTGGACAAGCAGCTCACCGACGCGCAAGGCGAAACTCTGAAAAAGCAGGCTCTCTACGAGTACGCCAAGGCCGGCGATATCGATGCCGTACCGGAAATTCGAGCCGATCCCCTTTTGCAGGATTTGCAAAAAAAACGGGCAGACCTCTCCGTGCAATTTACCGAATCCGTCAATCAGTACGGCCCCAACTTCCCCAAGGTGCAGCGTCTGCAGGCACAGATGAAAGAGGTGGACGATCAGATCGCCCGCGAAAGCAAGGGCATCATTCTTCAGCTGGAAAGTGATTATCGTGAAGCGAAACAGCGCGCAGAACTCATCCGCCAGGCGCTCGAATTGCAGAAGGCCGAAACCAACAACATGGCCGAAAAAATGGTCCAGTACAACATTCTCAAAAGAGAGTCCGAAGCGGATAAGTCTCTTTACGAAGGTTTGTTGACCAAGCTGAAGGAAGCGGGCATATCCGAAGGATTGAAGTCCTCCAATCTTCGTGTGGTTGATCCGGCCATGATCCCTTCCTATCCCGCGCGGCCCGCCAAGGCTCGCAACATCGCGCTCGCTTTCCTGGTTGGTCTGGTTGGAGGAATCGGTCTCGCCCTCTTGCGCGAATACCTCGACAACACAGTGAAGACTCCCGACGACATCGAGACGCTCACGCGCTTGCCCAGCCTCGCCGTGGTGCCCGCTTTTGGCGATGGCGGGAGTCACAAGCGTCGAATGGGATTCTTCAGCGGTCCTTCGACGAATGGTCATGAGAAGCGCATCGAGCTCGTGGCGCAGCATCTCCCGAAATCGCAGATGTCTGAAGCCTTCCGCGCGCTCCGAACCGCGCTGTTGCTTTCTCAGCCGGACCACCCGCCCCAGGTTATCCTCGTGACCAGCGCGCTCCCGCGCGAGGGTAAAACCACCGCGGCCGCGAACCTCGCGGTTACACTGGCGCAACTCGGTGACAAAACGGTTCTGGTGGATGCCGACCTCCGCAAACCCGGCGTTGGCAGATTGTTGAATCTGGGCACCGGCAAGTATGCCGGCTTGAGTTCGTATCTCGCAGGTGTCTCGACGCTGGATCTGGTGACCGTGCCGCACCCGGCGATTCCGAATCTCGCCGCCATTCCCACGGGTCCGCTGCCACCGAACCCTGCTGACCTGCTTTCTTCGCACAAGCTGGCGGATGCAATCGTGGAACTCCGGACCAAATACAAATTCGTGGTGATTGACTCGCCGCCGATCATGGCCGCGACGGACGCAGTGATTCTATCGGTTCAGGCGGATGGCGTGCTGCTCGTGGTGCGCTCTGGAGAGACTCCCAAAGAGGCGTTCACGCGCGCATGCGACCTGCTGACCAGCGTGAAGAGCCGCCTACTCGGTGTGGTTCTGAATGCCGTGGATGCCAGCGCCCCGGACTACTACTATTCTTACCGCTATTATCCCTATTCCTATGGCTATGGCCCTCAGGAAGCCCTGGAAATGGGTCACGAAGAAGCTTCCGAGCATGTCCCATCCAAGCCCCTGGATCGGGACGATTCGGACAAACTCTAGGAGGTGGTGTGCGATATCTGATCACGGGCGGCGCTGGATTCATCGGTTCCCATCTTGCCGAGCGATTGCTGGAAAAAGGCGAACAGGTGGTGTTGCTCGATAATCTCTCCACCGGCAGCATGGAAAATATCCGTCACCTGAAAGGCTCCGACCGGCTCGAATATCATCTCGACGGCATCGAAAACCGGCAGATCCTTGCGGAGTTGGTGGATGACGCCGATGTCATCGTTCACCTGGCGGCTGCGGTCGGCGTGAAGCTGATTGTGGAGAGCCCTGTCCGCACGATTGAAACAAACGTCAACGGGACCCAGATGATTCTGGAAGCGGCTTCCAAGAAAAAGAAACTCGTTCTGATCGCCTCCACTTCCGAGGTCTATGGGAAAAACACCAACGTACCGTTTCACGAAGATGCGGACCTGGTGCTCGGGCCCACGACCAAGGGGCGTTGGAGCTACGCCGCTTCCAAGGCGCTCGACGAATTTCTTGCCCTTTCTTACTGGAAAGAGAAGAAACAGCCCGTAATCGTTGTTCGTTTTTTCAACACCGTTGGCCCGCGGCAAACGGGGCGCTACGGAATGGTTCTCCCCAACTTTGTGAAGCGGGCGCTCGATGGGGATCCCATCGAAGTTTACGGCAATGGGCAGCAGTCCCGCTGTTTCTGCGACGTCCGGGACACGGTGGAGGCCCTGCTCCGCTTGATGCCCCTCGATCGCGCGGTGGGGGAAGTGGTCAATATTGGCAACACCGAAGAAGTGACCATCGAAAATCTCGCCAAAATCGTAAAGCACCGCACCGGAAGCGATTCTGCCATCCAGTTTGTGGCTTACGACAAGGCCTACGAGCCAGGATTCGAAGACATGATGCGCCGCGTGCCTTCCATTGAGAAGCTGCATGCCTTGACGGGTTTTCGCCCCCAGACAAATCTTGCTGATATCATCGACCGGGTGTCAGCTTATTTCCGGCAAAAAGAAAGTTTGCTTTCTGGGGCTGTAGTAGCCAAGCGCTCCGCGGGCTGAACGCTGTCAGTTTCCGCGCAAAGGTCCTGGATGATCTTGAAGCACGCCTCCGCCGCTTTGGCTGCCCCTCTAACTCCACTCCAGTCAAAGGTGGCCGTGCTAGCCTTGAATGCTGACTTGCCGGTGCAAGAGCGCGCACTGGCGCGTTGCTTCTGTGAGTCCGTTATGGGCGTAATCAGACAGACCTAGGCTGAACGCTGGAAAGGCACGCGGTGAATTGCCGACAACCCGGAATTGGGAATAAGTCCAATCTTAATTGCGGTTAAGTTGTCTTCATTCGGTGCCCGTCAAGATGACATAGCCATACATGAAGGGACCGGTCGCTTCTAGCATTTTCCGGAGCGAGAAGGGCAATGGACAGCGACTCGGGGCTCGCGGCACTGCCCAGCAGAACTTGTACAGCCCCCCCATTCCGTGGACTCACCAAAACCGCATCCTCCGTGTCCGTTGGGTGCAATCGGATTTCAGTCCCGCTGATAACCACTCCGGGATCGGTCTCAATCCAGGTAACTTTGTTCCCATCCGGAGTGACCACATAACTGTAATGGGAGCCGTCGGATTCGGCGTGCGTTGCGGTGCAGTCGAGGTTCACGGCATAGGTGCCGGTTACCGTGACGCCCTTGCGGATGGTGCCGTTCACGCTTGCTGTATAAGTCGCAGTACTGTTCCCCTGTCCGTCGAATGTGACTTCTCCAACCGCGGAAATCGGGCCCACGTTCACAATCGTACCCGTTCCGTGAAGCATGTAGGTCCCATGCAAGGTCGCGTTCAGGAGCGGGCACCGTGCGCCGGCTGCCTGTAGGGCTTGGGGTGCCACCGCAAACGTCATTACTGCCAAAGCGCAAGATAGCAAAAGTTTCATCATGATTGGATCACCTCTTTTAATAGGTTTTGAAGCGACCGAAAGCCAGTGTTAGAATCCCTGCCAATCGGGCGTTCCGGTTGTTTTCTGCGCATATTAGGCCGCGCACAGTCCACGAAGTCCTCTCGGCGGGCTCAGAAAATTCTCTAAGAATTCTCGCGAGGATCTGGGAGAAGGGCATGAGCGACGAAATTGGTCGGCCAAGTGGCTCGATAAAGAGCCGCGATTCTCTCTTTGTTGCCAAAAATAAGATTGACAGGGATAGGCGAGAACGTTACGAATTCGGCCCTTTCCTGCTGGAACCGGCCGAGCGCAAGCTAATGCGCGACAACGAAGTTGTGGTACTCACCCCGAAGGCGTTTGACACGCTCGTAGTTCTCGTCCGAAATAGCGGACACCTGCTGGAAAAGGATGAGTTACTCAGGACGCTTTGGCCCGACTCTTTCGTCGAGGAGGGCAACCTATCCAACAACATCTTCGTCTTGCGGAAGGCCTTGGGAGAGGACCCTCCGTACATTGAAACGGTTCCCAAGCGAGGCTACCGCTTCGTCGGAGCCGTCCGCCAGTTGCCAAGCGCGGAAAAAGCGCTGGGCGAGCAGCGCGAGTTTGCATCTGATGCGCTTACAACTCCTGCCCAGACTTTACTGCCTCAGACGACTCTGACGGCGGAGCCAGGGGTTGTGGCTGGAAATAGAAAGCGCGCGACGGTCTTGGTGCTTACCCTCGCGATGGTTGCTGCCTTGCTCGGCTCGCTCGGCTGGAAAATCGTGCGCGACCGCCGCGTCTCCCCCATCAGCGCGCTCCACATAAGCTCACTGGCAGTTCTTCCCCTGGCAAATCTCTCGGGAGACCCGGAGCAGGAGTATTTCTCCGACGGTTTAACGGAGGCGTTGACGAACGACCTCGGTAAATTCAGCGCCCTCAGGGTGATTTCCCGGACTTCGGTGATGCAGTACAAAGGCAGCAAGAAAACGGTTCCGGAGATCGCGCGGGATCTAAACGTGGATGCTGTGATCGAAGGGACCGTGCTGCGTTCGGGGAACCATGTGCGGGTCACCATGAATCTAATCCAAGCTTGGCCCGAAAGGCATCTTTGGGCGGAAAACTATGAGACCGAAGCCGAAGACCTTTTGAGCGTGCAGGCGAAGGTGGCACAGTCTGTCGCTCGACAGATTCAACTTAGGGTGACGCCGCCGGAACAATCACGGCTGAGCAGCCATACTGTAAACCCTGCTGCTCAAGATCTGTTTTTCCGCGGGCTGCGTGCCCGTAATTCGGAGACCGCGGAAGCAGCGCAGAATGCCATCGGCTATTTCCAACAATCGATTCAAAAAGATCCAACGTACGCACCTGCATACGCAGGCTTGGCTGGGGCCTACGCCACGTGGTATCCAGGGGAATCCGGACCGCGAGAGAAAATGCCAAAGGCCCGGGAGGCCGCACAGAAGGCGCTGGCTCTCGACGAGACGCTCCCCGGTGCTCACCGCGAAATGGGTTATATTGAGCTTTGCTACGACTGGAACTGGGCGGATGCCGAAAAGGAGTTTAAACGGGCGCTGGAGCTAGATCCGAACGATGTCTCTGCGCACAACTATTATGCGTGGGAGCTGGTCAACTTGGGTCGAACGGACGAAGGCCTGGTCCATGTGAGACAAGCTATCAGCCTCGATCCCTATTCCAGAGGCGGAGATTATCCAATATGGGTCACCTACCTGGCCCACCGGTACGATGAGGCGGTGCAGTTAGCAACAGCCAAGATTGCGTTGGACCCCAACGATCCCTGGAACCACTACGACCTGGCGCTCGTCTACGAGCAAATGGGTAAACCGACGGAATCGGTTCAGGAATACTTGAAGTTTGAAAGCCTCTCCGGAGCCGCGCCGCAAAAAATTGCGCGGCTGCAGGAAGCGTTTGGTAAGTCCGGCGCAAGAGGCTTCTGGCTGCGCCGCCTTGAGGACTATCAAGAGGCAGCAAAAACGGGATACGTCAATGCTGGAATGGTGGCCCAAGCGTGCGCGCGAGTTGGGGAAAGAGATTGTGCTTTTGAATGCCTGGAGAAAGGCTTTCAAGACCGTAGCGATTTAATGGTCACCCTCAATGCCGATCCGGTTTTCGATGGCATTCGGACGGATAGACGATTTCAAGACCTAATACGCCGCGTCGGTCTCCCACAGTGAAGCCCCGGACATCCTAAAAACTGAAGTCGAATGCGCCGAATTGTTCCAATTGCTAATGAAGCTTGACTAAGCACTTGCGTCAACTCCCGGTAAGTCTGGTGTGGCGCGATGTCAAGGTTCGCTAAAAACAGATGTCGCTAAAAACAGACCGCCATCGGCGTCACCTGGGTGACACTCCCTATTACGCACGCTTGCTGCCGAAGTCTTCTTGAAATGCGCGTACTCATTCCGCTAGAAGGGAGAAGCATCCCGTTCACGCAGCGCAACTTGCCCGGCGTGTCGCTTGAGTTCCTCCATTTTCCTATCGTGTTATATTGTTTCAGGGCGTAAACTCGCCTTGTTTCTCCCGGCCGGTGTCGCCCGACACAGCACAGCCCAAGCAACATGAAATTTTCACTTGAACACTGAATCGGACATGAGGATCAACGAACAGACGCAGGTTCCGGCCCAGGAAAGGCAGTCGGATGTCCAGCAAAGCGGCAGCGAGCTAGACGTTTCCGTGGTTATCCCCTGCCTCAACGAGGCAAACTCCTTGGCGTTCTGCGTGGAGAAAGCGATCGCCGCCATCCGCAACGCGAACCTGCGTGGCGAGGTGATCGTCGCGGACAACGGTTCGACCGACGGCTCCATTCAAATCGCCGAATTTAACGGCGCCACTGTGCTTCACGTGCCCGAGCGAGGCTATGGAGCTGCATTAAAAGCGGGCATCGCCGCCTCGCGCGGTGAATACGTCATCATGGGCGATGCCGACGATAGCTATGATTTCAGCGAGGTCCCCAATTTTGTAAAGCAATTGCG
>Ga0210405_10004972_pt1 | contig 12288 bp, 14 predicted proteins | sample IncBWH11MmetaG_FD_155492 | JGI IMG/M metagenome (GOLD analysis project Ga0210405, IMG submission 155492) | Forest soil microbial communities from Barre Woods Harvard Forest LTER site, Petersham, Massachusetts, United States - Inc-BW-H-11-M | ecosystem: Environmental > Terrestrial > Soil >... | reverse complement strand
TAGTGTCGGTCTTCTTCGAGAATTTGGGTAAAGGCCTCTACAGACCGGCGAGTTACGCGAGTCTGATCAACTACTACATCGAGAAGGGTCATTCGCCAGCCGTGTGGAAAGCGGTAGAGGGGCTGGCCGCGAGCCACGCCGCGATGGCGGCTCCGATGCAGGCCATGACCGAGATCTCTCTCGGTATCCTGCTCATCATCGGTCTGCTTACCCGGCCGGTCGCATTCGTTTCATTTCTGTATCTCGGCAGCCTTTGGGTTTCGGAGTGGGGCACCTCCTGGATCTGGGAACTACTGGTTCCGGTGATGGCATCGCTCGGGCTCGCGATCGGACGCGCCGGCCGGCGATGGGGCGTTGACGCGTGGCTTGCGCAACGGTGGCCATCTTCGCCGTGGTGGTGACCGGATCAAGTTCACGTGCGAGTGTCCGTCATCATCCCTACCCATAATGAAGCGCAAGCGCTTGAGCGCGTTTTGGCGGATCTCCCGTCCGATCTCGCAACAGAGGTCATCGTTGTCGACAGCAACTCGAATGACGGGACGCCCGAGATCGCCGCAAGAATGGGAGCCCGCGTGGTTCAGGAGCCGCGCCGCGGCTATGGGCGAGCATGCCTCACGGGTCTGGCCGCGGCAAATTCCCCTGACGTGGTTGTGTTCCTTGATGGCGACTACAGCGATCGGCCCTCCGAACTGCCAATTCTTTTAGCCCCAATCACCGAGGGGCGCGCGGACATCACGCTCGGTTCCCGCCTGCGGGGGCGGCGTTCCGGAGGGGCCTTGCCTTGGCATCAGGTGTTTGGCAATCGTCTCGCCGCCGCCCTGATCCGGCTTCTGTATCGAGTAGAGATCACCGATCTCGGCCCGTTTCGCGCTGGCCGCGCCGATGTCCTACGCGCTCTCGCGCTCGAAGAGACAACCTACGGATGGGCGGTTGAGATGATCCTCAAAGGCGCCCTCGCCGGATTCCGCGTGGTTGAAGTGCAGGTGAGCTACTATCCGCGCATCGGAAAATCGAAGATCAGCGGTACGCTGAAGGGCACGGTCGGCGCCGCCTGGTTCATTCTCAGCTTGATCGTGCGCTATTATTTCCGGCGCCGAAGAGCCGGGACGCCACGTGCAGCGTGAGGCCTGGTATAGCGATTTTTTATCCGCTTATATATGCCTTGACAGGTATATGCTCTGTAGAGTATATAAAGAGAGTGGAATCTGTATTCGAAATCATTGCGGAGCCGAACCGCCGCGCGATATTGAGCCTCCTGGTCTCGTCGCAACAGTCGGTGGGAGAGATCGAGCGCCAGCTTCGTATGTCGCAGCCGGCCGTGTCAAAGCACCTGCGCGTGTTGCGCGACGCCGGTTTCGTCGAGTCCACGGTGGACGCTCAGCGCCGGCTCTACCGGCTGAAGCCAGAACCGCTTCGAGAGATGGATGCCTGGCTGGCTCAGTTCCGCCGCTTCTGGTCCGCTCACGTGGATGCTCTCGAACGCCACCTCGACCGCATGGATCGGGAGCGCATGGATCACGACCGCAAGGATCAGAAACCACCAAAGAAACGGAAGACAAAATAGAAGACGACGCGGCCGAAACCGCGAACGTGACAAAGGAGAAACGAATGAAAATCAAACTGACCAGCGTATACGTGGACAACCAGGACACCGCCCTGCGCTTCTATACCGAGATACTGGGCTTTGCCAAGAAGGCCGATTTCAGTCAGGGCCCATTTCGCTGGCTGACCGTTGCCTCGCCAGACGAGCCGGACGGCACTGAGCTGCAGCTGGCGCTGAATAACAACCCGGCGGCCAAAGCGTATCAGCAGGCGCTTTTTCAACAGCACCAGCCCGCGGCTATGTTTTTCACTGACGACGTCAAGGGCGACTACGAGCGGATCAAGGCCCGCGGCGCCGAGTTCACCATGCCGCCCACCGACGTGACCGGCTCGACCATTGCGATGCTGAACGACGCCTGCGGCAACCTCATTCAGCTCACCCAGTTGGCACGCTGGTCGAGCTAAGGAGAAGAAGATGTTCGATCGCGGGCTGTACACGCCGGGTCCGGCCGGCGGGGCGCGGGTACAAAAGGACCTGGGACAAAACGGCGAGGAGAAGTGGACGCTCATTCTCATCCGAGAACTGCACCACTCGCCCGAGAAAGTCTGGGAGGCGATAACCGACCCGGCGCATCTGCGCGAGTGGGCTCCCTTCGAAGCTGATGGGAGCCTGGGCACGGTCGGAGCCACGGTGAAGCTCACCACGGTGGGAGCGCCGGCGCTGCGCGTTACCGAAGCAACCGTGGCGCGAGCCGACGCTCCCGAGGTGCTTGAGTATAACTGGGGTGGCTTCGATATGCGGTGGGAACTCGAAGCCTTTGCTGGCTGCACGCGCCTGACGCTGTGGACCAACATCGGTCATCGCTTCATCGCAATGGGCGCTGCCGGTTGGCACATTTGTTTCGATGTTCTGGATCACTTGCTCAGCGGAACTCCCATCGGCCGTATCGCTGGCCCCGAGGCCATGAAGTTCCCCGGCTGGCAGCGGCTGAATGCGGAGTACGCCAAGCAGTTCGGTATCGAAACGCCTAACTGGCCGCCTCAGGCGGCTCAAAAGTCGTGAAATGAGGGGGAGCGCAAAACAATGCACCAACCACTTAAGAGGAATAAGAAGGAGTTGTCACCAGAACAACGTAAACAACTGCTAGGAGCATTGAAAGCCCGCTTTGAGAAAAACATGAACCGCCACCAAGGTCTTGCATGGGCCAGCGCGCAAGCAAAGCTGGAAGCCAATACTGAAAAACTGTGGTCAATCAACGAAATGGAAAGAACTGACGGTGAACCGGACGCTGTTGGTCACGATAAAAGTACGGGCGAATATATTTTTTATGACTGCTCACCGGAGAGTCCCAAAGGCCGCAGGAGTCTTTGCTACGACCGTGAGGCGCTGGATTCGAGGAAAGAAAATAAGCCAAAAGGCAGCGCGATGGATCTGGCGGCGGCCATGGGCATTGAGCTTTTGACGGAAGAACAATATCGAGAGTTGCAGAAACTTGGAGAGTTCGGTACGAAAACCTCGAGCTGGGTGAAAACACCTTCTGCTATCAGAAAACTCGGTGGCGCCCTCTTTTGTGATCGCCGCTTCGACACGGTTTTCGTGTATCACAACGGCGCGGAATCTTACTATGCCGCCCGGGCGTTCCGCGGCTGGCTAAGGGTCTAACGCGAACGATCTCATGTCTTACATGTGATGGTTGGCCACCTGCCTCCCCGGTATCCTTGTGCAAAATCTTGCATCTTGATTATTGGTCCAGGGGCGGCGAATACTGGTGCGCGTCGAATGGCCGCCATTTTTTTGTGGCCAGGAAGGAAATTTCGGTCAGCGCAAGAGGTAACATCATGCACCGCGAAATTGTCAGGAGTTGTTGGCTGGCGGCCTTGCTTGCCATTCTGCTGTCTAACGGTAGTGTTCTGGCCGCTGGCCCTGAGTACCGGGTTCTGCACCGGTTTCAAGACAGCCCGGATGGATCCCAGCCCTTCGCCGGCCTGGTCATGGACACTGCAGGAAATCTGTACGGCACAACCTACAGAGGCGGAATCGAAGGCACGGTGTTCCGGCTGACTCGTGGGTCGAACGGCCTGTGGACGGAGAGTGTACTTTTCGACTTTTCCGACCCTCCAGTGAGCGGTGGATATCCCCTGGGCGGCGTTACACTCGATACCGCCGGTAATCTGTACGGCGCCGCCGGACCAGGCGCGTTCAACAATGGGTTTGTTTTCCAGTTGACGCCCAACTCGTCAGGATTCTGGAATGGGGATGTGCTTCACACTTTCACCGGGAACGCAGACGGAATACAGCCCCGGGCTGGAGTCATCTTCGACAAAGCTGGCAATCTCTACGGCACTACCTCTATGAGCGGCCCGGTCGGAGGCAGTTGTGGCACCGTCTTCCAGCTCACCCCGTCCAACGGCGTGTGGCAGGAAAACATTCTGCATGTTTTCACCTGCAAAAAGGATGGATGGTTTCCGTCCGCGAACTTGGTTTTCGATAAGGCCGGCAATTTGTATGGCACGACCGAATGGGGCGGCGTGGGCTGCGGCTATTACGGGTGCGGCACTGTCTTCAAGCTGACGCCCGCCAACGGCATCTGGAACAAGACCACCATTTATGCTTTCAAAGGCGGCAGTGACGGAAGCGAGCCCACTTCTACACTGGTTTTCGATAAGGCTGGAAACCTCTATGGGACAACGTCCATCGGGGGCGTGGGGCCCTGCACGATCGAGGGCGGCTCTGGTTGTGGCACCGTCTTCAAGCTTACCCCTCGCCACACGGGTGGATGGAAAAAGACTGTGATCTATGGCCCGGATGGCAGCAGTGGCGGCGGTCTTTTTGGTGGAGTGGTTTTTGACAGAGCTGGGAACCTCTACGGCACGGCGGCGTTCTACGGCATTGTCGGACCTGATTGTGCCGGTGGCTGTGGCAGCGTCTTCAAGTTGACGCCCGGAACCGGAGGCGTCTGGAGGGAGACTACGCTGTATGAATTTCATGGGACGCATGATGGCGGAGAGCCATTCGACAGCCTGGTCCTAGACAACGCGGGTAACATCTACGGCACCACCCAGTACGGGGGCAGTTCCATTGGAACCTGCCAGGTGCTCGGCTGCGGCGTCGTATTTGAAATTAAACCTTAGCGGGCGGGACCGAACATCCTGACAGATATCATCGGGTCTGGCCCACCTTTACGTTCGTTGTAAAGGTGGGAGAAGTTCGCGTGGCGCCTTACCGGGTTGTGCTGGGCGGAGCCGTCGCGGGCTTAGCGGCTTCACTTCGCGTCATGTTGAGGTTCGTGTGGTGCAAAAAGAAACCTTCGCCAAAACCGTCCAGCTGGTTGCCATCCGCCGAGAGAGTCAACGTATAGTTCTGCTGGTTGCCCCCGAGGGATCGGCAGAGCGTAACCGTCGCTCCGTCGACGCTACCGGTGACCGACGTATCGGGTTCGGATTTCCCGCTGCTGGTATGCCGCGTGCCTTGTAGCGTCGATCCTGACTGGCTTAAGGTAATCCACCCCTGGAAGCGATCATCAAAGTGGGTGAAGCTCCAGGTGCCCGACAAGTCCCCAGGCCCGTTGGCGGGTGCAGGCGCGGGATCGCTCATGCTGTCCGTGGTATAGACTTTCTTGGCCGTCGTACTGCTCGGTTTCTTTTGCTGGCGGTTCTGACGTGCAGCGTCGCCCAAGGACTGACCGGCGCACAGGCCGGACACGAGTAGCAGCACCAGCCCAACCCGCGGAACTAACCGCACAGCGCTCACATTCGCCTCAGACACAAGCTCGCAATTTGCCTTTCAACGGACGCTACCACGGCCGCCCCGCTGAGCGCTAATTACACTGGTAATGTCATGTCGGAAGGGTGGCCCATTCAAGCCCGGTTTTGGCTTGAGTGGGGCAGTTCGGGAGCCGGACAGAGTCTTGCTGCCGCTCTTTCGTGGTTTCGCGTCGTCTATTCCGAGTCGGTCTCCACTGTCCGCCGCGAACATTAAACGCAAGGTCCCTCCACTCCGCAGCCCATCGCCTTGCGATGATCTGTTTCGGTCGGGATGACAGAGTTGGGGAGATCGGAAGATCCCCGGTCAAGCCAAAACCGGGCTCGAGTGGGCCACCCCTGGTAAAACTCGAGCGAAATGGGGTGCAATACGTCCGGCGGTTCGCAGGTCAAAATCCCCACCCTAACGTCGCAAAACCAGAGTGAGGATGGGATCGGGCTATTTCCGCGACGTTAGGATGGGGCACCCGGCTAGTATGTGAACGAGCGGATTCCCGCAGGGTCGTCCACGAATCCGCTGCGGTGGGCTGGGTTGAGGGCGATGTGCACAGGAATCACGCTAGAGGCATTGGAAAAATTAAATCCGTTGAGGGATTCAACCAGATTCCCTTTGGTATCGTAAACCTGGATGCTGCTGCCGCCGGCGGTTGAAATGGGCTGCGCGATAAGAAAGAGTTTGTGAATGGGATCGAATTCGACGTCCGCGCCGCTGTTCAACTGTCCCTCGGATTCGGCCAGTAGTTCGGTGAACCCAGTCTTCGTCTTCAAATGGTAGAACTGGACGTTGGAGTCGATTTCGGTGGTTGTGCAAAAAATGCCGTCCTCTGAATCGACGGCAATTCCGTTCACACTCCCGAGTCCCACTCCGGTGAAAGTAACCACTTTTCCTTTAGTGAGATCGACGATGCCGACAATGGGTGGGTCGGTCGGGCTTCCGTAGTCCTGGGCCAAGACCGCCTGGTTGGTCTTAGTATCGAAGGCAAGCGGAGTACCGTAGCCCCATTGCGGAACATTGAGCACAACTCTCGGCCCAAAGGTGTTCTGCGCCACGTTCGAGGCAAGAACAAAGTTATGAGGATTGTTGAGACTGTTGTCGTAGACGAAGAACGCGTTGGTGGGGCTGCCCTGGTTCCGGCTGACTCCCGTGATGATGTGATTGGCGTCGAAGCTGGGCGTCCACAAACTGGTGTACTTATTCGAATCGAGTGGACTTAGAAAGTGGTAGATACGCTTGTCGACGAATCCGTTTGAGCCGACGTGCTCGTGCTCGATAAGCCCGGTTGAGGTGCCGACAACGCCGAAGGTAACGTCATCGTCTTGGGTTTCTGTCTTGGCGATAACCTTAATGATTTTTCCAGTCTTTTGATCGAAGGTTTCGACCGCGGACAAAACCTTTCCGTTGCTCAGCAGTTGCGCCTCGGCCAGAACGCCTTCACTGCCGTTCTGATCGATGTCGAAGCCGAGAGTCCCCCCGCCGAATTTTGGGTGGACGACTACGTTCCCCGGGCCTTTCGGGAGGTCTGAGGGGGTTTGAGCAGCAGTGAAGCAGGACAGGCCAAGCAACAATGCCGCAACCAAGGACAACCGACCATTCGACGCGCTGTTGTATCTCATCTATCACTCCAATTGGGTCTGGATTTTCGCGGTGCGGACTGAGTCACCGCTGCCGAAGCTTACTTCAGCGCTCAGGAACTGTGTCATGTCCCTGTCAAGGATTTGTTAAATTCTGATGAATCGCAGCCACGACCTTTAGTCCTTGAGCGGCCGCGTGTAACACGCTTCTTATCCAGCACGATTTGAACGATTTTCATATGTCGAATCCGTTCCACAGTACTCCACATAAAAGACATTTCACAGCAGCTATATTCCGGGCAGGTGTGCCGCGGAGGTTGCAGGTTACGTTGAACGCAGTTAAATTAGGTGCGAGAGTTGGAAGGTGTACATGAAACGGCCCGTCGCGGTGGAATCTGCCTCTGCATTCATCGATGAGAGGATCAAGGAACTTGGGGACTGGCGCGGGAAGATGCTCGCGAAAGTGCGCGACATCATACACGCGGCAGACCCTGAGATCGTGGAAGAGCAGAAGTGGGTTAAGCCGAACTCGCCGGGGACCCCCGTCTTTTCCCACAGCGGCATCGTGTGCACGGGAGAGACGTACAAGAACGTCGTCAAGATCACATTCGCCAAGGGAGCTGCGTTGAAGGACCCTTCCGGTCTGTTCAACTCCAGCCTCGAGGGGAATGTCAGGCGCGCCATCGACATCCACGAAGGCGACAAGGTCGATGAGGCGGCTTTGAAGGATCTCATCCGCGCTGCCGTGGCGCTCAATCTCATAGGCAAGAGCAAGCCGAAGGCCCGGCGAAAATCCCCACTCTAAATTTCGCAAAGAACGCGAAATTTAGAATGGGGCACCCGCAGCAAGCGGGCCGACCGCCTCCCAAAAGCAATCTGCTATGGAATCCTCCAGCGAGAATAAAGCACGTTCGCCCAACGAGGGTCGAACGCTCGTTGTTATGGCAAAGGCACCCAGGCCGGGCATGGTCAAGACCCGTCTGGCCCAGAGCCTTTCCGATGACGCCGTCACCGAACTCTATTGCTGTCTTCTGGACGACACGCTGGCGCTGGCGCGGTCATTGAAATTGGGCGATGTGGAAGTTGCGATTATGTGCCCGGACTCGGACGTTAACGAGTTGGCGCGGTTGGCAGGCAATGAAATGAGCGTCGTTGCGCAGAAAGGTGAAGGTCTGGCCGCAGGCCTCACTTCGGTGTTTGCGCACTTCGCAGACGGTCATCGAACGAACGCACTTCAGCGACGCATCATTGCCTTCAACAGCGACAGCCCACATCTGCCGCGTTCTGTTCTCGAAGACGCGTTCGAAACGCTGGCCGCACATGACATAGTCGTTGGACCGACGCACGACGGAGGCTATTATCTCGTCGGGGCAAAGGCTTCGCATCCTACGCTTTTCGCAGGCGACGGAATGGGCACCAGCAGCGCGCTGGAGAGACTCCTGGCGCGCGCCCGAGCGCTTGAGCTGTCCGTAGGTTTCGCAGATCCTTTTTACGATATTGATGTCGCTGACGACCTGACTCGGTTGGCAGAGGAGTTGCGGCTGGCTCCGGAAAGGGCGCCACGCACGGCGGCGTGGCTGAAAGAGTGGGACTCAACCGCTCATTGACTCGGACGGACGATCGGCCAATTCTCAATAAGCGCTGTGTTCAAAACAGCTATGCTAAGAGATGGAGATGACGCAGATGGAGAACCATGGTCCTGATGATCCGGTAGCAGTGTACGTCCTCGAAGTCAGCAAATTTGAGCCGCTGACCAAGATGGAAGAGATGAATGTATTTCGAGAACTTGGCCATTCGGGCGATTGGAACGAACAGAGGGAAAATGTCGCGAGGCGATTGATCGAAAGTCAGCTCATGTTGGTCGTGAGCATCGCTCGAAAACACTCCGCCTCTGGTGTCCACATGCTGGATTTAATTCAGGAGGGCAATAACGGTCTGATGAGCGCCGTCAGGAGCTTCGCCGAGAAGCCGACTGGAGACTTTACGTCCCACGCCGCCGCTTGCATCGAGGACGCGATCACGAAGGTTTTAGGCAAGTCGTCATAGCGCAGTCTTGCGCGGCCCGGGTTTTGGACAATTGGGAGTGGGAGCTTGTGGCGGCGCAGTTCCGGACGGGCACGGGAGAATTGTCACAGTGAAGATCACCCCCGCGTGGAGAGTGTACATTCTCGGCGTCACGTTGTACGTGGCGCTAACCATCTGCTCGCGCAACTTCGGCGATCGTGGTGGGCCATGCTTCATGGCTTCTTTGACGCTTGCGGGCATCGTGTACCTCTTGGTAATCCGCGAGTTTTTCGCTACGCCGATATTCCCGCGGCGCGTTGTCGTCATTGGGCTCGTCCTGGCGGCTGTGTGGCACATTGCATTTCTTCGGGTACCGTCGGGCGCCGATGATGACATCCATCGCTATGTCTGGGACGGCCGCCTGCAGAGGCTCGGCTACAATCCTTATCTCGTCGTTCCCAGCGATCCTGCCGCGCAGTGGCTGCATACTCCGGAAACACGCAACTTGAACAACCCGGATCTGGCGAGTCCATATCCGGCAGGAGCGCAGCTATTTTTCCGCGCAGTAACCGCGATTCAGGAGTCCACTTTTGCATTCAAAGTAGCGTTTGTGGTTTGCGAGTTCGCAATTGTTTTTGTGTTGCTCGATGTGTTGCGTTGTACCGAGAAGGGAGCGCATTTGGTTCTGGCTTTCGCCTGGAACCCGTTGCTGGCCATTGAGGTGGCGGGAAGCGGTCACATTGACATTGTTGGCGCGCTATTGCTGGTGGTGTCCTCCGCTGCGCTGGTGCGCCGATGGCGGGCGACTGCGGCCGTCGCACTTGGGTTGGCTATCGCGGTGAAACTCCTGCCGGTCGTACTCTTGCCCCTCTACTGGAAGCGGGTTCGCATTCGCGACGCTGCGTTGGCGGCAGTCGTGGTCGGACTTCTGTACGTACCATTTCTAAATCACGGCCGAATTCCGATCGGCTCGCTGGGTACATATGTGCAGAACTTCCGTTTTAATGGTCCCCTGTTTGCGGCGATCGATCGAGTGGCGCCACCGCAGTTGCTGGTTGGGCTGGCAGTGCTTGTCGGGCTGGCGACTGCAACCTGGCTGAGAAGAAGAAGCGGAGCGCCCGAGTTGTCTCCGGACGCATTCGCCTGGCCCATGTTTGCCTGGCCCATGGCAGCATCTCTTTTGTGTGCCCCCGTCGTATTCCCATGGTATCTTCTCTGGCTGCTGCCATTTCTGACGTCGGCCTCGACGCTGCTGATCATTATCTGGACTGTTAGCATTTTCCCCGTGTACGTCCAATGGCATTTGCGCGCGCTTGGGCATCCGTGGGGGTCGCTTCCGGACTGGGTCATGCTGCTGGAATACGGATGCGTGGCGGGGGCCGCTGCGATTCTCGGGTTCCGCCGGTTCAGACGACCTGCAATCACGCCCACAAGCCATTAAACTACAGCCATTTAGATGTGAGCCGCCTGTAGTGGGTCAGTTTGAGCAACGCATCCCCCAGGGGCTAAAAAAGCCGCGATTGATTTCAGGGAATTTACGGCGCGGCTGAAGCCGCGCTCCTTCAAAACAAATTTAAGCTGACCCACTAACGAACCGGCTGCAATCTTGACAACTTCACATATTGTGAAGTATTCTCGGTAAGTGGTCATCGTTACGCGAAAGCATCTGAGCGAGGCGGTGGAACGCTATCCCGATGCAGCGAACGAAATCGAAGCGTGGGTGAGTGTTGTCGAGGGGGTCCGCTGGCACAATTTTGACGAAGTTCGCGGCATGTTTAAGGATGCCGATAACGTTGATGGCTATGTGATCTTTGACATCAGACGGAACCGGTATAGGCTGATCACCGTTATCCACTATGCAAAGACGACGAAAGAAATGCAGACCAGAGGACATGTTTACGTCCGAGCTTTCTTGACGCATAAGGAATACGACAACCGTAGTAACTGGGATAGGAGGTTTGGGACGAAATGAGCAAAGTTCTCGCGAACCCAGCAGAAATGATCGCGCGCGGCGCTCCCCACGTCATACACAATGACGCGGAACTTGAGGCGTATACCGACGCTCTCTTCCAACTAACGGCGCTAGAAAGCCCCTCTGGCTTTGAATTGGAAGCAATCGAACTCCTAACCTTGCTGGTCGAACGTTACGAGCAAGAGCATTATCCTATTCCTGCGGCTGACCCGGTTTCAGTTGTGCGGTTTCTCGTTGAACAGCAGAATCTCACGCAACGCGACCTGATCCCTCAATTTGGTTCGGAGAGTGCGGTTTCGATGTTTCTGGCAGGACATCGGAATCTCACCATTGAACAGGTGCGGAAATTAAGCGCCCGGTTCAAACTTCCCGCTGATGTTTTCATCCCAAAGAGGGCCAAGGGAGCAAGAGACTAATACCGAAACAACTCATGTATAAATTGTGAAGTCGGTTCCTTTTCCGCCTATCTTCATCTAACCTGCCGCCTGACCATGCGAGAACACAATTACCCGAGCTATGCTGTATAATTTCGCGGCCAGGCGAGGAAGCGCTGTGAATGGCTGGCGTGGGTACTGTGCCGACGTGCGACTTCTGTATCCCAAAGCTTTTGTCCGTCATCCAAGATTTCATCTGTTCAATTCACCGAGGAGCGAACTCCATGAGAATGCCCACCGTTCAACCGTGATGGGTTTCTTGCTTTGCAGAGTGCCGGTGTTTGCTCCACACTGCAGCACAAACAAACCTAAATCTACTCAAAAAGGAGGCCGCCGTGAGCCAAACCAGCGATACACAACCAGGCAGCAAGCAGGCAGATGACAAGACCGCCATTCGTCCATTCCATGTGACTTTTCCGGAAGCGGACCTGACCGAATTGCGCAGGCGCATCAACGCGACGAAGTGGCCGGAGCGGGAAACGGTTAGAGATGCATCGCAAGGCGTGCAGCTCGCGACCACTCAGGCGCTCGCGCGCTATTGGGCGACAGATTACGATTGGCGCAAGATCGAGGCAAAACTGAACGCCGTACCGCAATTCATCACCGAAATCGATGGGCTCGACATTCATTTCCTTCACGTTCGTTCGAAACACGAAAATGCGGTGCCGCTGATCGTTACGCACGGATGGCCTGGCTCGATCATCGAACAGATGAAGATCATCGATCCGCTGACCAATCCCACGGCGCATGGCGGAAATGCGTCCGACGCGTTCGATATCGTGGTTCCGTCGATGCCGGGGTACGGGTTTTCAGGCAAGCCGACGACGACCGGCTGGGGCCCTGAACGGATCGCGAGTGCGTGGGCCGTGTTGATGAAGCGACTCGGCTACTCAAAATTTGTGGCACAGGGCGGGGATTGGGGCGCGGTCATCACCGATCTGATGGGCGTGCAGGCGCCGCCCGAACTTCTCGGTATTCACACGAACATGCCCGGCGCGGTTC
>Ga0210405_10004970_pt1 | contig 12292 bp, 8 predicted proteins | sample IncBWH11MmetaG_FD_155492 | JGI IMG/M metagenome (GOLD analysis project Ga0210405, IMG submission 155492) | Forest soil microbial communities from Barre Woods Harvard Forest LTER site, Petersham, Massachusetts, United States - Inc-BW-H-11-M | ecosystem: Environmental > Terrestrial > Soil >... | reverse complement strand
GCCGTAGGAAAGCGCTCGCACATAGTCTTCGTCCATCTGATGCGCCTCCTCGTCTCCTTTTTCTTTCATCGCTAGCTGCATCTCAAACCGGTGCCGCTGCTCGCGAGGGTCATTCAATTCGGTGAACGCGTTGCCGATTTCCATCCCTGCAACATAGATTTCAAACCGCTCCACAAACTCCGGATCGTCCGGCTTGTTCTTCGATAAAGGCGACACCTCCACCGGGTAGTCGTAAACGATTGTCGGCTGAATCAGGGTCGATTCGACCATGCGTTCGAACTCCTCCACCAACGCGTGGCCTTTTAAACTCGAGTTGCCAACCGCCTCCCGCATGGTCACCCGCCGAAATTTAGAGAAATCGATCTTCTCGCCTTGATACTCCACCACGGCCGACCCGGTCGCGTCGATGGCGGCTTGCCGCAGCAGCTCTTCGGATAGATCCATCATCCCGTGGAAATCCGTGTAGGCTTGATAAAACTCCAGCATCGTGAATTCCGGATTGTGCTGCGTCGAAATGCCTTCATTGCGGAAGTTCCGGTTGATTTCATAGACGCGCTCCAGGCCGCCCACCACCAGCCGCTTCAAGTACAATTCTGGCGCGATTCGCAGGTACAGATCGATGTCGAGCGTGTTGTGATGCGTTTTGAACGGCCGGGCCGCGGCGCCGCCGTAGATGGGCTGCAGCATTGGCGTTTCCACCTCGAGATATCCATGCGCCTCCAGTTGCCGCCGAAACGAGGACACGATCTTCGATCGCGCCACGAACACCTTGCGAATGTCTGGGTTTGCGATCAGATCCAGATAGCGCTGCCGGTAGCGGGTCTCGACATCCTCCAGCCCATGCCATTTCTCCGGCATGGAGTAGAGCGTCTTCGATAGAAACTGCAGACGCTCGGCATGCACGCTGAGCTCACCCGTTTTCGTTCGAAAGAGATATCCTTCCACGCCAATAATATCGCCCGCATCCAGAAGCTGGTAGAGCGAAAAATCGTTCGCCGGCACTGCATCTTTTCGAACATAGATCTGTAACTTCTCACCGTCCTGCTGCAAATGCGCGAAACCGGCCTTCCCCATCAGGCGCTTGGTTGCGACGCGCCCAGCGATTCGCACGCTAACGCGTGGCTCAAGCTGCTCCGCGGTCCTTTCGCCGTACTCCGCCAGAATCTGCGGAATCGTATGACTAAAATCGAAACGCTGGCCGTAAGCTCGAAAGCCGAGCGCCTCGATCTCCGCGATACGCCGGATGCGCTGATCGTACAGATCGTCTTCCAATGACAATATGTAACTCCTATGTTTTTGGATGCTGCACGGGCGAATAGCCCTTTGCCACAAGTATAATTGACGTTGGACTCTCTCTCCATCGTCATTCCCGCATACAACGAAGAAGGGCGCCTTCCTAAAACACTCGATCGAATCCTGGAATGGCTGCCGGAGCAACGCCTTAAATTCAAGGAGGTGATCGTTGTGGATGATGGCTCGCGTGACGCTACCGCCGGAGTGGTGGACAAGTACAGCAAGCCTCCATCGCCCATCCGGTTACTGCGGAATCCCGGAAATCGGGGCAAGGGCTACGCCGTGCGTCACGGGATGCTGGATGCCGAGGGCGAATGGATTCTTTATACCGACGCCGATCTTTCCTCTCCCATCGAAGAGCTGCAAAAACTATCTTCCGCCGCTGCCGCGCAAAACGCCGTGATCGCCATCGGCTCACGCGCAGTCGACCGGTCGTTGGTGGCGGTGCATCAGTCGGCGTTCCGCGAATACTCGGGACGCTTCTTTAATCTGGTGATGCGTACCGTGACCGGCTTGCCGTTCCACGATACCCAGTGCGGATTCAAGCTGTACCGCGCCGACGCGGCCAAGGAGGTTTTTTCCCGTCAGGAGCAAGACGGCTTCAGCTTCGACGTGGAAGACCTCGTGATCGCCAAGAAACTCGGCTTACGCGCTGTCGAGGTACCGGTGCGCTGGAGCAACGTGGAGGGAACCAAGGTCACGATGGGGCAAGGCATAAGATCCTTCACAGACCTGTTACAGATCCGGAAGGATCACAGTTCTTAAGCTTTCCCCACCATCTACTTCCCAGATCCCACTACCTTCTTACAATCACTTCGCGCAAATGATCCCGGGTGAGGAAGAATTTCACCGAGTCGAATTTCTGGAACAGCTTCTCCAGACTCCGGTTGTTGAAGTACTGCGCCGGCTTTCGTTGCCCCCGCGGTGTCAACGACAAAACCTTCGACTCGACAATACGATACGAATAAAGCGGAATCGTGTCGGCCTTTTCTTCAGCGTGGAAAAAAGCTAGCAGGTAGGACTTGGGTCGCAGGATTTGATAGAGCCGGTCCACGGTATCCTGCAACAACGGTTGAGCCAGGAATTGCATCGTGTCCCACACCAAAGCGCCATCGAAGTTATTTTCGGGAAAGTCCAGGCTCTCGCGCAGAAACTTGGCGGAACGCAGTGGATCAGCCTGGTTGGCGACAAACTCCCCATCGCCGCCAAATGTCTCCTCCAGCGTTCGCACGATGTCGTTGGAGTAAATACGATGGCCCAGCGTGGTAATGAAGCTGATGTTCGCCTGGCTGGCGCCGGCGAAGTCGAGAATCGACAGATTCTGTTCGTCCTCTATGGACGAGAAGAACTGTTCCAGACCATGGCTGGCTCGGGTTTGCGGCTGGGCCGTGGAAACGGCGCCCCTGTTTTGTGGATAAGGCACCGGGGCCCCCGTTTCCGTTCTCCAGCGGTCTTTTAGCAAAGCTGGACCCTTTCGCGATTCACCAGGCCGGTCAGCGACTCAGATCGCCGCCCGGAGCCGAAACAACTGCGGCATTGGCGGGCGCGGGCGTCGAAACCACTGGTTTCGCCCCAGTCGTAGCCGCCGGCTTGGTGGTCTCGGGTCTGGTTATGTCGATGCTCCCTTTGAAGTAGGCGCCATCTTCGATTACAATACGCGCCGTCTTGATGTCTCCCACCAGCCGCGCATCCTTGCGAATGTCGATCTTATCCGACGCTTCCACATTGCCGTGTACTGAGCCCAGCACGACGATTTCACGCGCCTTCACGCCCGCTTGCAGCTTCCCATGGGGACCCACCGTCAAGCGGTGCTCATGAAGCTCAACCGATCCTTCCACTTCACCGTCGATAGTGAGATCTTCCCGGCTGAAGATCTGGCCCTTTATCATCACGGATTTTCCAATGATGGCGGGCCCACGGGAGTCGGATACATGATGGCTGGCTGCTGGAGCCGTAGACATGGGAGGGTTCTCCTTCGGTTGATTAGCCGGAGCCGCTGGCGCTGGGCCAGCCTTCGGCGGGTATTCTTCTTCTTTACGTTTATTCCACATTTAGGAAGGTCTCCTTCCGTAGATCATAATGATTCATCCATAGTACTACGTCGATCAGCCTCTGTCATTGCTTGGTCATGGGCCTGATAGTACCACACCCGCTTCTGATGTTATTCGCGTGACCAAGTATCGGTAACCTTCCCATTCCGGCTCGGCGGCCGGATCGGGAGCGGCATGAATCAAACGGCCGCCCCGGCTGGCAACCAACTGGACTACATCATCCTTCGGCATTCCATACATTCCCATGTAGGGCGTGCCGGGATGAAGCAGATCCCAGACGAAACCGTAATAAAAGGTACGCACCACCCGCCCCATCCTTGATCCTGGGTCCCGCGCGGTGCTGGGGAGCTGGAACAACAACGCGCCGCCTGGTGCGAGTACCCTCATAAACTCGCCAATATAGCGCCGGCTGTAGCGTGGCGGCATGTGCTGCAAAGTAATGTTGGAATAAATGAAATCGAAATGCCCATCCGGGAAGATGCGGAGGTCGTCTGTTTGATTCACCACGTATTGGCAGCGGTCGCCGTGCTGGTTGAAGTCCTTGGCTTGCTGCACCATAGAGGCGGAGATGTCCACCCCGTACACCTGTTCGAAATGTTGAGCCAACGGCTGCGTAAGACGGCCCACACCACAGCCGAAATCGAGCGCCCGGCGCTTTCTCAGATTTGGAACTGAGGCTTCTACCTGTTCTAGTGATCGCCCGATCTCCCAAACCCCCGTCTCAAAAAACTCGCGTTTATCCCAGCGGCTATCTGTACGATCGGGATGTGTGAGGATGGCCCAGAGTGGATCGCGGGACGCGAACAGGTCCCAGTGCTTCCGCAAAGCTTTCAGATTCAAATTCAATTATGGAACAGGACCGTCCGGCTGCGTAAGCTTCGGTAAGATAGAGCGTAATATGTACAAACCCGAGATGTACAAGAGTGCCACGCTGGCCCTGTTCCTTTGCGCCGCCGTATCGTCCCATGCCGCGGACACTGTCCTCGCCCAGAAACCAACCCTCAACAAAACTCATATCGTCTTCTCGTTTGCGGGCGACCTCTGGAGTGTGCCGCGAGACGGCGGCGACGCCATTCGTCTGACTGCCGGGGCCGGCGCGGAGAGCAATCCCGTGTTCTCTCCCGATGGAAGTCTGATCGCTTTCTCCGGAGAATACGACGGTAATGTCGACGTTTATGTTATCCCCGCCGCGGGCGGCACGCCCATGCGGCTCACTTACCATCCCGGTGCTGATGTCCCGGTCGCCTGGACGCCAGACGGCAAGCAGATCCTTTTCCGCTCTACGCGCGACAGTTATTCGCGCTTCCAGCGGCTCTTTCTCATGCCCGTCGATGGCAAATTTCCCACGGCGGTAGACTTGCCTATGGCTGCGTTCGGCACGTTCTCCGCCGATGCCAAGTACTTGGCCTACGACCCGGATCCGCCGGCTTTCACAGCTTGGAAACGTTACCGCGGCGGTCTCACCAGCAAGATCTGGATCGCCCGGCTGGCCGACGCGCAAGTCGATAAAATTCCTGACGACAACGCCAACATCTTCAACCCCATGTGGGTTGGTGAGAAGATATATTTCCTCTCCGACCGCAATGGGCCTGCGACTCTGTTTTCCTATGACACCCACACGAAAAAGGTGAGCGAAGCCATCCACAACTCAGGTTTGGACATCAAATCGGCCAGCGCCGGACCTGGCGCGATCGTGTACGAGCAGCTCGGCGAGATTCATATCTTTGACCTGCAATCGGGCGCGACTAAACGAGTCGACATTCATCTCTCTGGCGACATTCCATCCATGCGGCCGTCGTTTGAGAAGGTCAACGGGAAGTTCGCGCATGCCAAGCTGTCCCCCACCGGCGCTCGCGCTCTGTTCGAAGCACGTGGCGAAATCCTCACCGCACCCGCCGAGAAGGGCGACATCCGCAATCTCACAAACTCGCCCGGTGTCGCCGAGCGCGATCCGTCCTGGTCTCCGGACGGCAAGCGCATCGCCTATTTTTCCGATGAATCCGGCGAATATCAACTTCACATCCGTTCCCAGAACGGCATGGGTGACGTGGAAAAGATCGACCTGGGTAAGCCGTCCGCTTTCTACTACGCTCCCAAATGGTCCCCCGATAACAAGAAAATCGCTTACACCGACAACCGTCTGCAGTTGTGGTACATCGATCTCGACAAACGGACGCCCGTCCGAATCGACGCCGATACCTACGACACGCCCGAGCACAACCTGAATCCCGATTGGTCCGCCGACAGCCGGTGGATCGCCTACACCAAGCTCCTCAAAAACCATTTCCGCGCGGTTCTGCTGTATTCGATCGAGGATGGCAAATCGCATCAAGTCTCCGACGGCATGAGCGACGCCCAAAACGCGCTCTTCGATAGAAACGGAAAGTACCTCTATTTCAATGCCAGCACGAATCTGGGCCTTTCCACCGCGTGGCTGGATATGTCGAGCGACGATCACACTACTACCCGCAACGTCTACGCCGTCGTGCTCAACAAGTCCGACGCGTCGCCGGTCGCGCCGGAGAGCGATGAAGAGAAAGCCGCCGGCAATAAGGCGGACGAGAAGAAGCCCGAGGCTAAGGCAGAGGAGGCGAAGAAGCCCGACGTCAAGATCGATCTCGAAAACATCGATCAGCGCGTCGTAGCGCTGCCGATCCCGGCGCGTAACTATGGCGGTATGGACGTGGGTAAGACCGGCATCCTGTTCGTCCGTGAGGTCGTTGAGGTTCCCGGCCAACCGCCGTCCAACACCGAGTACGGATTCGATCTCAAAACGCGGAAAACCGAAAAACTGCTCGAGAATATTCACATGTTTGAGGTCTCGGACAATGGCGAGAAGATGCTGTACAGCCAAGGCCCGCCCGACTCGCCGGCTTTTTTCATCAGCGCCACCTCCGCGGCTCCCAAGCCCGGCGAAGGCAAGCTGAACCTGGATGCCATGGAGGTGCGCGTCGAGCGCCGCGCGGAGTGGAAGCAAATGTATCGCGAAGTGTGGCGCATCGAGCGCGACTTTTTCTACGATCCCTCGCTTCACGGGCTCAATCTCAAGACCGCCACGCAGAAATACGAACCCTATCTGGAGAACGTCGCCAGCCGCGCCGATCTGAATTATCTTTTTGAGGAAATGCTGGGCGAGCTCACCGTGGGACATCTTTATGTAAGAGGCGGTGACATTCCCGCTGCCAAGAAGGTTCGCGGCGGTCTGCTCGGCGCCGATTACAAAATCGAAAATGGGCGCTATCGTATCGCGCGCGTCTACAGCGGTGAAAACTGGAACCCGCAGCTGAAGGCTCCTCTCACACAACCCGGCGTCAATGTCGCAGCGGGTGACTACCTGCTCACGGTGAATGGACGCGATCTGCGCGCTAGCGATAATGTCTATAGCTTCTTCGAAGAGACCGCGGGAAAACAGGTCGTACTGCGCGTCGGTCCGAACGCGGACGGCTCAGCATCGCGCGAGGTGACAGTGGTCCCTGTCGAAGACGAATTCGGTCTACGCAACCTGGCATGGATTGAGGAAAACCGCCGCAAAGTCGACCGTCTCAGCAACGGGCGCCTGGCTTACGTTTACTTGCCGAACACGGCCGAGGCTGGGTTCGAGAACTTCAACCGCTACTATTTCGCGCAGGTCGGCCGCGATGGAGCCGTAATCGATGAGCGCTTCAATGGCGGCGGCCAGGTGGCGGACTACATCGTTGATTACCTCGGGCGCACCGAGTTAAGCCACTGGACCACGCGCTGGGGCCAGGATTTCACCACTCCGCAAAATGCTATTTACGGGCCGAAGGTAATGATCATCAATCAATACGCCGGCTCCGGCGGCGATGCTCTGCCGTGGATGTTCCGCCAGCGTCACATCGGAACGCTGGTTGGCAAGCGCACCTGGGGCGGCCTGGTTGGAATTTTCGGCTTTCCCTCTTTGATCGATGGCGGCATGGTGACCGCTCCCAACCTGGCGTTCTGGAATCCAGCCAATGGCGAATGGGAGATCGAAAATCATGGCGTCGCGCCCGACATCGATGTCGATCAGGATCCGGCCGCCATGCGCGCCGGGCACGACCCGCAGCTCGAGAAAGCAGTCGAAGTAGCCCTGGCGGAATTAAACAAGCATCCGCTTCCGGAGCACAAGCACCCCGCGTTCCCGAACTACCACAAGAGTTCGGCGACTAATTGATCCGCAGTTGTGGGGCAGGTCTCCGACAGTCTCCGACCTGCCAATGTTCGCTGTGCCGGCTGGGAACCGCAGCGTCGGGCTCATTCCTGCCACGTCCCACATACAAGGCGCTCTTGCGCGGGGCTTCGGCAAAACCGTCCGTGATGGGCGCATCTCCGAGCCTTTCGCTTCGCACGCCGGTCTTGCCGACGGGGCCTGAGAGTCTAGGAAGCATCGCCCAGGTCGCTACATCAGTCCTCGTCCGAACCTGACGCACCTAAATCATCGGCTTCAGCGTACTTCCAATCGGCACCGACAATCTGGAAGATCCGCTGACAGCTCCGGCAGCAGAATTTGTAGCCAACTTCCAACTGCCTAGATGGAACGAAGGTCGACGCCCCACATTCGCATGTGAACGGCGGCTCTTCCGGATAAAAGGTGAAGTTGCCATCTGATTTTTCCGCCCGGTGTGGCATGCCGAAGATCAGACAAACCGCTCTGCGGCTACTCTCGACCGCCGCTTCCATCACCTTGACCGCCAGCCCACAGCCGGCACATGTAAAAGCGATAGTCATGGATATCATGGCGGTAAAGGTGTTGTTGACCATGGGTGCGAGTGCTGTTAGCGTCTTTTCCAGAAATGGCAGGGGTGAGGGTTTGGGCTTGTCGACTGCGAAAGGCCAGTCTGCATGCAGATAGAACCCGAGCTTATGCCAGGTCTTCTTGATCCATTTGCCTTTCGGGCGTTCATCTACGCCAATAGGCTTCAGAGGGGTTTCCGCCATTTTTCCGAGTTCCGTTTGCAGTGCGACGGCATAGGTGCTGGTTGCCTCTGCACCGGGCTCTATCGCTATCAGTGCTTCAAAAGCTTGAGGAGGCTGCCACTGATGAAGCGAACCCTCAGGCAGCAACTCGCCATAGATCTTCAGCTTTTCATAAACGATAGCCTCGCTGCATCTGCGAAGTTCCAATGCAGCGTATCGTATCGACTCCTCATCTTGCTTCGCGAGCAAGGTTGAGGCCGCATGGTATGCTTCGCGCTTCTCGCGGGTCGGGTCTGCGTGAGAATTTGTTTTCATACACCATTTTCATACACCATAGGGACCGGGCTGCCTACCTTATAGGTGGTTAGTTTTGACAGTTTGGATCCCACACCGCAACTATTGCTTCTGAGGAAGCTACGTTTTGTCTCCCCGATAGCTCCCGATAACGCCTTGCGTCCACGGCTACAACCCTTCCACATGAGCGCGAAGTCGGCATCACCCACCTATGCCTGTCGTGGTCCAAATACGGCGTGGAAGAACCTGCCCAGCAAACTTCTTTAATCCGACTTCGTGGGAGTGATCTCCCATCATTCTCGCTGCCTGTATGATAGGCTTCAAGAGCTTCCAGTTATGAGCAACTCACCTGAGAGCGTGGCTCACCGTTGGGTTGCTTTGCGGGCCAGCCGACTCCCGGGCTATACGACCGAGTGGTTGAGGTTCTGCGAGTCTGGCATTACAGCGAGTTAGCAAGACAGAAGCACTTTGACGACGTCGCAGTAAGGTGCGAAAGGGACGGTGCTTGGCAAGGAATCCGTGGATCGCGAAGGCGCTGGTGCTCGTTGGTACGGTGGTGATGATCGCCATTCGTGCGCCGCACGGGCACCGGAGTCGAATAGTCAAGGTCGCCACAAGCTATAAGACTCCGCTAGAGACCGGCCTGTTGATTCTCGCCTGGGTCGGTTTCTTCGTCCCTCTGATCTGGGTCGCATCGCTAGCGTTCTCATTCGCCGAGTACCCACTCGGCAGCGGTCCGCTCGTCGCCGGCGTGATGTGCTTGGTGATCGGCCTCTGGCTCTTCTATCGATCGCACGCTGACCTCGGTACAAATTGGTCGATTACTCTGGAGGTACGCGAGCAGCATCGACTCATCACACAGGGCGTTTATCGCCGTATCCGCCATCCGATGTACTTGGCGCTAGCGCTGTATTCCATCGGCCAGGCGCTCCTCATCCCGAATTGGGTGGCAGGTCCGTCGAACTTGATCGCGTTCGCGATCCTCTGCGCGCTTCGCGTCCGCGCGGAGGAGAGGATGATGGTTGAGGAGTTTGGCGACGAATACACTGCTTACTCCGCACGGACGAAGCGCCTTATTCCTGGCGTCTGGTAGACGATACTTATCGGCTAACAGGCGCATGCACCACTTGGCGGGTTCGTCGGTGTCCCGCAGCCGCGCCGCCGGCCTAACGCTCCGCAGCAACGGCGTTCTGTGAGATAACTCCCGCGATCCCACCTTCATTATCAAACGGAAACCCCGCCGGATCACCAACCCGACGCCCTCTATCTTCTGTTCCCATTCACCAACTTCCCAATTCCAACCCGGTCGCCCGATCCACCCGCATGTTATCTAGAAGTGATGAGTAATGGTTTAATCCCCACCAACCGCATCGCGCCCAGCGCTGGGTTCGTTTTTTCGAATCCCCCGTTCTGCATCAGCGCGGCCATCCGATGCGTCAAGAAACTTCGCCCGGCCTTGGCTTCGTTTTTTCGAATCAGCCGCCTTCGCGTCCTACTTTCCACAACGCGTGGGATGATAGGACCGATATCCCGCCACAAAGAAATCGAACAGCGCCTTGCTCGTACCGAGCAGCAGCTAAGTCTACCCCAGAGAATCAGCCGCTATCTGGTGCGCGACATGACCCTGAAGGTGGACAGCAAACAGATTCCGCTCCGGACCGATATAGACTTTATCGCAGAATAGGCCCCACCCTGACGTTTCGCGAAGTGGAGATGCTCCCATCGCTTTTATTCCTCTCGAAGAGCGGCCACCGGGTCGAGACGCGAGGCCCGGCGTGCTGGCAAGAGTCCGGCTAGCGCAGCGACCAAAACCAATACTAGAGAAGCCAGAGACACTATCCAGGGGTCGGTCGATTTGATTCCGTAAAGGAACGAAGCGACGAAGCGCGTTGTGGCCAGCGTCGCGACCAAGCCGATGACTAGGCCGACGCTGATGATTATTGCCACTTCACTAAGCACCATGCGGAGGATCGAGGATTCCTCGGCGCCGAGGGCCATGCGGACGCCAATTTCATTCCGGCGCCGGGCGACATTGTATGACATTAGGCCGTATAGGCCGATGGCTGCAAGTAGCAGCGCTAGAGCGCCAAAGAAGCCAGAAAGACTCGCCAGCAGACGTTCCCGCGAGATTGAGTCGTTGATCTTCGCTGCGAACGTTTTGAACTCAATCGACACGTCGCGATTCACGCCACCAATCACTGATTTCACGGCCGAAATGAGCGCGTTAGGGACACCGCCGGCAGCTCGCAGCTCAAAACTGGTCAGCGGACCGGGCACGCCGCCTTGGCTCCAGGGGATGAAGACGAAGGGCGATGGCTCTTCTCGCAGCGAACCATATTTCGCGTCTTTGACCACGCCGACGATCTCGACCGGACCGCCCGTGATGCTCCAGGCGAATTGCGACCCATGGCCGGCCCGGAGGCGGAAATGTTGTCCGAGAGGATTCGCCGCCCCGAAATATTTTTGGGCAAAGGATTTACTGACGATGGCCACCTTGAGTGAAGTAGACGTGTCGTGGCTGTTGAAATCGCGCCCGGCGACGACTGAGGTCCCCAGAGCTTCAAAGTATCGATCGCTCACATTGTTGAAAGAGGCCATCGCGTCATCGTGCGATTTCGGGGTATAGCCGTCGACCTCGACTTCACCCGGCCAACGGCAGTGACAGACCGGCGTTATGAAAGAGACGCTAGCCGAGCGAACTCCAGGTATCGCGCGCAGTTGGTCCAGCATCTCCTTATACACCGCCGACCATCGCTCCATCGGATAATTTCCACTGCGAAGATCGGCGCTGACAAGCAGCACTTGGTCGCGCTCAAATCCCGCATCGAGGGAGATGAGCTTCCAAAACGTCGAGAGCATCAAGCCCGCGCCCACTACCAGTAACAGGGACAGAGCGACCTGCGTCATTACTAGCACTTTGCCCAGTCCGAGTTTCGCCCCTTCGATCACGCCGCGGGCGTTCGCCTTCATCGCCGATTGAGGGACGACGCGAGTGCCTCGCCAGGCCGGCGCAATCCCGAACAGCAAACCGGTTAACACAGCAATGCTCGCTGTGAACGCGAGTACCCGGACGTCCACATTGAGATCGAGAGGAGCATCGAGAAGCCGGACCAGCAGGCGGGCGCCCCATTGAGCGAACAGAATACCAAGCATCGCGCCTATGCCCGACAGCAGCAGGCTTTCGGTTAGCAGCTGGCGAATCAAACGGCCACGTCCGCCGCCGACGGCCATCCGGATCGCGATCTCCCTCTGCCTCATCGCGCCCCGCGCAAGCAGCAAATTCGCCACGTTGGCGCAAGCGATCAGCAGCACCACGCCAACCATCGTCATCAGAACGATCAGCGCCTGGCGGTATTCCCTTCGGAGGTAGGAAGTTCCGTTGGCAGCGGGCTGCGTATCGAAGGTCCGTTTGAAGTATCGCTCCCGGTCCTCCGGCCCCAACTGGCGGCCATCTTCTCTTTCCAGCCCGTGTTCGTTGAACGCCTCTCTATAAATTTGTGGTGCGAGCGTTTTCAAGCGCGCCGTAGCTTGGCTTGCAGTGACGCCCCGCTTTAAGCGTCCGATGACTTGCAGCCAGCCGACTGGATAGTAGTTCGTATCGAGCATATGGGGATAGCCCGTACCTATCAGCGTTATTGCGCAGAGGGGCACCATCACGTCGGCCGAAGCGCCGACCTCGGTTCCATTAAATCCCTCTTCGGTGACACCCACGATTTCGATCCGATGCCGGTCGATCG
>Ga0210405_10004969_pt1 | contig 12292 bp, 14 predicted proteins | sample IncBWH11MmetaG_FD_155492 | JGI IMG/M metagenome (GOLD analysis project Ga0210405, IMG submission 155492) | Forest soil microbial communities from Barre Woods Harvard Forest LTER site, Petersham, Massachusetts, United States - Inc-BW-H-11-M | ecosystem: Environmental > Terrestrial > Soil >... | reverse complement strand
TTGGTCCCGGCCTTGGCCCGACCGAGTTCCTAGCGCCGCACGGGCTTGCCGTGGACAGCCGCGGCGACCTCTATGTCGGCGAGGTGTCGTGGACAGGCTGGCCGCAAATTTTTGCCGACAGGCCCCCGCCCGATAATCTCCGCTCGTTGCACAAGTTCCGGAAGGTGGGATAGCGCAACCTGCACCCGCGTGCGAACCAGTGAGCCGTGACTTAAGAAAAGGAAGCACGCATGGCCGAGAAGGACATCCACTATTACGAGCCGGCCAACGGGCATGGACTAAAGTACGATCCCTTCAATGCCATCGTCGCACCGCGGCCGATCGGCTGGATTTCCTCGCGCGATGCCAAGGGGAATATCAACCTCGCACCGTACAGCTTTTTCAACGCGTTTTGCTATAAGCCGCCGATTGTTGGCTTCTCCTCCACAAGCTGGAAGGACAGCGTTTCGAACATCCAGGAGACAGAGGAGTTCTGCTGGAATCTCGCGATCATGGATCTCGCCAAACAGATGAACGCGACCTCGGCCCATGTCGCCCATGATATCAACGAATTCACGATCGCTGGGTTGACGGCAACGCCGAGCAAGATCGTCAGGGTGCCGCGCGTGGCGGAGAGTCCGGTGTCGTTCGAATGCAGGCTTTCGGAGATCGTTCAGCTCAAGCGCGCGGACGGCGGAAAAGCGGAGGCTTGGCTAACTCTGGGCGAAGTAGTGGCCGTCCACATCGACAAAGACTTTATCAAGGACGGCGTCTACCAGACTGCGCTCGCGCGTCCCATCGCGCGCGCAGGGCGCCGAGGGGACTACTTCGAAATCCGTCCCGACGCCATGTTCGAAATGCCGCGGCCAGATTGAGAGATCCCTCGCCTAAGGATTCGGGCGCGGACTCCTAGATCAGGTTTGATGTCTGCTCAGCTCCGTACGGATTTCTGGCGAACGAAACCGGATTCTACGATAATTGCACGGCAAAAACGCCAGAGCCGTTGACGTCTCATACGCGTCACGACCGGCACCGAGGCCGGATGTCGGCTCTTGCCTTGATAGTATTGCAACCTATTTCGGACCCCCAAGCGAGCAACATTTTTCCGCATCAAGCCCCGCGAATGGAACTTTGATTCAAGAAAATGCTGTTCCAGTTATTGCCCATAAATTTGCTGGCATTCCAATCGGGAACGAGCCAGACGGATTTGGTCGCTGGAGCGGAGTGCGACCCGCCAGCTATGACATCTCGGCGTATTTGGCGGAATGGCGCACCTTTCATGCAGCGATTCGCGCGAGAGTGCCCGGCGCTCTCTTCGCCGGACCCGACGTTTCCGGCGCCACTGATTGGATTGCCGCATTTGCGCAGGCGATGCCGGAGGGACTGGTACTCTTGACGCACCATTGCTAACGCCGACGGACCAGCGGCGCGCCGCACGTCTTTCTTCCAAAGCTCCTGCAGAGCGCTCGACACCTCTCTCCGCTGCTGGAGCCAGTCGCACAGTACAGCCACAGGTATCACTTGCCTTTTTGACTTCGGCACGCCGCCGAAGAATGCAAACGCTCGAACGTGGCCGTCGCAGAAGACTTCCGTCCGTCTCTGCCGGATAGCCGACCACGAAGCAGGCATCCGAGTGCGGCAAGTCAAAAGCGAAGAAGTGGATCTTGCGCTCTACGCCCCCCAATGATGCCGATGGCTTCACCAAAGTCTGCCTGAGCATGCCCCGGCGGATGCACCAGCGGTACGAACATCTCCTGAGCCCGCTGCCGCCAGCCGGCCACGTAATCCTTCACGATCGTGATGCCGCCTGTGAAGCCGTGTTCGTCCCGAAGCCGCTCGAAAGTCCGCTTCGCCGTATGCTGCTGTTTCTTCGGTCGCGACTTGTCGTCTCCGAGAATGCGGTCGATCATTGGAACAAATGCATCGAGCTTCGGCTTCGCCGGTGGCTTCTTACGCACATAACCCGGCGGCACAGAGAACTTCATCATCTTGTTCACAGTCCGCGGATCGAGCCCGAACCGTCGCGCCGCTGCCCGCTCGCTCAGGCCCTCAATCCGAACCGCATGGCGAACCCGTCCGTATAGCTCCACGCCCTTCATCCCCGCCCTCTGCCAATCCAATGCAAAGGGCTATCTGCTGCCGGATTTTTACTCCGGCGGCGCTACCGGAATGTCCGGCCGCTCTGAGGGATTATTGCTCCGGCGCTTAGACACGCAGGACATCAGGCCGAGCGCGGTTACATCGCAACGCTCAGGCAACGGAGTCAGGCCGAGAAGTCAGGTCGCTACTACCCTGTCAGCCATTTCGACTTGACCCATGCACCGTAGCATTTACAGCGCGAGGGTGCTCGATCCCGCGCACCAACTCTGGCGAAAAATAACGATGATCACCGTGCGTCGAACGAGCGGGCATTGTGCGATTGTATACGGAGATAACCTCAGTCACATGGAGAGCACATTCGCCGCGCAGGTGCCGGTCAACGCCCATGAACTCCAGGCTTCTACGAAGCTGGTGGTCGACGCGATGCTCAGACGTGACTTAATCATTGGCATTGCCATGGACTTAAAAAAATTATCACAGTCACAAGAGCTGGCCCGATCTGCCGCCTTGCAAAGAACCGCAGCGTCAGAACAACGCAGCCAACCCGGGGGGCAGTAAGGTGCGCGGGATCAAACGCCGCCTTAAACAAGGAAAAACATCATGAAGGGACACCTCCACGAGCGCTCACCCGGCCATTGGGCCATCATTATCGAAATGCGCGACTCGGCAACCGGCAGGCGCAAACGCAAGTGGCACTCGTTCGCCGGAACCAAGCGGCAAGCCCAGGTCGAGTGCGCGCGGCTCGTCTCGGAGGTGAAGGTCGGCACCTATGTCGAGCCCAGCAAGACCACGCTCGGCCAATTTCTCGACCGCTGGCTCGACGATGTGCGCACCCGCGTCAGCCCGAAGACTCACGAACGCTACACCCAGATTTGCCAAAAGAACATCGCCCCGCTGCTGGGCGCCATTCCGTTGGCGAAGCTAAGACCCGAACAGATATCGGAGGCCTATGCCAAGGCGCTGGCAAGCGGGCGCCTGAAGGGCGGTGGTGGTCTGTCGCCCCGGACCGTTCGCCAGATGCATGCGATCCTCAAGAGTGCGCTCTCCGAGGCCGTAAAATGGGAGATCCTGGTTCGCAATCCGGCGTCGGCGGTGCGCGGCCCGGAAGTCGGCCGCGCGGTGATGCGAACCTACGATCTTGAGCAGACCGCCGAACTGATCGAGGCGGTTCGGGGCCGGCGCATTTTCATCCCGACGCTGCTTGCCGTGCTCGGCGGGCTGCGGCGCGGCGAGATTGCCGCTCTGCGCTGGCGCGACATCGATCTGGCAGCCGCCCAATTGGCGATAGTTCAATCGGCCGAGCAGACCAAAACCGGCGTGCGCTACAAGGAGCCCAAAAGCGGGCGAGGGCGCACCGTCGCCTTGTCTGCGACGTTGGTGACAGAACTGCGGGCACATCGGGTCCAGCAAGCGCAGGAGCTTCTCCAGGTCGGCAAACGGCTCTCCGACGATGATCTCGTGGTCACCCAGGCGGACGGCTCGCCCTTGCGGCCACATAGTCTCGGTCAGGAATGGGTCCGTTTCCTCGCCCGCTATGGCGCCCTCCCTCGCATTCGCTTTCATGACCTGCGCCACGCTCATGCGACGCATCTGCTCGCGAGCGGCGTCCACCCCAAGGTGGCCAGTGAGCGATTGGGCCACAGCAAGGTCGCCATCACGCTCGATCTTTACAGCCACGTGCTCCCGAACATGCAGGCCGATGCGGCGACGATCGTTGACGGGGCGCTAAGGGCTGCACTAAACAAGCGCGGAACGAAAGGGTAGCAAAACGGTAGCAAACGCCCTATTTCACGGGTTGGGCTTTACAGAAAAAGCCAGTGTTTACAAATCGATGGCGGAGTAGCTCAGCTGGTTAGAGCAGCGGAATCATAATCCGTGTGTCGGCGGTTCAAATCCGTCCTCCGCTACCAAACAACCCGTTGACTTGGCTATTAATTTCAAATCGCTGCTTTCGCAGCCCAGTTAGGTTTGACAGTTTTAGCCGGTGGGTTTGACAGTTTTTGTTCGCCTCCTGTTCAATTCGGCATCGAATGAGGCGACCACGCCGCGCATCTTCGGCTTGAGGTCCGCACCCTCGGCGTAGTGCCGGGCCATCTCAATGGTTTTCTGGCCAAGCGCATCAGCAATCGTGCGCTCGTCGCATCCTGACTCCCGCAGTATCACTGCTACCGTATGGCGTAGGCCATACATCGTAAGCCCCGGACCAATCGAGCCAGCGTTCTCCAATCTGATGCGGATAGGACGCCAAGAGGCTCGAAAGCCGCTTTCAGTCCACGGTGTCCCGTCCGAGTTAGCGCAAAGCGTGATGGCTTCATGCTTTGGCCCGGCGGCTAGGATAATCCGCAGTTCGGCTGGCGCTGGCCAGAACACGGGCTCCCCGGTTTTAGAGCGGCGGGTCGCAATGTCGCCATCCCGATAGAAGCTGCGGGGCAACGTTAATGCATCTTTGGGGCCGAGACCTGTGAACATCATGACCGCAATGGCAGGCTTCATATGCGCTGGAGCTTTCTCCAGCACTGCGTGACGTTCTTCGTCACTCCACGGCCGATTTGATTGTGGCAAGCCTTTTGGCCGCCGTATGTTCTTCACCTTCTCTGCCGGGTTGAATTTTAGATAATCTCGTTCGACACCCCACCCGAATATGATGGAAAGAACAGCCTTCACGTAGTTCGCAAAGCGCCGCCCACGTTTGGCCGCCGTGTCTCGTATCCGGACTACGAGAGGCCGATTGAACTTAGAAAGTGCCGTGCCATCGATTGGTTTTAGGTAATCGAAAACTCGCTGGTAATCGTCACGCGTGCGCTTCGCGAGGCTAGTGAACGCGTCATGCCCCCGATACGCTACAATAAGCATTCCAAGTGTGCCGGGCTTTGGTGTTCCGGCGGCCTTGTTCAGCGCCGCTATCCGGGCGCATTCCGCAAAGAACTCTGCCGACCCGAGCGGCGCTTCGATCAAATCAATAGCGGTACCCGTGGCACGATGATAGCAGCGCAGCTTACCGTGCCTGTCCGTGAATATTTTAAAGCCTTTCACCGACACGCGTGTCATCAGGCAAGCTTACCAATGATTGTTTCCACGTCTGAGTCGTCGTGTCCCGCCTTTAGGCTATCGAGCCATCCATTGAGGTCCTGAACATCGTAACGAAGGTCACCGTTCTGGAAACGGACAGGCTGCACCGGGCATTCAATCTCGAACCGTTTTACTGGTCTACCACAATGGGAAGCGGCCTCGACCTTCGTCAGCATTCGCTTCGGGACCACTATGAGATTGAGAGTGGCTTGTCCCATGTTGTCTCACGCTTTCTGGTCAGCGGACAGCATGACCATGCTCTTCTTCCAGACGTCCTCAAAGAGGGCCGAGAGGGGCACGACCATGAATGGGTGCATTAAGAATCGCGCCGCCTCCGAGGACGAGAAATCCGGCTCGCCCGCTTTGTTGCCGTCTATGAGTTGTGCGTCGTAGCAATTATCCGCCCCCCACGTCACCACCATAAACTTGGCGTCAACCGGGCGACCTTCACTTAATGCCCTCGCCCAATGGCGGAGCCAGCCTCCCGTTGCTGTCAACCGACTCGCCACTTTTGCAATTTCGGCAGCGTCGGCAAGAGGCATTTTATGATGCGTGACCGACTCGTTCACAATTCGACCCTCCCAGGCCCTCAAGCGTGTGAACAGTCTGACTCCTCGGCCCCGCCCAGGAACCACTTCATCCACCGGCAGGATGTTCCTCGCGATCAAATTGTTCGTCGTCACGGGGTCGAACCCGGTCAGCGCCGAATATTGCCGCTGCGTCAGGATCGGCTCATGGAGGCCTGGGGCGGTTTTCTTTACGAGCTTCAATTGATCGCTCCGAATATTTGCCTTGACTTACCACGGCCGGGTGGGTTATGCAAGGGCAACGTGGGAGGCAAGAGGCCACCCGGGTGTTGTCATGATGAAAGTCACCGAACCGAAACTCGCCAAGACGAAGCTCACCGAACCGAATGTCACCGAACTTCTGGAAGAAGCAAAGCGTGACATCGATGACGGTGAGGTTCGGCTGCGAGCCGCCGCCGCCGAAAAAATCGCAGAGGCTCGAAGACAGGGAGCGAGCCAACGGCAGATTGCTCACGGTGTCGGCAAATCGACCGCATGGGTTAATCGCTTGCTCAAGTGGCATGACGGCGGCTATCAGGAGGATACCCCATTCGGACCCCAGTCCAAAGCGAGTCGGCAACGGCTACGTGTTCAGGCGACTGAACGGGACAAGAAAAAACCCGCCGCCACCACCAGTGAGCAGACGGAGGCTGCCGCAGCCCAGGCGCGTGCCCAAAAGGCCAAGGCCGACGCCAGCGTGAAACGCTCGAAGGAGCCGGGAGGCCGCGACCGGCAACACGATGACGGAGGTCGCCAAGATCAGCACGAGCATGGCGGACACCGCGACCGGCAACACGATGACGGAGGTCGCCAAGATCAGCACGAGCATCGCGAGCAACCAAGACCTATCCCGCCCGAGCCAACAATGGCCGAGACCTGTTTCGTCGAACGCTGGCCTCTTGCACGAGCCCGCGAAATTGCCAACGCAAGCGGCCCAGTGGATGATGATGAAGCCGAAGAAGGTCTCATCAGTTGCCAATTCGACGACCACTCCACCGTCCTTTACTGTAAGGACACCGGCGACATCTTTGGCATCCAACTTGTATACGACGTTCAAGACGGCAAACTCGTCGCCCCCTGAATGGATGAGGTATGGCGGGCGAAGCCTGCGTGAACGCAATCGCTAACGAGGAGAGAAAGCAATGCAAAACGAACTCGATGACAAGAATCGGGAAAACCGCATCCGCCGCCTTGCGCGGCGTCACGGTTGCGTCCTGCGCAAATCACGCTCTCGAAAGTACGTGCCAACCATGAATGATCGTGGTGAGTTCATGCTTATCGAAGCAGACCGCAATCTTGTCGTCCTGGGCGAGCGGTTCAATGCAAGCTTGGACGATATCGAATGGTTCTTCGGCAAGGTTGCTTAAATTGTGACTGTCGAATATCTCGACGACGAAACTCATGATGATGTTGGGAGTAGTGCCGCTGCCTCCGACCACCGGCAGGCCAATCTCGATGCCGCTCTTCGACTCGCCGCCGCCGGACTTCCGATATTTCCGGTGAAGGTGGTCCGAGACGGGGCGGGCGAGTGGAAGAAGCCACCCTTGGTAAAAGATCGGCAGCGAGTCGCCACCACCGACCCGGCGCAGGTTAAACGCTGGTGGGACGAATTTCCCGATGCGGTCCCCGGCATCGAACTCGGGCAAGCCGGACTCGTAGTCGTAGATACCGACCGGCATGGCGGCCCCGATGGGGTTGCCGCGATGAGAAAACTTGTCGCCGACCATGGCAACCTTCCGGATGGCCCAAGAACGAACACGGCCGGGGAAGGGCTGCATCTAATCTTCAAACAACCGGACGGCGTGCAACTCGGAAACCGAGAAGGCTCACTCCCCCACGGTATCAATGTTCGTGGGGCAGGTGGATATGTTGTCGGCCCTGGCGCAGTTCGTCCCGATGGAGCCTGGTATCGAACCGCCAAGGGTGCTCCTGACCTTGCCGAGGCTTTCGCGAGTGGCACCATCCCCATCCTTCCCGGCTGGCTTGCCGATATCATCCGCAAGAGCGGAGGCAATGACCAAGTTGGCCCGGCTCAGGCCTTGGATTTGCCCGGCGACCGGGAGCGTGCCTTCGCGGCGGCTGCTCTCAACAAGTCCATCGTCGAGATTGAGCAAGCCGGTCGTGGCACCCGAAACAACACGTTGAACTCGGTCGCCTATCGCCTTGGCCGCATGATTGCTCGGGGCTGGATCGAGGAACTCGTTGTCGTTGATGGGCTGTCGCACGCCTGCCACAGCAATGGACTCGTTAATGACGATGGCATGGGGTCGGTTCGGAACACGATTGAATCCGGTTTGTCCGCCGGTCGGGGCCATCCTCATTCTGACTTGCAAGACCGAGCGATCAGTCAGGCCGAATCCCCGGCAGCACCAAATGTTGAATCACCGCCGCTTATTCCCGTCCTGTGGGATGGTGAGGCCAAACACAACCCAACGAAATGGCTGGTTCGAGACCTCGTCCCAATGGCCTCAATCGGACTCATTGTTGGCGAAGCAAGTTCGGGCAAATCATTCGCGGCCATTGACCTCGCCCGGGCGCTTGCTCGTGGGGGCACCTTCCTCACCAAACAAGCCAGAAAGGGCGGGACATTGTATGTTGCGGCCGAAGCCGCAGGCACGATACCCGGGCGACTGGAAGCGGCTCGTCTTGGTCCCTTCGCTCCGTTTCTCGATGAGCATGGGCGGTTCAAGGACGGCGGCCGGGAGCCTGACAGACTGCCAATTTGCGTCATATCCCATCCACCTGGATTGTTGAATGACAACGAGGTGAAACGACTCATCGCCACCGCAATCGACGTCTCGACCAAGATGCAGGAACGCTTCGAGGTCCCGCTTCGGCTCATCATCATCGACACCCTTTTGGCAGCCTTCCCCATCAATGATTGGAACTCTCCAGCCGAGGTCAGTCGCGTCATGGACGTTCTCGCCCGTATTGCTCAGAAGACCGGGGCCGTAGTCTTGGGTGTTCATCACCATGGCAAGGACGTGAGTCGTGGACCTGCGGGTTCATTTGCCCTTAAGGCTGCGTCCGATGTCGTGCTGTCGGTGTTCGCGGAAACTGACAACGAAGGGAATGTCACCGGCCGACGAAAACAGTGAGCAAACTCCGAGATGGTCAGACAGGTTGGGGATGTGACTTCACCCTGGTTCCGCACAAGATAGGAACCGATGACGAGGGCATCGACATCATGTCTGCCTATCTCGAACCCACGACCGGGACTGCGGGCTTTGGCAGACCAAGGCCAACCAAACCAAAAAACCATGGCCAGGCATCGCCTGCCTTCGAGGAAGCGGTGGTGGAAGCCTTGGACAAATTCGGAGCCAACCAGCCCCTGAACGGAAACGGACCCGAAACCCGTGTTGTTCCTCTCGCTAAGGTTCGTGATGTTTTCAGCGAGCACTACAAGCCCGAAGGTCACTCCGACCATCCCCAGGATGCCATCCGCAGGTGCTTTCAACCGGGGCCTGAAGGACGCCCGCAAGAAAGGCACCCTCGGCGAAGGGCAGTGGAACGATACTGACTGGATTTGGCAGCCACAGTGACCGATTGACTTGGAACGAACGAACGCGGACGAACGACAATAAGTCCGCTACCCAAGGGGGAAGGACAAAGCGGACGAACGGACACACACCCTATAGGGGTGTGTCCGCGTCCGAGTCCCGATTGACGTCCGGTCTTCAATTTTCGATTTTTCCTTCCGGGCGGAACGGTATTTTCCCGCGAGGAGTTGCGGCCGGGAAACCCGAACGTGGTCCGGGCCTCTATAGGGGGTGGCTCCGTTCGTTCGTTCGGGTCTGACACAAGATATACTCACAACGAGCCAGCCGAGCGAAGCGAGGCATCCCGAGCGTAGCGAGGGATGAGTGGAGTTCCCCTGACGGTCAGACGCGTGTCACCCATCCGGCTCGGCCGGTAATAGCCCCGCCCCGGCCTCCCTTAACCTCGGCGGGGCAACTCTTTTCAGGCTGTGCTTTGAGGACAACCAGGTTTGGCCGATTCCATTCTTGTTCTCGCCAAGAACCAAGCATGGAATTCACGATGTTACGGCCGTTCCTTCCTTCCTCCTCCTTGGACGCCGGTAACCAGCCCCGCCCGGTCCGCCTGGCGGGGCAACCCTTTGCTGCCCGCCCCGATAGCTGAGGTTGGCCGGTCGGGGTTCGTCCGTTCAAGCCTTCCGTAATCTGTTTTGTTGATGTGACGGGGCATCGCATGACTTGGTCGTTTCATCGAAGCTGTTGCGACTCCCAAAGTTCATGATTCAGAAATCCATCTCCACGGATGAAGCACGCCCGCCTGGCCTGAAATAATTCAAAGCCTGGAATAGACTCCTCCGGCTTGCTCGATGGGTTTGGGCCGGAGATGAGCACTCCTGCCAAGGCGTTGACGAAAAGACCGCCTTCGGTCAGGGTGTTGTAGATAACGGGGCCGCCGCTTATTCCGCCGAAATTGTAGTTCTCCGGGACAATCCCCTCACCGAGGACAGGCTCGAGGTAATCCCGCTCGAGGAGGGTGGAAATGTCGCGGTCATTGATGCTGCTAACGAGTCCTGTTCCACACAAGACACCGAACTGAACAGCCATTTTGGAAAGCTGGCGTGTGCCAACGGCTGGGAATCCCGCATAGGTGACGCCAGCATTGATGGCGGGAGCCGGTGGTGGCCAACTAGTCTGTAGGCCGCCGTATGGCACCCTGTTTATATGCTCTATCTCGCGTGGCGACACCGTGAAGGTTGCGATGTCCATTCCGAGATTGATATCTACGCAACGGGCATCCCAATCGAAGGATACCGAGCTGCCCTCTTTGGCTCCTAGCCGGAGAGATGTCTTTCCATGCGCCTCGCAGTGCTCACGCCAGCTATTTTTCCCCTCGATGACATGGGCTGCTGTCACACCGAACAGGGCCTCTGGAGTCCGCAGAAAAAAAGCTGTCCCGTTTCGTGCTACGACGGAACCATCAGCATTTCTTGCCGCCCAATACAGAGGTGCAACAATGGAGGCGGCAAATTCAAGCAATGGCTTTCCTATGCGCCGAACGATGGCTTTGGCCTCTTCCTCAGTGACCATCGGTCAGCCCAGATTTTTCAATCTACCCCACCGTACATAATGCTCGTTCCGCCTGACTTCTTGAGCTGAGCGCATTTCCCCAGGTTGCGTTGCTCGCCGTATGATACCAAGCGAGGCTGGATGAGGAATGGGCCATGACTCTGGTATCAATTAGGAAAATCAACGTCCGTAATCGCTACAGGAAAAATCTCGGCAATATCGAATCCTTGGCTGCCAGCATCAGAGAACTAGGCTTGTTACACCCAATTGTGGTGCGACCTGACGGCCGCTTGATTGCCGGGGAAAGAAGATTGGCCGCTTGCAAACGGCTCGGCCGGAAGTCGGTGCCAGTGACGTATGTGGACTTGAAGGAGGTGGTCCGGGGGGAATTTGCCGAGAACGCCTTCCGAAAAGACCTTCTCCCTTCTGAAATTGAAGCGATTCGGCGGGCACTCGAACCCTACGAGAGAGCGGCGGCGAAGGAGCGTCAACGTAAGCACGCCGGGACTGCCCCGGGTCGCAAACACTCCGGGAAAGTTTCCCGGAGTGAGGTTCGGACCCGAGACCGAATAGGATGCTTTGCAGGCATATCCGGCCGCAGTCTCGCGAAAATACAGGCCGTCGTCGAAGCGGCCGAACTCCAGCCGAAGCGATTTGGTCCGCTTGTCGCCGAGATGGACCGAAACGGTCGAATAGATGCAGCCTATCGTAAGCTTCAGCGCATGAAAGACGAAGAGCAGAAGTTAGCCGTAAAGCCACTGAGGGGAAAATTCAGGACTTTATGTATCGACCCTCCTTGGGACTATACGGGTGTTCAGGAGAGGTGGCCTACCTACGCCACCATGTCGCAGAAGGAACTGTTGGCCCTGCCAGTCGGCTCGTGGGCAGAGGAGGAGGCACATTTATATCTGTGGTCCACAAACGCCGACCTACCAGATGCTTTCGAGCTAATGGAGAGATGGAAGTTCAAATATATAACGACATTGACATGGATAAAGCCGACATTCGGCTTAGGCAGCTATTTCCGCACCAGTACCGAACACGTCTTATTTGGTGTTAGAGGACGGCTCTTGACGCGGGTGCGGAATATTGGAACGCACTTCACTGCCCCGAAAACCTACCATTCCGCCAAGCCCGACGTTTTCTACCAGATGGTTGAGCAAGCGTCGTATCCACCGTTTCTCGATGTCTTTGCTCGAAAGCGAAGGCCGGGCTGGACTGTGTGGGGGAACGGGATTGCGGAGGCTGCTTAGGCGCATTGCGGACGACGAAGTACACGCGGATTTTGGAAATCGCCAAAAGCCACCGCTGGTCCTAAGTTTATTCTCCCATCGTAGCCGGGGATATGCTTGTTATCCCGCTCGGACCTCTAACCAAAGGCGAGCGCCCGATTGAACATTGACACTCCGGCTCCTGGGTGAGACCGTTCCTGAACATTTGCAGGGGGAAAATCATGCGTTCAACAATCGCGATTGTTGCTGTCGTTGTCGGGGCCTTCTCACTTGCTGCCTGCTCCGAACCTGCGCTGGGTCCCAA
>Ga0210405_10004967_pt1 | contig 12297 bp, 5 predicted proteins | sample IncBWH11MmetaG_FD_155492 | JGI IMG/M metagenome (GOLD analysis project Ga0210405, IMG submission 155492) | Forest soil microbial communities from Barre Woods Harvard Forest LTER site, Petersham, Massachusetts, United States - Inc-BW-H-11-M | ecosystem: Environmental > Terrestrial > Soil >... | reverse complement strand
CGGAGGAACTGGGGGCGTACAACCTGCCTTATCTGGCGCCGGGATTGTACACGCTGAGCGCAACCGCGCCGGGCTTCAAGAAAACCGAGAGGTCGAATATCGAGTTGCGCATAGATCAGCGGTTGCAGGTGGATTTGACCCTGGAGCTCGGCAACGTGAAGGAGTCGATCGTCGTGACGGCAGAGACGCCCATTCTGGAGACGGCGACTGCGAATCTGGGCCAGGTGGTGGATTCGCGACGGGTGGCCGAACTGCCCACGCCGGATGGAAGCCCGATGTCTTTGGTCTATCTTTCGCCCGGCATTGCGAATACGTATCCCGCGGCGCCCTCGGCTACTTCGGCTCCGGAGCTACAGCAGAATGGAATCACTCAATCGGCCTTCGGCGGGCTGCCGCGGGGATCGATCGACTTCACGCTGGACGGCGTGCCGAACACGCAAAACAGTATCGCCGACTATGGTTCGGGGTTCGTGAACTCGCCGCCGGCGGACATCGTGTCCGAGTTCAAGATCGAGACGCCGTTCGACGCCAGCGTCGGGCACACCAGCGGTTCGGTAGTCAACTTCGTGCTCAAGACCGGCGCCAACCAGCCGCACGGTTCCGCGACCTATGTGGACCGGGAACCGGGATGGGGGGCGAACAACTGGTTTGCCAATCGAGCGGGCACGCCAATCGGAGATTTCACCTATCGCCGCTGGGGCGCCACCCTGACTGGTCCGGTGGAGATCCCGAAGGTCTACCACGGGCGGGACCGGACGTTTTTCACCTACGGGTACGAGGATCTGAGCGAATTACAGGCCGGCGGCACATACACTACCACTGTGCCAACCGCCGCCGAAATCGGCGGGAACTTCTCCAGCCTGCTAGCCGTCGGGTCAATCGGGTCGCAATACCAGATCTACGATCCGAGCACCACGAAACCGGCCGGCAACGGGAGGTTCATGCGGGATCCGTTTCCAGGGAACATTATTCCGGCCAACCGCATCAACCCCATTGCGGCGGCGATTGCCGGACACTTTCCTCAGCCCAACGCGCCGGGCGCAGTGGACGGAGTCAACAACTTCACCAATCCGAACGTCGGAACGCCGCGCGGCTATTACAACCACATTGGCCGGTTAGATCACAACATCAGCGACAAGCAGCGTTTCTATGTGCGGGTAGCCGCCAATCTAAGGACGGATGGGCCCTACCGCGTGTACTGGAATGATCCGGCCATTGGAGAGAACTGGAGAGGGCCGGCGCGACAGCTTGCGATAGACGATGTCTACACCCTTTCACCGACGTTAGTTCTAAACGTGCGTTATGGATTGAACCGTTATGCGGGAGGCCACCTTCCCCAGTATGTAGGGTTTGATCCCGCGAGCCTGGGCTTTACCGGCGGGACAGAGGCGCAGTTCACGGCAATCGACAAATTCTTCCCGACGGTCTCCATCAGCGGCCTGCAGCAACTGGCGGGCGAATCGGCGGACATCGAGAACAGCACCAATCATTCGCTGTTCGCATCGTTGATTAAGAATCACGGCAACCACAGCCTGAAGTTTGGGGCAGACATTCGCTCGTACCAATTGAACCAGTTCAGTCCGGGCCACGCCAGCGGCAACTTCACTTTCGATACAACCTACACACGGGGTCCGCTGGACAACTCGACCGGCTCCCCATCGTCGATCGGCCAGGGCCTGGCGGCGTTCCTCCTGGGCATCCCTAGCAGCGGAGGGATCGACCGGAATGACAACCAGGCGCTGACCTCGAACTACTGGGCGTTATTCCTGCACGACAATTGGCGAATCACGAAGAAGTTGACCGTGGACATCGGAGTCCGGTGGGAATATCAAGGGCCGGAGACGGAAAGGTACAACCGGACGGTGAACGGTTTTAACCCGACGGCGCCGCTCAGCATTACCGCGCAGGCGCAAGCGAACTATGCGGCGGCTCCGGACCCCGCGCTGGCGGCAAGTCAGTTTCATGTGCGCGGCGGACTCTTGTTTGCGGGCGCAAACGGGCAAACGAGGCAGTTGTGGAACCGGTCCGCCGGGGCCCTGGCGCCGCGATTCGGATTCGCGTATCAAGCGGCTAAGAACCTGGTGTTGCGGGGAGGCTTTGGGATTTATCCGATCCAGATCGGCGTGCCAGGAGGCAACCGGGCGATTCAGGCGGGATACAACCAGACGACCAACCTGGTTCCGACACTGGACAACGGCCAAACGTTCGTGGCCACGCTGGCAAATCCGTTTCCCAGCGGAGTCCTTGCGGCAACGGGTAATAGTCTGGGAGTGAATACGTTCCTGGGGCAGAGCATTTCCTTATATAACCCGAATACGCCAACACCGTACACGATCTTGTGGAATATCGGCATTCAGTGCCAACTGCCAGGTCAGGTTCTGGTGGAGGCTGCGTACGTGGCCAACAAGGCGATTAAGCTTCAGCTCGCGCGCTCCATGGATGCGTTGCCCGATCAGTACCTGAGCACGTCTCCGGCACGGGATCAGACGGTGATCAACTACCTGACGGCTAACACACCCAATCCCTTTGCGGGGTTGCTGCCTGGCACAAGTCTTAACGGAAGCACGATAGCGCGGTCGGGACTACTGGTTCCCTATCCCCAGTTCACTGGGGTCACGATGAATGACTATCAGGGTTATTCCTCGTACAATTCGCTGCAGATGCGGCTGGAGAAGAGAATGTCTTCGGGCGTCACCGTGCAGGCTGCGTACACGTTTTCGAAGCTGTTGGAGGCAATGACGTATCTGAATGCAGCGGACCCTGCCCCGGCCCGTTATATCTCGCCGCTCGACCGGCCGGAGAATCTGGCGCTGAGCGGCATCTACGAACTGCCCTTCGGAAAGGGCAAGCCGTTTCTGCAGAACCTGGGCGGGTTCGGGAACAAAGTGCTCTCGGGATGGGAATTAGGAGTGATCTATCACTTGACGAGTGGAGGCCCCATTAACTTCGGGAACATCTTCTTCAACGGAGATATTCACAATATTCCTTTGTCAGGCGGCCAGCGCACGGTCAATGAATGGTTCAACGTGAACGCCGGATTTGTGACCAGCGCCACAGCGCAGCCCGGGTCCAACCTCCGAACTTTGTCTCCGTACTTCAGCGGCGTGCGGGCCGGCATTGTGAATTCCTGGGACATGAACGTGACCAAGCAGATTCCAATTCGGGAGCACGCGCGGATCGAGATCCGGGGTGAATTTCTGAATCTCTTCAACCACCCGTACGGATGGGCTCCGGCGTCCACGACGCCGACGAGCAGCGCGTTCGGCGTCGTGACCACGATGTACGGCGATCCAAGAATCGTTCAACTGACGGCGAAGTTCAGATTCTGACTCTCGACTGCGCCGGTCAAATTCCGTCTTGGTGGAGCTCGGATAGAGGCGATCAAGATCAATATGCGGCTGGATCAAAACAAGATGGAATGGCTGCTGGGCGCGCTGGCCGCAACCGACTGCCCCATGAGTTGCCCGCACGGCAGACCTATTGCGCTGCAATATCCGACTCGCGAGATTTTGAAAGCTTTTCATCGTATTTGAGTTGCGTCTCTGTCGGCTGTTAGACTGATCTCCGGGTGGCGCGTGATGATCGGCCAGACCATTGGTCACTACGAGATTCTCGAGAAGCTCGGCCAAGGCGGCATGGGCGTTGTCTACAAGGCCCGCGACACGCAACTGGACCGCTTTGTCGCGCTGAAGATTTTGCTGCCCGACAAGGTCGCCAACCCCGAGCGCAAGCTCCGCTTCGTCCAGGAGGCGAAGGCCGCCTCAGCGCTGAATCATCCCAATATCGTGACCATCCACGAGATTGGCAGCGAAGATGGCGCGGACTTCATCGTCATGGAGTTCATCGCCGGCCGCACGCTCGACCGCGTGATCCCGCGCGGCGGCCTGAAGCTCGCCGAGCTGCTGAACTATGCGATCCCCATTGCCGACGCCCTGGCTCGAGCGCACGCAGCCGGCATCGTTCATCGCGATCTCAAGCCCGGTAACATCATCGTCGGGGAGGATGGAGTCACCAAATTGCTGGATTTCGGCCTCGCCAAGCTCTCCACTCTGCACGATGCGAGCGACGCCGAGCTCACGCGTCCCGAAGCTCCCGAGACCGAGGAAGGCAGCCTTCTGGGCACCGTTTCCTACATGTCGCCCGAGCAGGCCGAGGCCCGCAAAGTGGACGCGCGCTCGGACATTTTCAGCTTTGGCGCGGTGCTCTACGAAATGGCGACAGGACAGCGCGCTTTCTTCGGGCGCTCGAAGATCTCGACGCTGGCCGCCGTCCTCCAAAGCGACCCGAAGCGGCCCGTCGAGCTCCAGGCTGGCCTGCCGCGCGAGCTCGAAAGGATCATCCAGCGGTGTTTGCGCAAGGATCCGGCGTGGCGTTACCAATCGGCCGCCGATCTCAAGATCAGCCTTTACGATCTCCAACGCGAAACCGAATCCGGCGGGCCCGTAGCGGCCCCAACGGCCCCTGCACGAGGTCAGGCGAAGCGCTGGGTTGCGCCGCTGGCGGTCGGTCTGGCGATCGGCGTGGCCTTGTGGTTTGGTTTGCGAGGCGAGCGCCACACCGCTGTTTACGGGCCTGTGAAGCCGCTGACCACCTATGCGGGCCTCGAGTACGAACCCGCACTCTCGCCGGATGGCAACCAGATCGCCTTCGCCTGGGATGGCGTGAATAAGGACAACTTCGATATCTACGTGCGTCTGGTGGAAGGCGGCGCCGCGCTACGCCTGACCACCGATCCGGCCGGCGATCGCGCCCCCGCCTGGTCGCCCGACGGCCGCCACCTGGCCTTCCTGCGGGAGACTGGCATCTATCTCATTCCCGCTCTGGGCGGCGTGGAGCGCAAGCTTCTGCAATTCCCGCGTGGCAGTCTCCCTGTCAGTTCGCTCTCCTGGTCACCTGACGGCAAGTTCCTCGCTTTCAGCGGCGCGGAGGATAACAAGGCGGCTTCCATCTGGATCGTCTCCACCGAATCGGGAGATTATCACCGCGCCAGCGCGCCGCCCCAGGGCAATCTCTCCGACGTGTCTCCCGCGTTCTCGCCGGATGGCCGCACTCTGGCCTTCATTCGCGCCCGCGATACATTCAGCCGGGCTGTCATATTGCAGGACATCAATCGTGACGCGAACACCCAAGGCCGGGAGCGCGAAGCGACCGGTTATGACAGGAGGATCGAGGAGTTGGCCTGGCAACCGGATAGCCGTGGCCTGATTCTTACCGTCACCGAATTGGGAATGCGCACCGGACTGTTCCGGCTGCCCTTGGGTGGAGCACTCCAGGCGCTGGGCATCGACAGCGACATGGTGCGATGGCCGTCGCTGTCGCGCGCCGGGAATCGCCTGGCTTACGAGAAGCGCCGCGTCGATACCAACATCTACCGCATGGACGGTCCCGGCCCCGACGGTGGACCGAAGCCATACGATCGGTGTCACGTATCCGCCGTGGTCGATTCCACGGCGCAAGACCGCGAGCCAATGCTCACGCCGGACGGCCGCCGCCTGGTTTTCAACTCCGACCGGTTGGGATTTTACGAGATTCACGTGGCCAACGCAGACGGATCGAACCAGGTGGCGCTCACCGCCATGGGGCGCACGGCGATGGGCAGTCCCCGCTGGTCCTGGGATGGACAGACGATTGCGTTCGACCGCTACGAAAACGGGCACAGCATGATCTATACGATCAGCGCCAATGGGGGCAAGTCGCACCGCGTCACCAGCGAGGAGTTCACCGATATTCGGCCCAGCTTTTCCCACGACGGCAAATGGATCTATTTCAGCTCGAACCGCAGTGGCCGCATGGAAGTGTGGAAGGTCCAGCAGGGCGGAGGTCCGGTCCAGCAGCTTACGCACAATTCCGGCAACGAGCCGTTCGAATCGCCCGATGGCACGCTGCTGTTTTACACGAACGAAGAGGGGCTCTGGAGCGTGCCGGTTGCCGGTGGCGATCCGAAGCTGGTTTTGCCCGAAGCCGGCATGTTCCGATATGCCTTGGCGGGGCACAGCATTTATTACTGCCATCGAGATCCAAAAAGCCTGTGGGTGTTGCGCTCGGGCAGCGGACGCAAGTTCGAGTACGTGCGTTTCTCCAACAGTACGATAGGGCTGGATGGTGGCACGGCCCTGACTGTCTCGGCCGACGAGCGCACCATCGTGTACTCGCAGAGGGACCGCCAGGAAAGCGACCTGATGCTGGTGGAGAATTTCAAGTAATGTGGAATATGCTTTAGCTTGTTCGTTTGTGCCTTCCACCCTCTCCATCCGGCTCAGTCGGGTGGCCTTCATTTATACTAGGACTCATGATCTTGGGGCACGGCTACAAAGCCGATTACGATTATGTCGCGCTCATCGTGGAGCAACAGGAGGATCACTGGCGCCTCACCCTGCGTGACAGCAGATACAAGGAGGAGGTCGTACACGAAGAGGAGTTTGCAACTGCCGGCGAAGCCAAGGATGCTGCGCTGGCACTTGCCCAGCATCACATCAACGTTGAGCATAACGATACGCTCCTCCTGCCAGCACAGCTATCATGGCAGGAATACTAACTTCGTACGCGATTTCGCGGAATCCCCACAGCCCAAGCGTCAGCGAGGGGGCCCCCGCGCGGCGATTCTCAGTGTTTGTTCAGCAGCGCCGCCCAGTTGGAGAGGACGGTGATGGGGGCGTAGGTTGGGTTGAGTCTGTTGACGACCAGGAACCGGCCAGTGGCCGGGTCCACCGAGTAGCTGTTGCGGACAGTGAGGTACCAGGTGAAGTTCCAATCAAACATGTCGCGAGGCGCCGAGGTTGTGGGCGGGCTGCCCGGTTTGAATTCCGCGACCAGCAGTTTTTTGAAATCCCTGGAGAGGAAATAGATCTGGTTGCCCTGAGGGCTCCACTTGGGGTCCACACCGCCATGGGTGGAGACTTGCCAGCGCGGGCCGCGCCCTTCGGCCTTGGTTTGGTCAGAAAAAGGGGTCACAAATACTTCGTAGGTGTCGCCTTTGTTGGTGGACAGGGCCACCCATTGGCTATCCGGGGAGAGCGCGGTGTGCAGCGATCTCTCAGAAGAGTGGAACACCAGAAAAGGGGCGCCGGCAGCCTTGTCGCCATTCATGGGCAACGCCATCAAGTCGAATCCACCTTTTGGATTAGATCGCACATAGGTGATGTACCGCCCGTCGCGGGACCAGTCGTGCAAGTAGCCGGGCCTGTCCATCTTGGCCACCTCCACGGGATTGCCATCGGTGTCGGCATGTCGAAGCAGGATTTGCCGGTTGCCGTAGTAGACGATCATGCTTCCATCCGGAGACCAGAGGGGATGGTAAAGGGCGCCTGCGTCGCTCTTGGCCACAGTTCGGTAAACACCGCGGGCCACCTCGGAGAATCCGATTTCTTGCCCGTTCGCCGCGGTATAAGCCACGCGGCCGCCCTGCCAGGAGATTTTCGGATTGGATGCCGACGCCGGGGCCGCCAGCGTCCCGGTTTTCCGCCCGGTCCGGTCCAGCCAGATCAGTTCGGACTGTTGCGGAGACGCTTCCTGCCAAGCCACGACTCCGGATTGGGATGCAGCGAAAGGTAGGCTGGAAGGGAGAGCCGAAGAGTCCGTATCGGTCAATTTGAGCGGCTCTCCCGCGAGCTTCCCGGAGCTGCTGTCGAACTTTTGCATCCAGGTCCCGCGCTGCGTGAACAGCAGTACTTCCGCGCTTCCCTGCCGTGCGTACGTGGCTCTTGCCCGCGGCAGAAGCAAGCGGGGAGCCGCGCCGCCGAGTGAAGCGAGGTAGGTTCCTGTTTTGTCGCCATCGTTCGCCGCAAGGTAGAACAGGAACTGCTTACCGTCCGGAAGAAACTGTGGACTGATTTGTACTCCCGCCGGAACCTCCTTCAGGGCCGGCGCCGGCGTTCCACCGCCCGCCGGAACCTGAAGCAACTGGCTGCCGGCCCTCAGCAGGATGGAGCCATTGGAACTCCAGGCTCCCCCCTGCGCGGTCTCATTCAGGGGGCAAATCAGCTCCGTGGGGCCGCCCGCGACGGGCATCTTCTGCAGTTTGCCTGGTACGGCAAAGGCCAGGTAACGGCTATCCGGGGACCAGAATGCCTGGCCGTCCCAGTCTTCGGATCCGGGTATCGGGCGCGCTTCGGCGCCGTCCAGCGGGCGCAGCCACTTGGGCCCCCGGTTCACCCCTCCGCTGGACTCCACCAGATAGTGTCCGTCGAGCGACATGCTAAGATTCGCCGTCATCAGTTCGGTCCAGGGGATGGAGGTGCGCAGAGCAAAAGGAACTTCCCTCGTGGTCTGCGACGTTTTCCAAAACGCGCCGGCCGCGATTAGAACGGCGACACCCGCAATGGCGGGCCAGAGCCATGCGCGACGCGAAGGCTGCACCGCGGCGCCACCCGCCGGCTGTTCGGTGACATTGCGCAGCTCGAGCGCCACGTCGTGCGCCGACTGCCAGCGCTCGTCCGGGTCCTTAGCCAGGCACAGACGGATGGCGTGATCGAGGGAATAAGGAGTGAGCGGCTGCTTTTCGGCGATCGGCGGAGGGTCGTGTTCGAGGATCGCCGCCATGACGCTTACCTGCGTCTTACCTTGGAAGGGACGCTGGCCGGTTACCATTTCATAGAGGACGCAGCCGAGCGAGAAGATGTCGCTGCGCGCGTCCGCTTCGGCGCCCTGTAACTGCTCGGGCGACATGTAGGGCACGGTGCCGAGAATGGAACCCGCTTGCGTAATCGGCTGGGTGACGGTGGCGTCCTGCTCGCCGGGCAAGCTGAGCTTTCCCTTGGCGAGACCGAAATCGAGCAGCTTGACTCCACTCCTGGTGACCAGGATATTGGCTGGCTTCAGATCGCGATGGACGATGCCCTTGCGATGCGCGGCTTCGAGCGCTTCGCAAATCTGCTGTCCGAGCCGGACCACCTCTGGGAGCGGCAGCGGCCCTTTGACTGGCGCGCCCTCGACGTATTCGAGGACAAGATAATCGGGGCCGACGTCGTGCAGCGTGCAGATATGGGCATGGTTGAGCGAGCCGATGGTTTTCGCTTCGCGCATGAAGCGGTCGGAGAAGCCGCCTTTGAGGATCTTGATGGCTACGGTGCGGTCGAGGCGCGTATCGCGGGCTTTGTAGACCTCGCCCATTCCGCCTTCGCCAAGCGGCGCGAGGATTTCATACGGGCCAAGTTTGGCGCCAGTCGCGAGAGACATGATCGTCTAAGCAATTCTACTCTATTGCTGTTGTACTCTCTCGGCCCGAACGACGAAAGGGTCAAGATCTCCTGTTTGCTGGGCTTCAATACTGAGACCTCTTCAGGCTTCACCACCCGTGTGGAGACCACACGGCAGTGGTATTCGGTCCTCTGGGTGGCGATCGTTGAGGCGGACCTTTCGCAGCGGCCGCCGCGATTCCAATGTTGCCTGGTTGCCCTGGTAGAGCCGTACCCTGAATATGGCCCGCGCGTCGCAGAGTCGTGTTATCGGTTCCCTCGGCGAGCACGGCTACAAAGCCGATGCGGTATGCAGTGATCTCTCAGCAGTGTGGAACACCAGTCCAGTTCAACGTTGCCAACCTTGTTCACTTTCTCTTGTTGTACTTGATGGTTCGATTCGCACCGTCGGTCACTTCCAGCTCGGTTGCGGTCACGTTCAGCTTACTCTTCGTTGTGATGCCGCTCATTGTCCACTCCAATTCGTTTTCACCGTTGATCTTGTACGTGCCCTGGAGGGTCTGCCCCATCATGGTGATCTTCGCCGTGCCATCTCTGTTGAACTCTGCTGACATCTTGATGGCCCTTCCGGCCGCAGCAGCGCTTTCGTTGTCAACGTCTCCCACCCGAGCGCCTGCCACCTCCCATTTGCCAAGGATCAGGCTTTGAGGGCTCGAACTGCAGGCGGTTACCAACAGAGCCACGCAGGCTACTAGCACGATACTCAACTTCGCATTCATGTTACTCTCCAGGAAGTTGCCGGAATCCCTTCGGCAGCCCCTTGCTGGGATCGACAGGCCAGAAGCGCGACTTTAGTTGCGGTGACGGCAATTTGTCGGATTCCATCCAAAAACAAGCTCCTAACCAATTCATATTCAATAGGTTACTTCGGTGTTACTGCCCACTGGGGCCACAGCCCAAGCGTAAGCGAGGGGGCCATATCTATGAACCCGAGCACTCATTTTGTCGCAAAAAAATTGGCTTTGATCGTAATTTTCGCCCCGCCAAAGCCCGCTCCCCGCCCCCTTTGGCCTTGTTTCGCACTGTCCTCTATCACCGTTTCATCACTTTTCATCACTTTTCTACACTTCTCGCCCGCGCCCGCCCCCGCCCATCTGGTAAACTGAAAGTGTCCTCCCCAAAAAACATAACGATGAACTTCGGAGTTATCGTCTTTCCGGGAAGCAATTGCGATCACGATGCATGGTACGCAATTCAGCATAACCTCGGCCAGAGCGCAAAATTCATCTGGCATGACTCTCACCATTTAGGCGACGTTGACGCCGTCATCCTGCCCGGCGGCTTCTCCTTCGGCGACTACCTCCGCTGCGGCGCTATCGCCAAATTTTCGCCCGTCATGGCGGCAGTCCGCAAGTTTGCCGCAGCCGGCGGCCCGGTAATCGGTATGTGCAACGGCTTCCAGATTCTGGTGGAATCCGGCCTGCTCCCCGGCGCGCTCCTCCGTAACACCGGACTGAAATTCCTCTGTCACGAAGTCGAGCTCCGAACCGAAACCACCGATTCCCTGTTCACCTCGCAATGCGCCAAAGGACAAATCCTCCGTATGCCAATCGCCCATGGCGAAGGATGCTATTATGCCGACCGCCGCACTCTCGATGAGTTGGCCGCCGAAGACCGCATCGCCTTCCGCTACGTCGATAATCCCAACGGCTCTCTCGATAACATCGCCGGCATCCTTAACCGCGAGCGCAACGTCCTCGGCCTGATGCCCCATCCCGAGCGCGCCAGTGACGCCCTCATGGGCTCCACCGACGGCTTAACAATCTTCCGCTCGATGGTTGGAGCCGTAATGGCGGCCCGTCTATGACCGCGATACCATTTTGGTGGGACAGGCGGTTTCGCCTGCCACCTTTGGTTGCGGCTCTGCTGCCTTGTGGGGCGGACCCCCTGGTCCGCGGCCGACGCCCTCGTCGGCCTTCTCGCGCGGGAGCCCGTCTATGACCGCCGCCGCCATCACCCCCGAGCTGATCGCCCAGCACCAACTCACTGCGCCCGAGTATCAGAAAATCGTATCGATCCTCGGCCGCGACCCCACCTACACTGAGCTAGGCATCTTCAGCGTGATGTGGAGCGAGCACTGTTCGTACAAGAGTTCGCGCCTGCATCTCAAGAAGCTTCCCACCCGCGGCAAGGTGGTCCTGCAAGGCCCCGGAGAAAACGCCGGCATCATCGATATCGGCCAGGGTTACGCCATCGCCTTCAAGATCGAATCCCACAACCACCCCAGTTTCATCGAGCCGTTCCAGGGCGCGGCCACCGGCGTCGGCGGCATCCTGCGCGACATTTTCACCATGGGCGCCCGCCCCATCGCCGTGATGGATTCGCTCCGCTTCGGCCCTCCCGATAACCCCCGCAACCGCCGAATCCTCGAAGGCGTGGTCGGCGGCATTTCGCATTACGGAAACTGTTTCGGTGTCCCCACCGTTGGCGGAGAATGCATTTTTGAGGAGTGCTACAACGGCAACCCGCTGGTGAACGTCTTCGCGCTGGGTGTTTTTCGCCGCGACGAAATCTTCTACGCCAAAGCAGCCGGAGTCGGTAACCCCGTAATCTACGTCGGAGCGAAGACCGGCCGCGACGGCATCCACGGCGCCTCCATGGCGTCCGCCGAGTTCAGCGAAGAGTCCAAGCAGAAGCGCCCCAACGTGCAGATGGGCGACCCGTTCCTCGAAAAGCTATTGCTCGAAGCCTGTCTGGAAGCGATGCAAACCGGCGCCATCGTCGGCATTCAGGATATGGGCGCGGCCGGCCTCACCTGCTCTACCTGTGAGATGGGCGGCCGCGGCGGAGTCGGCATTGAGATCGATTTGCTGCACGTGCCGCAGCGTGAAACCGGCATGACCCCGTATGAGATCATGCTCTCCGAATCGCAGGAGCGCATGCTGCTGGTAGCCCAAAAAGGCCGCGAAGGCGAAGTCTTCGATGTATTCCGCAAGTGGGGCCTGGACGCGGTCACGATCGGCGCCGTCACCGCCGATGGCCTGCTCCGCGTCAAGGATCACGGTCATGTCGTAGCCGAAATCCCCAATCGGCAATTGGCCGATGCAGCCCCGCTCTACGACCGGCCGCATTCCAAGCCCCTGCGCCGTGCTCCGATGGAAGC
>Ga0210405_10004966_pt1 | contig 12298 bp, 9 predicted proteins | sample IncBWH11MmetaG_FD_155492 | JGI IMG/M metagenome (GOLD analysis project Ga0210405, IMG submission 155492) | Forest soil microbial communities from Barre Woods Harvard Forest LTER site, Petersham, Massachusetts, United States - Inc-BW-H-11-M | ecosystem: Environmental > Terrestrial > Soil >... | reverse complement strand
TCCCGGGCCATCTAGCCCGTATGAATTTGTCTGATGTTTATCGTGATAACGCTGAAGACTGTGCCTTTCTCGCCGAACGCGCCGAAGATGGAGACGTCAAACGTGCACTAAAGCGCATGGAAGAGGTATGGCGCACGCTGGCGCAAGAACAGGAGCGACTAGATAATAAAAGACGGTCAATTAAAAAGCCGCGCTTGTGAGGCGGCTGATCTATAATCACCGAACCGCAGTTCCCGTCAGAAAATCAGCACTGCGCCCGACACCATAGGAGGACCCACACACTCTTCGGAATGCTCGACACCGGGGTCGCTGAACAGCCCCGTCGGGCAAATCAGAGGGGCGGACCATTCCAGGAAATTGCGAGCAATGTGCTGCATATTACGCGAGCAGACTGGTGTCGGTTGTTGAACGGCCGCTTTGCGCCAACAGCTGCCATTGGGCCGTTCGGTCTTGAGCGGCCCGCGGTCGGGGCCCGCAGATCCGCGGCACGCTATGCCGAGACGGCCGCACCGAGTTAAAATCCAATTTAATGGTGTCGGCGGATTGCGGACCTACATCAGCACCATGCTCATCGGCGATCGACCGTCAGGTGGATCGCGTGGAGGTAGCGGGTTGGGGAGACAAGCAGATGCATGCTCAAAGAAACGTACCCATGCTAGTAGCCGCATTTGTCGCAGTCGTGGGTACAGCTGTCATCCTGTTTAACGACTTCGGCCCAGACACCGCTTCGCAGGGTAGTGGCAACGCGAGGATGATCACGGCCGCGGCGGTGTCGAGGGCTGGCGCAATTGAGGTTCCGTCAGCGCCGCCCGTCTTGCGATCATAGCTTATTGAAAAGGGTTGGGCGACCCCGTGGACATCAAGCCCTTGTTTGGTCTCGGCGGTGTCCTGATCGCTGCGATGACGTCCCAATTCAACGACCAGGTCACATCCATCGCGCTTATTGACGTTCGCGGTGCACTCGGGATCAGTCATGATCCCGGAACCTGGATCCAAAGCCTGTATGTGTCTGCCGGGATCGTCGGTATGGCCATCTCGCCGTCTCTGCAGATGATTTTCACACTAAGGCGTTGGATGCTTTTTGCGATCGCGCTGTGCGGAGTCTCAAGCGTGCTGATTCCGGTCAGTCCGAACGTCGAGGCGATCTACGCTCTGCGGGTGCTCCAGGGCCTCGCTGGAGGCCTGATCATTCCTCTTCTGATGACCACCGCGCTTCGCGCTCTCACGCCGAAAACCCGGCTTTACGGCCTTGCCGTCTACGCTTTGACCGCAACCTTCACGCCCGCGCTGGCTTCGACGGTAGCCGCGTTTTGGACGGATATCGCGGATTGGCACTTCGTGTTCTTGCAGACGATTCCACTCTGCTCACTGGCCGGCGTTCTCGTCTGGTACTGCCTGCATCAGGATCGGCCGAGATACGAACGGTTCCGAATGCTGGACTGGCGTGGTGCGCTGCTTCTGGCGATTGGGGCCGGCGCGCTGAGCACCATGCTGTATCAGGGTGACCGGCTCGACTGGTTCAACTCAAGGCTGATTTGCGTGCTGGCTCTGGTCAGCGCTGTCGCCATCCCGCTGCTGCTGGTCAACGAATGGTTCCATCCTTCGCCGCTTCTGAAGCTTCAGATGCTCGGCCGGCGCAACTTCGCCTATGGCGCGCTTGCCTTGTTCACCTTTCTGATTATCAGCCAATCCGGTTCGGGCGTGCCCTTGCGATACCTGCAGGAAGTTCAGGGCTATAGACCGCTACAATCCAACCTGATCACCCTGGAGATCGCCGCGTCGCAACTCGTGATGCTGCCTGCCATGGCGCTGCTGCTGGATTACAAGCGGGTCGATTCGCGCCTCGTCAGCCTGGTCGGGCTGGGGTTGATCCTCGCATCCTGCGTAGGCTCGTCCTTTCTGACGGTTTATTGGAACCGCGATCAATTCTATTCATGGCAGTTGCTCCAGGCGGTCGGTCAGCCGATGGTGATCATGCCGCTGCTGATGATGGTGACCAATACCATCGCCGGCCCGGCAGAAGGCCCTTTCGCGTCTGCGCTGGTCAACACATCACGCGGCGTCGCCGAGGCAGCGAGCGCCTGGTTCCTGGAGCTGATTGATCGCTGGCGCGGCGCGCTGCATTCCGACCGTATCGTTGATGAGATTGGCCAGGACCGCTGGCGGGTGATCCAGAGCAATGGCGTGCTGCCACAATATCCAGCGCCGTTGACCCCAGCCGGTCGCCCCCGCGTGCCGGGGAGCCTGGAAGCCTTCAGCCACGCCGTGCAGCAGCAGGTAACGATTTTATCGACGAGCGACACTTTCCTGATCCTCGGAGCCCTGACCGTGTTCTTGATGGTCGTGGTGATGACGTTGCCGGTCCGCGCCATGCCGCCACGCATCCACCTTGCAAAGCATTAGGGATCCGCATGGCAGAGGATGTAGCCGAGCTCGAGACGCGACCCGCGGTGCCGAAGCGGAACGAAAAGCCGGACCTTGCCCCAATAGGCAAGAACGACGACCAGCCTCGACAGAAGGATGGAATGTCGCATCACCGGGAGGAGCAGGAAGCCGACAAGCTTCCCGCGCCTCTGCCGCGCTGGCCCTTGGTTCTGGTCGGGCTCCTCGTGGCGATCTTCGCCGCGGTGGTCCTCTTCATCATTTTCGGGCCGCGCCCGGACATCCGGACCAGCGATGCTTATGTGATGGTCCATTACGCCACGATCGCACCGCGCATCTCCGGTCAGGTCGCCACGGTGCCGGTTGACGACGACGTCGTCGTCAAGGCCGGACAAGTGCTCGCAACTCTTGACCCCCGCGACAATGAGACCGCGTTAGCATCCGCCGAGGCGGTGGTCGCGCGCGACAGATCGCGACTCGATGAAATCTCAACGACGGTGTCACGCCAGCCGTCGATCATAGAAGAGCAGCAGGCCGCCGTTGCATCGGCGCGCGCCAGGCTCGCTTTCGCGCAAGACAACGCGCGCCGCTGGGGTAACCTCGCCACGACGGGAGCCGGCTCAATGCAGGAACACCAGCAGGCCGACACCACGCTAGCGCAAGATCAAGCCTCGCTGGATAGCGCTGAAGCTTCGCTCGATGCGGCGCGCCGGCAATTGGACGTGCTCAAGGCCCAGAGATCTGCGACCGAGGCAGCCGTCAAGGCCGATCAGGCTCAGCTTGAACAGGCCAGGCTCAATCTGTCCTATACGCAGATCAGGGCGCCGGTCGACGGCATGGTGGGCGAGCGGTCCGTGCAGGTCGGCAACTATGTCGGCCCCGGCACGACGTTGATGACCGTTGTGCCGCTCGACCAGGTCTATATCGAAGCGAACTATCGCGAAGAGGATCTGCTGCACGTCCGCGGCGGCCAGCCCGTAACGATCCATGTCGACGCCTACGATATCGACCTCAAGGGAACAGTGGTTGGCGTCCCGGCGGCCTCCGGTGTCGCCTTTGCACCCATCGCGCCCAACAATGCCACCGGCAATTTTACCAAGATCGTGCAACGGCTGCCGGTCAAGATCGTGGTGACGCCCGGGCAACCTTTGGCTAAACTCCTGCGCGTGGGATTGTCAGTCGAGACCACCATCCATACCGGACTGGAGGACGTCGTGGACGAACAACGCAGATCAAGCGGCCGCGTGACCGGGCATTGATGGGTGCGTGCCTTGCGTCTCATGGCGTGCCTCTCCGGTCCGATGCTGGGCATCGGACTGACCAGCTGCACGCTTGGGCCGGATTACCAGAGCCCGGAGGTAAGAGAAGAATCCAGACGGTCGGCGCTGGATGGAGAAAGCGTGCCCAGCCGAACGGTAGCGGGTGCGGTCGACATCGTTTGGTGGAAAAGTTTCCGGGACTCTGAGCTATCCTCGCTCGTCGAAAGGCTGGCGGCCCAAAATCTTGACCTCAAGACGGCGGCGGAGCGCGTGGTCCAGAGCGTGGCGCAGCGTCGGGTCGCAGCCGCTCAGGGACTGCCGCATATCGAGGGGCTGTCGTCAAACACTTATAATCGGGTGAGCCCGAACGCCGACTTGTTCGTATTGCTGCCCGGCGCGTCTGTGGAAAACGCGCTTTTTCGGGATGGCCTCACCTCGTCATGGGAGCTCGACCTGTTCGGTCGCGTGCGGCGGGCCGTGGAAGCCGCCGACGCCAGCACCTTGGCGGCTGTGGAGAAGCGGCACGGCGTCGCGCTCGCAGCGGTCGCCGAACTGGCGCAGAGTTATATGCTATTGCGCGGGACGCAGGACCGTCTTGGGATCGCGAAACGCAATCTCCGCCTCACCGAAGAGAATGTGGAGCTTGTGAATGTCCGTTTCCGCAACGGTGTCGCCACGACGCTCGACATGGCGCAAGCCCGGGCTCAGCAGGCCACCATCGCCGCAACCCTGCCGCCGCTCCGTGCCCGGGAGGCGGAACTTATCAATGCCATCGGACTGCTGCTGGGCGAGGCTCCCCGCGCGCTCGAGGCCGAGTTGCGCCGCTCCCGGATAATTCCGCGCGTGCCCCGCAAGGTCCCCATTGGCCTGCCCGGAACGCTTGTGCGCCGCCGCCCGGACGTCCGCGAAGCAGAGGCGCGACTGCATGAGGCTACCGCACAGACGGGCGTCGCGGTGGCGAACTTCTACCCTGACGTAACATTGAACGGCTCCGCCAGCGTGGAAAGCTTCCACCTGAGCAATCTGTTTACGCCGAACTCGACCGTTTTCGCGGTGGGGCCCTCGATTTCCATTCCGATTTTCGAAGGAGGGCAATTGCGGGGCACTTTGGCGCTTCGCGAATCGCAACAGCGGGAAGCGGCTGTCTTCTTTCAGGAAACGGTCTTGCGGGCCTGGAAGGAGGTCGACGACGCCCTGACGGACTATCGCGAAGCGCAGCGCCGGCGCATCGACGTCGGCCGCTCCGTCACGGAAAATCAGTCCGCCCTGCAAGCCGCAAGGCAACGTTACTCGGAGGGTGCGACCAATTTCCTGGATGTCACCGCGACCCAAGCCCTGTTGCTTCAGAGCGAGAACGACCTTTCCGACAGCGACACGCAGATCGCAACAGATCTCGTCAATCTTTATCGTGCCCTCGGGGGAGGATGGCAGATCGCAGATATCCCCTATGGTGCAGATAGCGCGCGGCGACAAGCGGCTGGAACACCATAGACAGGTGTCAGGGTGATGGCCTTGCCATGCACGGTGGCGCTTGGCCTCTTAACTCCAAATTTAATGGGCAATCGCGGATCGCATACTGATAACAGAATTGTGCCGATATCTGGCGCTCCTCCCTTGAAGACTTTGGCCTGTAAACAGAGAAGTTATACGCCATGAAGATAGTTCGCAGAACAGTCGCAGGAACATCCACCCCTGGCCTGGCGCCTTCGCGCAGGGCGCGGTGCTGCCGAAGCGCAGCATTCTGACGCTGGAGGCGGCGCGACGCGCTCGGTGAGGAGCCGGTCATCTTCGCAGACCGCGTTCGCCGTGGTAGAAGAGGACCGCTCCGTGAGCAAACCGATCGTCAGCATGGCCTCCGTCCGGGCAGCGCCGCTCGTCTTCGACGCAAGACGGACCCCAGATGCAGCTACCGGGTGCTGAAAGAGAGGATTCATGTTCGGCCTGACCGCACTGGAACTCGCGCGGATCCAATTCGCATTCACGATGTCATCCCACATCATCTTCCCGGCGACCACCATCGGCCTTGCAAGCTATCTCGCGGTGCTCGAAGGCCTGTGGCTGTGGAAAAAGGATGCCACTTATCGCGACCTCTATCATTTCTGGTCGCACATCTTCGCCGTCAACTTCGCCATGGGCGTCGTTTCAGGCATCGTCATGGCCTACCAGTTCGGCACCAACTGGAGCTATTATTCGGCCTTCGCAGGATCCATCACGGGGCCGTTGCTCAGCTACGAGGTGCTGACCGCCTTCTTCCTCGAAGCCGGATTTCTGGGCGTGATGTTGTTTGGGTGGAACAGGGTTGGGCCAGGCCTGCACTTCTTCGCCACGATCATGGTGGCGACCGGGACGCTCATTTCGGCGTTTTGGATTCTCGCCTCCAATAGCTGGATGCAGACACCGCAAGGCTTCGAAATAATCAATGGCCGTGTCGTACCTGTCGATTGGCTAAAGGTGATCTTCAATCCTTCCTTCCCGTACCGCCTCCTGCACATGACGGTTGCGGCTTACCTCGCGGTGGCGCTGTTCGTCGGGGCATCCGGGGCGTGGCATCTGCTCAAACGACGCGACACGCCGGCCGTGCGCACGATGTTCTCGATGGCGATGTGGATGCTGCTCATTGTTACGCCTGTACAGATTGCCATCGGTGACCAGCACGGACTCATGGACCTTAAATATCAGCCTGCGAAGATCGCCGCGATCGAAGGACATTGGGAGAACCAACCCGGTGAGAGCGTGCCGCTGATCCTGTTCGGCTTGCCCGATATGAACGCCGAGACGACGCGCTATGCGCTGCAGGTTCCTCATCTGGGCAGCCTGGTTCTCACCCATAGCTGGGACAGCCAGATCCCTGGCCTGAAGGACTTCGCGCCCCAGGACCGTCCGAACTCGACGATCGTCTTCTGGACCTTCCGGATCATGGTTGGGCTGGGCTTCCTTATGCTGCTGCTCGGACTTTGGGGCGCCTGGGCACGCTGGCACAATCAGTTGTATCAGTCGAAGATATTTCTGCGTTTCGCGGTGCTGATGGGCCCCGCTGGCCTGGTCGCGGTCGTGGTCGGATGGATGACCACGGAGATCGGGCGCCAGCCCTGGGTGGTCTATGGCGCGATGCGGACGAAGGACGCGGTATCGGACCACTCTGCACTCGAACTTTCGATAACGCTGATCGTGTTCATCGTCATGTATGTGGCCGTCTTCGGAACCGGGATCGGCTACATGCTCAAGCTGGCAGCGAAAGGCCCCCAGCCGTATGGCGAGCATCCGCCCGAACCGGAAGGGCAAGGCGGGCGACCGGCACGTCCTTTGTCTGCCGTTCCCGACCGCATCGATCCGGCGATCGACTTGCCGGGCGGCAGGAGGAGATAGCGATGGGCATCGATCTTCCCGTCATCTGGGCCGTGATTATCGGCTTTGGATTGATGATGTATGTGGTGATGGACGGTTTCGATCTCGGAATCGGCATCCTCTTTCCGTTCATCCGCGACCGGGCAGACCGCGACACCATGGTGAACACGGTTGCGCCGGTCTGGGATGGCAACGAGACCTGGCTGGTGCTGGGAGGAGCCACGCTGATGGGGGTCTTCCCGCTCGCTTATTCCGTGCTGCTGAGCGCGCTCTACATCCCAATCTTCTTCATGCTGGCAGGACTGATCTGGCGCGGCGTCGCCTTCGAATTCCGCTTCAAGGCGGACGAGGCGCACAGGCCGTTCTGGGACAAGGCCTTCGCGTGGGGCTCCTACATCGCGACGTTCTCGCAAGGCGTCGCGCTGGGCGCCTTCATCAACGGCTTCAAGGTGACTGGGGCCTCCTACGAGGGCGGCAGTCTTGACTGGCTCAGTCCATTCAGTCTCTTCACGGGCGTCGGCCTCATCGTGGCCTATGCTCTGCTCGGCTGCACCTGGCTCATCATGAAGACCGAAGGCGAACTCCAGCACCGACTCAAAGCGCTGGCGCCTACGGTGACGCTCGTCCTTGTCGCGGCGATCGTCATCGTGAGCGTGTGGACCCCGCTCACGCACCCGGAAATCGCGACTCGGTGGTTTTCATTTCCCAACATCATCATCTTCTCGCCGGTGCCCGTGCTTGTCGTCGCGACGACCTGGGTCATGCTGCGCGTGCTTCGGAACGAGACGCACGCATCGCCGTTCCTGCTCGCGCTCCTGCTGCTGTTCCTGGGCTATACCGGTTTGGCGATCAGCCTGTGGCCGAACATCATTCCACCGGCCATATCGATCAGGGAAGCCGCCGGGCCGCCGGAAAGCATGGGCTTCACGCTGGTCGGTGCGCTTTTCGTCATTCCCTTCATCCTGGCCTACACCGCCATGTCCTATTACGTATTCCGCGGAAAGGTGAGAGCCGGCGAGGGGTATCACTGATGACTGCGCACCCATCCGCCGGCGCACCGATATGGCTTCGGAGGGTCGGCTGGCTTGTTCTGATCTGGGCGGCCAGTGTCCTGGCGCTGGGCGTTGTCGCGGGCCTTTTCAGGGTGGTGATGAAACTCGCCGGGCTGACCGTGTGAAGCCCCCTCGCGCATCGCCATCGCGTCTCGGCATTGCCTCGACGTTTGGACCAATATTCATGCCGGACATGCTACCGCACTGGAGACGGCGATTGAAATATCGGTGAATGAGGAGTAGCATTCGTGTTGCAAGATGGTGATCGACGCAAGGCTGTGATGGCGGTGTGGCCACAGCCTGAGGTAGGAGGGCCGCCTTCATGAAGGAGCGCCTCAAAACGATTATCCACCGGCGCGATTTGCTTCGCCTTGCGATTGCCAGTGCCGGAGCAGCGACCGCGAGCACCTTGGTGATGAAGCCGGCGGCCGCCAAACCTGTCGATCTCAAAGATAAGCGCAGGGCGCGCTATCAGGCCAACTCCGCCGAGGTTCAAGACTTCTACCGAGTCAACAGCTATCCGTCCCGATAAGGGAGACGTCTATGCTGATCAAAAGGTCGGAGCGGCATCGAAACCGCGGAAGAATTGCTGGCGCATGGTCAACTGAATCAAGTAGCGATCCGGATCGACGTTCCTTCCTGAAACGTTCCGGCGTCGCTGCCGGCGCACTGGCGGCGCTCGGCAATCTTCCGCTCGGGGGCGTACGCAACGCGGAGGCGGGTCCGCCACCTCCCGCGGGCGCGACGGTGACGACCAGAAAGAACATCTGCACGCATTGTTCGGTCGGTTGCTCGGTTATCGCCGAAGTCGCAAATGGCGTATGGATCGGCCAGGAGCCCGATTACGACAGTCCGATCAATCGTGGCTCGCATTGCTGCAAGGGCGCAGCGGTCCGAGACGACGTATTGAGCGAGCGCCGCCTGCGCTATCCGGTAAAGCTCGTGAATGGCCATTGGACCCGCATCTCCTGGGAAACGGCCATCGACGAGATCGGCGACAAACTTTTGGAAATCCGCCAGAAGTCGGGGCCGGACTCGGTATACTGGCTGGGCTCCGCCAAATTCACCAATGAAGCCGCCTACCTCAACCGCAAGCTCGCAGCCTTCTGGGGCACCAATAATTCCGATCATCAGGCGCGTATCTGCCATTCCACCACGGTCACCGGGGTTGCCAACACCTGGGGCTATGGCGCGATGACGAACAGCTACAACGACATCCGCAATGCCAAGACCATTCTGGTGATGGGCGGCAACCCGGCGGAGGCGCATCCGGTTTCACTTCAGCATATTCTCGAAGGCAAGGAGCTCAACCGGGCCAACATGATCGTGGTCGATCCGCGAATGACGCGGACTGCTGCGCACGCGACCGAGTATGTCCGCGTGCGTCCCGGCACCCACATCCCCACGATTTACGGGATGCTTTGGCACATTTTCGAAAACGGCTGGGAAGACAAGGAATTTCTCAAGCAACGCGTCTACGGCGTCGACGAGATCCGCAAGCAAGTGGCGAAGTGGACGCCGCACGAGGTCGAACGCGTCACAGGTTTGCCTGAAGCGCAGGTCAAGCACATCGCCGAGACTTTCGCCAAGGCAAAGCCCGCGACGCTGATCTGGGCGATGGGACAGACCCAGTTCACCACCGGCACGGCCAATGTCCGCGCGAGCTGCATTCTGACTCTCGTCACCGGCAATGTGGGATCCGCCGGCACCGGTGCCAACATCTTTCGCGGCCACACCAATGTGCAGGGCGCCACCGATCTCGGCCTCGATGTAACGACGCTGCCGCTCTATTACGGTCTTGCCGAAGAAGCCTGGCGGCATTGGTGCCGAGTGTGGGAGGTGGACTATGATTGGATGCAATCCCGCTTCCCGAACAAGACGCTGATGGAAACGCCTGGCATTCCGAGCACGCGCTGGTTCGACGCTACCTTGCTCCCGAAGGACCAGGTCAGCCAGCCGGACAATGTGCAGGCGATGTTCATCATGGGACATGGCGTCAACACCATCACCCGGATGCCGGAAGGGATCCGCGGCATAGAAAAGCTCGAACTGCTGGTAGTCTGCGATGCCTATCCGACGGCGTGGTCGGTGGTCTCGCAACGCAAGAATGGCATATACCTTTTGCCGGCCTGCACCAGCTTCGAGATGGATGGGTCGCGCACGGCCTCGAACCGCTCGCTGCAGTGGGGTGAGAAAATCGTGGACCCGATTTTCGAATCGAAAAACGATTACGACACGATGTATTTGCTCGCCCGCAAGTTCGGCTTTGCCGACCGGATGTTCAAGAATATCAAGGTCGACAACAATAAGGTGTCGGCGGAGGACATCCTGCGCGAGATCAATCGCGGCGGCTGGTCCACCGGCTATTGCGGGCAATCTCCCGAACGGCTCAAGGCTCACATGAAGAACCAGGCCAAGTTCGATCTGGTCACCCTGCGGGCGCCAAAGGACGATCCGGAAGTCGGTGGAGACTATTACGGGCTGCCGTGGCCGTGCTGGGGAACGCCGGAGTTCAAGCATCCGGGCACATCGATTCTTTACAACACCAGCCTGCCGGTCAAGGAGGGCGGTGGCACCTTCCGCGCCCGTTTTGGCGTCGAACGCGTTGTCAAACGCAAGGTAATGGAGAACGGGCAGGAAGTCGAAAAGGAGGAGCACGATAACTTGCTCGCTGAGGGCTCCTATTCGGCGGGCTCCGAAATCAAGGACGGATATCCCGAGTTCACGTTGGGTGTGCTCAAGAAGCTCGGCTGGGACAAGGATCTCACCGCGCAGGAGATGGAGATCATCCAGCGCGTGAATTCCAGCAATCCCGATGCCGTGTCCTGGTCCCTCGACCTTTCGGGTGGGATCCAGCGGGTGGCGATTGAGCACGGCTGTTCGCCTTATGGCAACGGCAAGGCGCGCATGATCGCGTGGAATCTTCCCGACCCGATTCCCGTTCACCGCGAACCGATCTATACCCCGCGTCCGGACCTCGTCGCCGATTATCCGACCTTGCCCGACGCCAGGCAGTTCCGCGTCCCCAACATCGGCTTTTCCGTGCAAAAGGCCGCAGTTGACCGGGGCATCGCCAGGCAGTTCCCGCTGATCCTGAGTTCCGGCAGGCTTGTGGAGTATGAAGGCGGCGGCGAGGAGACTCGCTCCAACAAGTGGCTCGCCGAGTTGAAGCAGCACATGTATGTCGAAATCAATCCAGCGGATGCGCGCGAGCGCGGCATCGTGGATGGCGGATGGGTGTGGGTCACCGGCCCGGAGAGCAACTCAAAGACCCGCGTGAAGGCGCTGTTGACCGAACGGGTCGGCAAGGGCCTTGCCTGGATGCCCTATCATTTCGCCGGCTGGTATGAGGGCGCCGATCTGCGCGCCAAATATCCGAAGGGCTTCGATCCGATCGTGCTCGGCGAGAGCGTAAATACGCTCACGACCTATGGCTATGATCCCGCGACCGGCATGCAGGAGCCGAAGGCGACCCTTTGCCAGATCACGGCAGCGTGAAAGGCGTAAACGATGGCGCGCATGAAATTCCTTTGCGACGCGGACAGGTGCATCGATTGCAACGCCTGCGTTACCGCATGCAAGAACGAGAACGAGGTGCCGTGGGGCATCAATCGCCGGCGCGTCGTCACCATTAATGACGGCAAGCCCGGAGAGCGCTCGGTGTCGATGGCCTGCATGCATTGCACCGACCCGCCTTGCGCAGCCGTTTGCCCGGTTACCTGCATTTATCCGACCGAAGACGGTATCGTGCTGCATTCGAAGGATCTGTGCATCGGCTGTGGCTATTGCTTCTATGCATGCCCGTTCGGTGCACCGCAGTACCCCCAGGTCGGTAATTTTGGTTCACGCGGCAAGATGGACAAATGCACCTATTGCGCCGGCGGCGGCGGACCGGAAGCGCCCGGCAGCGCCGAGGAATTTGCAAAGTACGGTTCGGACCGGTTCGGCGAAGGCAAGCTGCCCCTATGCGCCGAGATGTGCTCCACCAAATCATTGCTTGCGGGTGATGGCGATATCATCGCGCAGATCTACAAGGAGCGCGTCCTCAAGCGCGGCTATGGCTCCGGCGCATGGGGCTGGATGACGGCCTATCACGAGGGCATCGAGGTCTGAGCGGAGAGACCTTGGCGAGGGTCGCAGCATCGGAGGAGGATGATCGTCATGACGTTTCCTGCGCGCATTCGCCTCGCGACACTCATCATGATGCTGCTTGGGATTGTAGTCTGCGGCCCGGCGATCGCGCAGAAGCTTAATCCCGAT
>Ga0210405_10004965_pt1 | contig 12299 bp, 17 predicted proteins | sample IncBWH11MmetaG_FD_155492 | JGI IMG/M metagenome (GOLD analysis project Ga0210405, IMG submission 155492) | Forest soil microbial communities from Barre Woods Harvard Forest LTER site, Petersham, Massachusetts, United States - Inc-BW-H-11-M | ecosystem: Environmental > Terrestrial > Soil >... | reverse complement strand
GGTACGGCCCGCAAAATGCGTTGTTGACAATTCTGATGCTGACAGGGCTCGACGGCGTGACCAAGCCGGCGCTACCGGTGCGGCAGGGGAAGTAGGGGGCTGGCGATCGGGCAGGTGCCATTTCGGCTTTCGGTCACGAAATGATGATTGCGCCCACCGCTTCATTGGACCGATCGGGAAATCATTGAAACACCACGGTGAATTGCGCGGGCGCAGGTGCCGCAGATGGTGCGTTTCAGAAATCTGTCATGTAGCCGTGACAAACCTTGAGCAGAAAAGGACCAACGGATTTTTCTTCATTGTATTGCCGGGAATAACATGAAGCGCGGAATTATTGTTCTGTCGATTTGCACTGTGATCAGCTTCGCTTATTTCACCGCCAGCAAATGGGCGATCCATCACAAGACCCTGACATTCGTCGACCCCTTGCGCAGCGATCGCGCGGTCACAGTCGACCTCGCCGTTCGCCGCGACCGGGAGATGGAGTCAATGGCCGAGATGATCGACTTGCCGGTCGCCGTCCTGAGCCACGGCAACACCGTCAAGAACACCGAATACTCGTTTCTCGCCAACCTGTTTGCCGCTCGCGGCTATATGGTCGTCAGCATCCAGCATGACCTCGAAACCGACGATCCGATGGTGACGAAGGCGGGCGAGGAATATGTCGGCCGCCGCATGCAGTACAACCGCGGCATTTTCAACATCAAGTTCGCCGTCGACGAATTGAAAAAGGTCTACCCCAACGCGGACTATCATCACCTGACCCTGATCGGGCACTCCAATGGCGGCGACATCTCGATGTATTTCGCCAAGCTGCATCCCGACATGGTCAAGAAGGTCGTGACGCTCGACAATCTGCGGGTGCCGTTCATTACCGACGGCAACGTCAAGATCCTGTCGTTCCGCTCGAAGGATCCGGTGTTCAAGGCTGACCCCGGCGTCGTTCCCAGCGACGAGATTTGCGCCAAGGCCGGCATCAAGGTGGTCAGGACCGAATTCCAGCACAATGAGTTGAGCGATCGCGGCCCCGACCGCGTCAAGGCCTCGATCCAGGCCACCGTCCAGGCCTTCCTCGATGAAGACGAAGGTGCGCCAGCGATACCGCTATTGACCGCGGCCGCGCCGCCGCCCACGGCCGCGCCGGATCGCGTGGCGACCACGGCGCCCAAGAACTGACGGCAACAGACGAAAAGAAAGGCCGCCCCGAAGGACGGCCTTTTTCGGTTGCGCTGGTGACGCTTATTTCGTCGCGTCTTTCGTCGCGTCGTCGCCTTTCATCTTGCTGGATTTTTTCGCGGTTTTCTTGCTGGACTTCTTGCCCTTCGACATGTTGTCGCCCTTGCTCATGGTGTCGCCCGCCGCGGGTGCGGTGCTTCCGGCCTTGTCCTGGGCGAGAACGGCGGTTGAAGAGAGAAAGGCGAGAGCGGTCGTTGCGATGATCAGTTTGCGCATTAGATGAACCTCCAAGTTTTTTGCACCGGCGCGCCTCAACGGAACCGCGCGGTTCCGGTTCCATCTGCCATGGTCAATTCAGGTATCAGTTATTTGTGACGCCAAAGGTCATTTAACGGCCTTTTTTGGCTGCCCCAGGCCTCTTTCGCGGAACCCGCAGCCTTGGCCTGAATTGCTTCGTTGAACCTCTGTTGAACCTTGGACCGCTGGCGGAGACCTACCTACCAGAGGCAATCGTCAACAGAAGAGATTGCCAGGAGGCGGTTATGACCCATTGGCATGATACGATGGTGGACCGGCCGGAATCCGATGGTAAGGGCTATGCGACGGGCTGGACGATTTCCGGCTTGACCGTGCTTGGCGCCATCGTTGTGGTCTGGATCCTCGGGATTTAGGACGACGCCCCGAGCATAGCGGCGCACCAGGGATCGAACCTCTCTTTGTCGAGTCCGAGCTTTCCAGCCATGCGCTCATTGGACCGGGTTCTGACTGAACCGGGTTCTGACTGACGCTGGAGGAGCCCCGGACGCCAAGTAGCTCTCCGTATTTTTCCGGATGAGAATAAAAAGATGCGCTGATGCGGGTTCGTGCTCACAGGCGGGAGCATCTTGAACTTTTGCACGATCCTAGACTAGCATACTTGAACGAGCCGGGGGGATTTCAGGGGCCTCGGTGACTGACCAACGCCGCCGAGCGATCATACTCCGCTCGGGCGGCGTTGTGCTTTTCGGTGCTGCCCTTTGCTACGCGCGCTTTCTTCGCAAGAAGATTATTACGAGCAATACGGCTGGAATAGCGATTAGCGCACCGGTACGAATCTCTTCTCGCGCAAACCCGCCATAAACATGAACGGCGTGGCGCAGTACGGCTGCGATGATCGCGGCTCCGATCAGGACCGCGGCAATATACTTGAACCACTGATTAAAGCGGTCCATCACGCTCGCATGACCCTGCCGGAAATTCCAATTATTCGATTCCGAAGTGCGGCTTCTTTCAGTGGACACCATCGCGCAATTCGGACACGTCGCGATCGTGGTCACGCCACTGAATCCGAATTTTAGACGGACGATTTCGAAGCGGCTTTGGCAATGCGGACAAAAATCGGCTTGACCTTCGCGGGGATTTGTCGACGGCGGGCAATCGTCAACCGCCTCGCTATTTTGCGTTCCAACCGAAGAACCGATTCCAATCTCGATCGAAGGCATACCGAACCACCGCTGAGGTTTGGGCCGAGCGAAAGCTGACCGAAATCGGCGCGGCCTTCGGTCGGCAAACAACAATGGAACCAACGAGCGGGTAGGTGATGGGAAACGAGGAAGGACGTCGGTGATTTAAGTAACACTGGAACCTTTGCGCTGTTTTACATTCGGCGGTTCACCCCCTGCGGCAATGTCTTCGGGGCTGATTATTCCGCAACTGGCACGTAAAGCAAGCGCGGGCCCGGCGGCCCGGTCTGGTTGGGTTGGTACAGAACTCAAGACAGCTTCACTTTCTCCAGAAAAGGCTTCCAGGAGAGCGCCTCACTGCTGGCCTTGTCAAAATGTCCATCCTCCAGAAGCGTACCGACACATCTGAAGTATTCACACAGGAATGACGCATCGGGCAGCTGGTACACGTGCTCATTTGGTACCCACAAATCGAATTTCCTGGCTGAGACGAGGACGGACAGGATCGCCGGCTTGAGGTCACGCACATTGTCAGGCCATCCTGACGGCGCGGTCCGAACCTTGATGTGATCCGACAGGCTGCGAAATTTGGTGCCGAGGCTTCGGAGCTCGAAAGCTCTTTTTTCGTCCGACTTCCGGCTCAGCCATTCCAGTGAAGCGCCGATCACGATTCCGGTCAAAAACACCACCGCAAATTTAAACCAGCGCTGTTGGCCAAGTACGAGCAGGTTTGCGAGCAGGTTGTTGAAAACACTCGTGGCCCCGGCGCTGGGAAAAACCGTCGCAGCCATACCGGTGGGATCGGAGAAGACGTTTTCCTCCAGCCATTTTTCGATGACAGGGGTCGTCAGGGGGATCAGCAGAAGACCCCAAATCCCAAACAGAAACAGTTTAAGCCATTTGGACATAAAGGCATATTGGTTAGCACTCGAGCTTGATCCGGAAAAGTGGGTACCGGTTTTCCGAAAAGATCATGCTCAAACAAAAAGATAGAGCGGGGTGACGATTCGAAGAAAAGTCATTCTGCTCTGAGGCAGCCATCCAGCCGAATTAAAGGAAAAACCCGGCGAACGCCGGTTTTATTTCGGTGGGCTACCGTCGTCCGCGCCCGCCGTGGCCCCGCGATCCCCCGCCACCGTGCTTGAAGGGACAAGCTTTTGCCGCGATTGCTTTGCACCGTCCGGCAGCTTTGTTGCCGGGGCGGCGCGAGATTTTATCATGTATCGATGTGCTTGCCTTGGTGTTTTCCTTGCCCTTGCCCTGCTTTCCATCGCCGACGCGGCCAGGGCCGAAAACGGTCTGGCCTCCTACTATGGCGGACGCGGCCACCGGGGCGAGATGACCTGTGCTCATCGCACCCGGCCTTTGGGAAGCATCGTCACGGTGACCCACGCCAGTCATTCAATACAATGCCGCGTCAATGATCGCGGACCATTCGTCAGAGGCCGGGTTATCGATGTGTCGATCAGCGCGGCGCGGGCGCTCGGCATGATGGGGGCCGGCGTGGTGCGCGTTTCGCTTCAATAATCGCTGGTTGGCGCATGATAAAACGAGCTTTATTTGCGGCGCTGATCTTTGCCGCTCCGGCCTGCCCGGCCTCGGCGCAGGATGCCAAGGTCTCCGTCGACATGATCGGAATAGGCGGCATGACTTGCGCTCACTGGCGGTCGACGCAACAGCATCGGCTGGAAGGGACCATCTGGATCTACGGTTTCTGGACCGGACTCAATTACGTTGCCGCAGCAAGTGATCAAACACAGGCGAAGATCAACGTGGCGGCGATCGTCACCGAAGTCGAAAAGACCTGCGCTCAGCAAACGTCGCAGACATTAGCCAGCGCCGTATGGACCACTTATCTCGGGTCCAAGAGATGAAAGGGCCGCCGGGAATAGGTTGGCCCTCCGGGCTCAAAATTCGTTGGGGACTAAAAGACGGAAGCGCAGCCCCGGCGCTTTTCAGCGTAGCCGGAAAATTCCGTATCCGAAACAGGAACGGCGGACTTGTCGCGAGGGCGCTAGAGAAGAGTCAACGAGCCTGTCGTTTTCCGCGCTGAACCATCTTACCCCGCCTGGGCGAGTTTGATGGTCGAGACCGGCCATTTCCCATCGTGGCCCCGGATAGAGATTCGCAAGCCGTGCATTTCGTCCAGCCAAACGCTCTCCACCGTACCGGCTTTTCCGTCGGTGAGAATCACGGCTTTGCCGACAAGCTCGGTCTGGGCGTGTTCGAGCTCGCCGAGGATGGTGGACGCGCGGAACTTTGCAGTTGGCATGTGCGGGTGTTTGCCTGCGAAACGTGCACAAGTCGTGACCGGCGCGCGGCAAAGCGATGTCGGGGAACCCTCGACCGATATCCGATCTGCAAAACCGGAGGCAGCGCTGGGAACTGATTGGCGGGCCCATGCTTTGACTTAAGGTGGAGGCAGAGCCATGGCCCGCCTATGGAAAGTGCCGCTGTTTGTGCTTGCCGCGGCCTATTTCGTGCTCGACGGACTGTTTTCGTATGTCACGCGGCCTATCGCTGCCTGGCTCGGCAGGATGCGGATGTTCGAGCGAATGCAACGCTGGATCGTCTCCTTGCGACCCTATCCTTCGCTGGCGCTGTTCGCGGTGCCGGTCGTCATCCTCGAGCCGGTGAAACCCGTGGCCGGATATTTGGTGGCGACCGGTCATCTGGTTGCTGGTGCAACGACGTTCGTGACCGGTGAAGTGTTGAAGCTCACCTGCGTCGAGCGGTTATTTGAGCTCAATCGAAAAAAGCTTCTGTCAATTCCCGCGTTTTCCGCCGGATACAGATATTGGCGGCGCATGATGGACGTCGTCGAATCGCTGGAGGTCTGGAAAGCGGCGCGACGGCTCGCCAACCGTGCGGCTCGGATCGTGCGGGTGCGCTGGCTTCGACTGAAGCGCGCCTAGCAGGCTTTATCGACTGCAACAGGACGTCGCGTTCTGCTTAAGGACGAAAACGCTCGCCCGCGTTTTTCCCAATGCATCTTTTTCGGTGAGCTATCGAGCACCCGCTCAACATGGCGGTTCAGCGCTCGCATGATGCCGATACGCGCAAACATCATTGGCCTGCCACGCTCCGTCGCGGCCTGCTATTCCGACGCGCCGTGTTCTGAATTCGGAAGCTTCGTGATGCAATTGCTGGGCGCGGTATTCGGGCACGACCGTCCTGCACGGCCTCGGCCGCGTTGGCGGTGCGTTGGTCGCGGCGGCGGGTAAGGGCGAGGGCGCCCCTCGTCCGTTGAAGCGCGGAACCGTCTCGCGTTGGGTCACCTTTGGCGCCATAGGCGTCGACCGTGTGAGCTACAAAGATGCCAGCGCTGAACAGACCCAGAATTGCCGCGATTGCTTCAATCATTTTGACGTACCCTCATTCACTATTGGGAACGTCCGATACTCGCTGTTTGTTTCACGACTCGTTTCACGACTCGCTTCATCAGCCCGAAATGATGGTTTCGCCACACGTCTTGGGATCTGTTGCTGCCCCGACCGATGTCCTTGCTGCAAAGCTCTATGAGTTTCTCGAATAGCCAGAACAACGAACGTACGAAGACGTTAAGTTTTGGGGCTGCGAGGCGGCTGAATGCGAAGTTCCCTGAAGCTTGACGAACACCACAACGCTGCAATCCGTGCGGAAATGGGAGACCGCCTGCGAATCATCCTGCTTTCCCGCGAACTGCCTAAGTTGCCGGCGCGCGTTCAACGCCTGCTTGATCACCTGCGCAGACTGGATGTCGAGACAGAAGCGGGAAACTCGCCGCCGATAGTGCCCTTCCGCGCGGTTCCTCCGAAAATGAAGGCTTCCGTACGCAGGCGGCGATAAACGAGGACGCTGATTGCTCTGGACCGCCGTCGTTCTCCAAGGCTCCGCACGAGGTGCGCGGTGCCCCACCGCTCGTTGGAGGAGCAGGTTCCAAGAATTCATGTGCGGAGAATTGGTTTCGCTAAAAAGGCCGCAGGTCAGTTGCGGTTTCCCTGCGGCCCCACCGGACTAATGGTTACAGATCGGTGATGAAATGCCCCCGGTGTTCCACCAGTAGAACACCTCTGTCAGATTTTGGGAGTCCGGGAATCTACGGACAGGGGAACGGTTCGCAGGTTCCGGCCAAGGAACGCATCCGACGTTGAGAATCTGAACCCGCCATTGTTCCTGATCGGGGAAGTTTGAAACTACCGCAAACAAGCCGCATCCATCACTTGCGCGACGCCCGGGGTCGCCCGGGGAGACTGACGACGAGAGACCCCAACCCTCTGCCCAATCAGGCGTCCCGCCCATGCGCTGGATCAATTCACTGGACGCGGCGATGCCGCTGGTCTCGTCGTCCCGGCGGCGCTGTTTTGCGCCCCGCATAATACGGGTTGATGATGCACTGTGCGGAGCGGCCCGAGGCTGACATGTTGCACTGTGGCAGCGAGGTATAGGCGCATTCAAAGTAATAGTCGTTCCAGCCCTGGTAGATTTGCAGGCAGACCGGATAGGCCGGGTCATAAGTCTGGGCGCGCGCCGACGGCGCGGCCGAAGCCGTCGCAATCGTCAAAATCGCCAAAGCCAGAATGCGCATCAGAATCTCCCTCGAAGATTGACGCCCTCGCGCTCACCGTGATGACGGCCAGCAGTTGGTCATCGAATGATCTTGTAAGCTTTGCTCCCATGGAAATTCGGCCGGACATCAGCGCCCGGGGTGGCCGCATGCCCGCCTGTCTTTCTGTCTTTCCTTTCGATTTTTGCAACTCTTGCCCGCATGTAGCGAGCCGGGGCGCATGGTCTTGCGATGACGACCCTCCCTGACAAGATCACGTTCATGCCGCGCCGTCCCAAAGCCGACACGGAATGGTTCGTCGTGGCGACCTATCCAACGGACCACCCGGAGCATATCACGGGCGAGGCTGAGGTGCTGGATTGGATCAGAAGTGACCGATGGCAAACGTGGTTGAAGACGAGACGCCACTGAGGCGGCCTTTACCTTTTGTCCTTTACGACACGGTCGATTTCATATTCAGCGATTTTGATTGCGGTCGCTCGGCTTGTCGTGGTCACGCCAGATTTGATTTTGCCATCGCCGAATATCACTTCCCATCGCCAACCTGTGCCATTGGTCAATTGAACAACGGAGTATTCCACTCCCTTGTGTTCCATCGGATCATCTCCTCGGCTTGAGGCGTGATGATCCGGGCATAGGCGACAACGTCTGCGTGGTATGTTCACTTGTGGACTTAACGAAGGAACCACGAGCAGCCATGCAATTTGGTACGAAGCATGGACCGAACAAGCTTGCCGAGAGCGAGCGAATGCTAGCGGAAGGATCAAGGGCGATTTTGAAAAGCTAAAATTCGAGACCGCGCGGGAACAGCGTCCTAAAGATGGCGGAAAGAGGCCGCCAACTGACGCGGCCTCATTCTAGCTCCCGACAAAAAACATCAGGGATGTGACAACCAAAACAGCAAATCCCATTAGTGCCGATCCAAGGCACACTTTTTCAAATGTCTGCATGATGTTTGCCCCGTGCCAAACATCTAATAGAAAATTAGAAATCTGCGAATCTTCGCCGGGTTACGCGGCAGCCGACTTTTCCACAGAATAATTAGCGAGGATGAAAGGGACAGTGCGGCTGGCCCTTCATATCAAGGCAAACGCGAAGGCCGCTCCCATAACAACAAGCGCGTTCACGCCAGCGATGGCGATGCCGAGATACACTTCGGCCATGACGTTCTCACGCTGGAACTTGGTCCGGTCGTTGGGCATCGCGCTTCCCGTGTTCATCCTGCATTCATCAAGCGCGAGATGCTCATTCGTTCCGAGGAAAAAAGTATACTTGGGTTTGGTTCCGTGGATTCCTCGACGGCCCAGAGCATGATCCGGGAAAGTGGATACCGGTTTTCCGAAAAGATCATGCTCAATCAAGACCCTGGAGCGCGATGATGGTTCAACCCAATCTCATCGCGCGCTAGGCAATTCCAAGCTGCTTTATCGCGAGTTTCGAAATCTCTGCCACGTCTTCAATGCCGGTTTGGGTGATCTCGAATACCGTTCTGGCAACAATCCGCGTGATAGGATCGTCGCGATCTATGAGCTCGAGAGCACGCAAAGTTCCGTGGTACGCGGTGACCAGGAGTTGGATATCATCCGGCCCCATGGGGGTATTTTGGATGAGCTTGTAAATGGCCATAGCCTATACAAACGCTCGGCGCCCCGGGTTTGTGGCCATGGGAATTTTGTTCGCGGTTGGGAACTCATGAAATGAAAAGCGAAAAATCCAAATGGTTCCTTCAACGTGCCCGGATTCAAGCGGGACCATCCGGAGAGTGACTACCGGCGCGGACCCTCAAGCTCGCTGCCCGGCTGGAGCTGCGCTCCCCCCATCCTACGGCTGTCATCGTACCACACGCATCCGAGACCGGCGCTAGCGCACACTCTAGCCAAGTTCATGCGACGCGCCGTCTGAACGCAGACTGAAACCGGATATCGGAATCTCGCGGTATCGCTGTTCGGGCGTGCCCTCGGTCTTGAACCCGCGCTTCGCCATTCGGAGCTCTTCTTGCATCGTGATCAGGATCGGCGGGTATTCGCCAATGATGAATGCCGCCCTTTCAAGCGTCAGCGTTTCCCTCTCATCCAGAAACATCTGATACATCTTGCTCAGTGGACGTACATGTTCAAACGTGACGTCCTTTTTCCAGTTCTTTTCGCCCGACTCTCGAACCTGCTTAGCCGCGTCACTCGCACGGTGGTACATTCGCCAGTTTTCCCGGTTGAAACTCCCGCATTCCAGGTAAAGCGAGATTCCCCAAAGCATCTTGTTGGTGGAGAAGCTCGGTTTGATCCCCGCCTTTGCGCAATCGACCAGCGCGTTGATCAAGATGCGAGCTTTCTTCGCGTCGAGTGTTTTACCGTGAATCGAGTAACGCATTTTTCCCGTGAATTTCGAAGGTATCGCTGTCGCTGACGCCAGCTTGAGCGGCGCACGCCGCTTGGTGCTTTGTTTAACCTAAAAATGTCGATTCGGCCGAACATCAGCGCCCCGGATGGCCGTATGCCTGCCTGTCATTTCTTTGGATGTTCGCGACTTTTTCCCGCATGGCCAGCTGGCGGAACCATATTTTTGCCGTCAGGCTCTCACGTAAGCATTTGCCGAGCGGCGTGAAACAAGTTGGTGCGACATGGCGATGATGGCGCCAGCAGTCTCGGCTGGACTGAGGGTGGGATGAAGATGCGCGCCCTTCAGTCGTGCAACTGGCCATCCCCGCCGTTGTGCCTCCGCGGCTGAATGATCATAGATTGCGGAAGTCTGAATGAAGCCAGCGGGGATACGATCCCAGTTGGCGAACTCGATCGTCGTCGAACCAATCGACGGAGAGCCTCGGCAGTCCGCTTTCGAACTCGGCAAACGCCACAGCATCGCTCGCCAGCATATCAAGGCCAACCAGGGATGCGCGACGTGCATCCTCAAACCACCTCGACCAAATCGGAAGCGTTCCGTCGGGTCCTGCCAGGCTCTTGATGAAATCGCGCAACGCGGGTCTCACCGGCGAGGCCGCACCTTGCGATGACGGCACCTCTCCATCCACCATGATCAGGCATTGGCATAGCAGCTTGCCTGCCAGATCGGCGACTAACGCACTAGCTGAACTGTGACCGACCAAAACCGATTCACTGCAGGAGCTGATGAGTTGCAGTAGATGGGAGTTCCAGGCGCTCCAGGAAGGCGGTGGCTGGTGGTAGGCCAGCACGTCCGGCACTTGGGCACGATATCCCGCTTCCCGCAGCTGCCTGGCTGTAGGCTCCCAGCTCGATGCACGGACCAGAGGTCCTGCCACAAGAATGAAATCCAAACTCATGCGCCTCTGCCGCCTGCGAGCGGTGAAACGTGCAAATCCGATGATCGCCGCAAGGATTAGGAAAGAATTTACCATAATTTGTCAGCATAGAGCATGGGATCCGGAAAAGCATGCGCTCGGGCTACGACCCGATGGGTGGGCATCGGTTTTCCCTCGCGACAAACGCGGAACGCGTTTGCGCGGAGATCATGCGAACTCCCAACGCGTTGAGGAACAATCGTGCGCAAAGCGCATCCGCTCAACCACGCTGGACGGTTTCTGGCGATATCGGTCTTCACGGTGGTCATGCCTTCCGTTGGAAGTGCAGCAGATCTTCGCCTTCGAATTGAACCGGCAGCAGCGTCGCGCGAGCAGCCGTTGAAGCGGATGAAAGAAATCTTCGAGGAATATTTGAAGTGGAGAAGTCAGCAGTCTCGCTAGTTCGGCTCACTCCGACACATCATCTTCGAACGCCCCGCCCTCGGCCAGCGCCAAGCGCGGAGTCCTGCTCCGCGAACAATCGTTCGTCGCTTTCTGACAGGCCTTGAACGGTGCTGCCAGGACCGCGGCCCCTCGGCGACCGCTCATTTGAACGATGGCGGTTCTTCTCCGGCGACGAGTGGCCTCGCGCCGGAGGTTTCAAATTGCCCGGCTGGGCACGCGCGCGCTTCTCGCATCGTCACGACCGGCAGGGATATCGCTCGCTGGCGCGGCTTCGTCTGGTCCCGCTTTCAGATTCTTACGCCCGATCTTGCGGACGACCGTATAAAACGCCGGTGTGAACAAGAGGCCGAAGGCAGTCACACCCAGCATGCCCGCGAAGACCGCCGTACCCAGCGACTGACGCATTTCTGAACCTGCGCCGGTCGCGACCACCAGCGGCGCAACGCCGAAGATGAACGCCAGCGAGGTCATCAGGATCGGCCGCAGCCGCGTGCGTGCCGCGGTAACGGCGGCTTCCCCAGGGGTGGCGCCGGCTTCCTCGGTTTGGCGAGCGAATTCCACGATCAGGATCGCGTTCTTGGCGGCTAGTCCAACCAGCACGACAAAGCCGATCTGCGCCAGCACGTCGATCGCCATGCCTCGCATCAGAAGCCCCGTCACGGAGGCGAGCAGGCACATCGGAACGATCATCACGACCGCGAGCGGCAGATTCCAGCTCTCATACTGCGCAGCGAGCACCAGGAACACGAACAGCGCGGCCGCGCCGAACACGAGCAAGGACGACGTCCCCGGCTGCTGCTGCTGAAACGCAAGCTCGGTCCATTCGAAGCCGATGCCGGGCGGTAGCACGTCGCGGGCCAACTCCTCCATCCGGTGGAGCGCGGTGCCAGTAGCAATGCCGGGCGCCGCCACGCCCATCACTTCAGCGGCGGGGAACAGGTCGTAGCGCGGCACGCGATAGGGTGCGTTTTCGGATTTCAGCTGCGCCACCGTGCCGACCGGCACCATCTCGCCGGACGTGTTGCGCGCCTTCAGCCGCGCGATGTCGTGCGGATCCTGGCGGAAAGAGCCGTCCGCCTGCGCGATCACCTGATAGGTGCGGCCGAGATAGTTGAAGTCGTTGACATATTGCGAGCCGAGGTAGACCTGCAGCGTGTTGAAGACATCTGTAGGCGTAAGCCCGACCTTCTCGGCCTTCTCGCGGTCGATATCGGCGTAGACCGACGGCGAGCGCGTACCGAACAGGGTGAAGACGCCGGCGAAGCTCGGATCCTTGTTGGCGGCCGCGACCAGCGCCTGCGCCGCTTTCGACAATGCCTCCGAGCCGAGGCCGGCGCGATCCTGCAGCATCATCTTGAAGCCGCCGGCATTGCCGATGCCTTGCACGGGGGGCGGTGGGATCGTCAGCACATAGGCT
>Ga0210405_10004962_pt1 | contig 12301 bp, 13 predicted proteins | sample IncBWH11MmetaG_FD_155492 | JGI IMG/M metagenome (GOLD analysis project Ga0210405, IMG submission 155492) | Forest soil microbial communities from Barre Woods Harvard Forest LTER site, Petersham, Massachusetts, United States - Inc-BW-H-11-M | ecosystem: Environmental > Terrestrial > Soil >... | reverse complement strand
AAGGGTGTGCGATGAAAAATGTCGAGGACGTATATCCACTCTCACCCATGCAGGAAGGGATGTTGTTTGACGCGTTATATGAGCCTGGATCGGGTGCTTATGTAATACAGGTCAGTTCCAAGATTGAAGGTGATTGTAATTCGGGATCAGATTCATGCGGTCGATCCAGAGCTGCCTGTGTTTAGTGTGAAGTCCATGAATGAAGTTTTGGAAGCGTCCTTAGCCTCCCGCCGTTTCTCCGCTGAACTAGTGGCGCTGTTTGCGGCTCTTGCGCTCCTCTTGGCTTCCATTGGAATCTATGGATTGCTTGCCTACATGGTAGGGCAGAGGTCGCACGAGATCGGAATCCGTATGGCTCTGGGAGCCCGGCGGGACCACATTTTAAAATTGATCTTGAGGCAGGGTATATTCCTTGCTGGCGCCGGCGTGTCGGCGGGGTTAGTTGTAGCTGTGGCGACTGCGCCACTGATCGCGACTTTGCTCTATGGAGTTCATCCCATTGATCCAGTTGTGTTTCTTTCCGTTGCGCTGATTTTGCTCATGGTGTCCTTCCTGGCTAGCTTTGTTCCTGCTTACCGAGCCACTAAGGTAGATCCGATCGTGGCTTTGCAGGAAGGATGAGCCGATCACTGGGGGGGGCCGCAGTGGAAGTCTCCTTTTATCGTCCCTACAAGATGTCAAGTGGTTGGCTGATGCACACTGAAGCTGGAGAAGTCTCAGACCGCTTGCGCGGGATACCGCAGGATACTGACTGCATCTCGTCGAAAAACATCGACAAAGCCAGCCTCGGGACTCAGCAGAAAAAAATGATCCCCAGGGAACATTCTCAGTTTGCAATCGGCAGAGGTCTGTTCCTCCCACGCGCGCAGACTTTCCAGAGAAATATCCCGGTCCTGTAGTCCACCATAAACGGTGATAGGACACGAAAGACGCTCTTCGGAATAGTACTCATAAGTATCATCAATCTCGAAGTCAGCTCGAAGCACAGGTAGAAAAAGTCTTCTAGTTTCTGGATGTTCGAGCACTTCCTTGGGGGTACCGTTGAGCCTCTTCACTTCGGCAATGAAAGCGTCATCGGCAAGATTGAAGACGGGATCTTTCTCGCTGGATGTGGTGGGAGCCCGGCGACCGGAGAGAAAGAGCCGCCGGGGCAGAGTGAAGCGTCTCCGACGCAACTCCCGCGCCAGTTCAAAACTGATAAGTGCCCCCACGCTATGCCCGAACAGAACATATGGAAACTGGGGCTCGCGCATGATGAGATCTGCAATAGTTTGAACCAGCGGTTCAAGGCGAGTAAACGGCTGCCCACCACTGCGTTTGCCTCTACCTGGAAGATGAACGAGGCATAAATCGATATCCGGCGGAAAATGCCGTTGCCAGTCGCGAAATATATTGGCATTTCCCCCAGCGTACGGAAAACAGAACACTCGAAGCGCCTTTTCCCGTGACGAAGACAGAGACTCAAACCACAGACGGCTTTGGCCATCCACGGCTGTGGGGGATGACGTCGATCCAGAGACCATCATTTTCTCGGCAACTTCCGTTTATTAAAGAAGTTCTCATGCACTCTGACAGAAGCTCAGAAGTACTATCCCGCTTTTTGCTCCTGCATCTTCTTTCGCAAGCTTAGCGGACGCATGTCCGTCCATACTTCCTTGATGTAAGCGAGGCACTCCTCTTTCGTCCCGCTTTTACCTGCCTCTTTCCAGCCCAACGCATTTTCGCGATAGGCAGGCCAAATGGAATACTGCTCCTCGTGATTTACCACCACGTTGTAAATGGTCTTATCCTCTTGATCGTTAGCCACGACAGCTCCTCCTTAAACTCGCTCTAATCAATTGCAACCGCACAGCTTCACTATCATCCGCATTTAGGTAAAACCAGAGTACCCGTCCCGTTGGGAGTCAGATCTCTACGGCCGGTAGCATTCAACTTCGCCAACACGTTGGACACATGAAACTTAACAGTACTCTCGCAAATCCCCAATAGCATAGCGATCTCTTTGTTGGAATATCGCTTCTTCAGCAAATCACGAATCTGGCTTTCCCGCTTGGTAAGGACTTCAGTTCCGGAGTCGGACAAGAGAGACCTATGGGAGGTCATTCTCATGTATTTCCGCATTACGTCAGGAGTTACCCATGTCTCCCCCTTGGCCACTGAAGCAATCGCTGGACCCAACAAGTCAGGGACTTGATCATAGCTCAAAAAGCCGCTAAATCCCGAAAGTAACAAATCCGCTATCTCCCCTACTTCCAGCGACTGGTCCAACCCGATGAAAGCAGAGCTTTGCGATACTAGGTTGAATGCATCCAGGTAGGTGCTAACTGGTAACGGAAGATCGTGAAGGTCAAAAAGGATCACCTGTTGACTATGGGCGGGAAGCATACTGGTAGCCGCCATCGGATCTTGCAAGAGCACCGGCGTAAGATTCATGTCTAACCCGAGAAGAAGGTCGCACAGATAGTTGGCGACAAGCGAATGAGAAACAATCAGACCAACCTGCAACTGGACAGCTGGCAAAAGCGTTCGGCGCAGCATGACGGTAACCCCGGGTAGGATAATTCTGGAAGCATTACACGCGGAGATTCGAACTAGCACACACGTGCCATATTTTTTACGAAAACCGAACAGCAGAGAATTGAAGCACTCATCGCATGTTGTGCTTTACCTCTAGTCTCAAGTGATAAACCCTAAAGGCTAGAGTATTAGACAAAGTAAAGCGTAAGTTTAGCTTCAATGAGATCGTTTTAGACGCTCATATGTCAGAGGTTATGACTAATATTGTGTCCTACCCGCATAAAATAGCCGCGTATTGGGTGTTACAAGAGCGTCGGCTACTACGAGTCGCCAAAAGTTATAAGGTAAGGCGTGTTATTACAGTGCGAGGTTAGAGTGCTGGCTACGGCGCGCTCGTGGTAAGCAACAGCGTGGCATCTGTACGCTCCTATCAAGAACTCCACCATAAGGTGGGATGCTAGATCGACGCTTCACAGCCGCCCGACCACAAACAGTAAACGACCCGCTTCAGCGATAAAAGAATGTTGTCGAGACCTCGACTATTCGGCTAGGCCATTTCTCTGCGAAAAGCAGGTTGTGCGGATCCGAACACGTGACTAAGCTGCTTACCAGCCTCAAGGTTGCTGCAAATAGGGACAATTAGCCGCTGAGTTGAAGAGTAAAACCACACAGTGAAGTCAATTGCGTAGCTGTAGCCCAGAGCCATCAGGGTACATCCGCTGCATCTGTCGGTATAAGGTGAGATCTGATGAAGAATGGTGTTTCTGACGACCACGCGGTCGATTTATATATTCACGAGCAATTTGAGCAGTGCGTGGCCGCTACGCCGAATGCAGTTGCGTTGGTGTCGGGTAGCACAAAACACACATATTCGGAGCTCAACGGCAAGGCCAATCAGCTCGCTAACTATTTGATAAAGCGCGGAGTGAAAGCGAACTCCCGCGTCGGCATCTGTATGGACCGGTCATGCGAGATGGTAATCGCAGTTCTGGCAATCCTGAAAGCCGGCGGAGCCTACGTGCCCTTCGATTCCAGCTATCCGAAAGCGCGCCTTGCCGGGATGCTACAAGAGATAAAGCTGAAACATTTGCTTACGATGAATGCTCTGCTGGAGATACTCCCGGAAGATGACGGGTCCGTTATTACCCTCGACGGCGACAAAGAGCAAATCGCGCGCGAGAGCATCGAGAACCCACGGCTGGGCGTTGCCCCGGGCGATTTGGCGTACATTATTTTTACATCTGGTTCCACCGGTAAATCTAAAGCTGCTGCAGTTCACCATCGAGGGTGGAGAAACCTACTGAACTGGTTTACCAGACAGTTCGAAATAACATCGCGGGATAAGGTGCTTCTGGTGAGCTCTTTCAGCTTCGATCTCACCCAACGGGCGTTGGTAATGCCCTTGATTTCCGGCGGCGAGCTCCATCTACTTGCGTCAAATCATTACAGCCCTGAGCTTGCTTTAAGTACGATTGAGACGCAGAAAATAACGTTGATGAACTGCGCACCGAGCCCTTTTTATACCTTAATAGAGAATCAGTCGGCTGATGTACGGCGGAAGCTTAACTCTTTACGAATTGTGTTTTTGGGGGGAGAGGCTATTTCAGGAGCCAGATTGCAGGATTGGGTCGATTCCGGAACTTGTAAGACTGAGTTGGTGAATGTGTACGGTATTGCCGAATGCTCCGACGTGTCGACCTACTACAGACTGCATGACTATAGCCGCTACGTGTCCGGCTCAGTGCCGATTGGCATACCCATCGATAACACAAGAGTGTACGTGATGGACTCCGAGATGAACCGCGTGGCTGACGGAGAAACTGGCGAACTTTGCATCGCGGGCGACGGGGTGGGCAAGGGGTATGTAAACGATCCCGAGCTGACGAAGAAGAAGTTTGTCAAGATTAGACTCGGCCGCAAGTCGGAGCTGCTGTACCGCACGGGAGATTTGGGGCGGCTCGGTAAGGACGGAAACTTTGAGTATGTGGGCCGGGTCGATTACCAGGTAAAGGTTCACGGAGTTCGGGTGGAACTGGAAGAGATTGAAAACGTGCTCCGGCAACATTCCAAGATCCAAGAAGCCATCGTGTTGGTGAAGGAAGTCGAGTTAGGCGATCAGCGTATCGTCGCCTATGTAATTCCAAAAGAATCGGTCTCAGACGCGGAATGGGGCAGCGTTGAAGAAGACTTGAGGCGATACGCCCGGCTAAAGCTGCCAAAAAACATGATTCCGAACACTTTTGTCAAAATCAGGGAGGTGCCTTTGAATCCAAATGGAAAAGTTGATCGTATCGCGCTTCAAAATGAGAACGGGCATAACGGCGCAAAGCCCCAGAGCCGTCAGCGGTCCACTGCCGAGATCGTGATAGGAGCATTTGTTGCCGAAGCCCTCCACGTTCCTCAGGTTGGCCTCGAGGATGATTTTTTCGATATGGGCGGTCATTCATTGATGGCCATCCAAGTTGTAACTCAGATCAACGAAACTTTCGGAACCCGCTTCGATCTGTCGCTTTTCTCAGAGGATAAGACCACGGTGTCAAAACTGGCGTTCTTGGTGACTGAGGAGCAGCAAAGGCTGAAGCAAGATACTGTGGTTGAGTCCACTACAGCGGCATAAGGAACGATTATTCGGTAGCCAGAAGAGGCTAACACTTAAAGGAAAAAATATGACTACTACTGCTGTCACTGCCACGAATGTAGAGCCCTTTGCCCTCACTGATGCCGAACAGGCGTTTTTCGAGACGAACGGCTATGTTGGACCTTTCACCTTATACCAGCCGGAGGAAATGGAACAGATCTGGAACAAGGCCCGACGCCAGGTCTTCGATCGGTCCCACGCTATCTATGATATCGACATGCACTCTGGGCCGAATAACATCGCCAATTATGACCGGCACTTAGACGTTCCATTTCTTGCCCAGCACGTTGCCCGGCCTGAAATTGTGAACAAGCTCAAGAGCGCGTTGGGTCCGGATATCCTGTGCTGGCGCACGGAGTTCTTTCCCAAGTACGGCGGCGACGAAGGAACTGACTGGCATCAGGCAGACACCTTCGCTATGGCCTCGGGAAAACCCCAGATCATATGGCCCGAGACCGGTTTCGGAGGAACTGTCACGGTGTGGACGGCCTTTACGGAAGCTTCCGAGAAAACCGCGTGCCTCAAGTTCCAGCCGGGAACCCACAAGAAAATGCTTTACGACGAAATGAAGAAGATGACCTATGATCTTAATCGGGTCAACCGGACGATAAAGGATGGCGTTCGCAGCGGCTTCTTCGGCTACGCCTACGAGGAACTTCTCATTGATCCCAATGTAAGGCCTGAGGAGTCCAAGAAGGTGACCATTCCGATGAAGGCCGGTCAGTTCGTTATGTTCTGGTCGACGCTCTGTCACGCTTCGAATCCAAATGACGCGGACGCAAACGTGCTCAGACTCGGTTTTGCTTCCCGCTATGTACCACCCTACGTCAAAATCTATCCTGACACCACCATGATTGAGGAGTACGGTGCCGCGCTGTCTCTGGATAAGTATGGCGCCGTTCTCGTAGCAGGCCAGGATAACTATGGAATCAACCGGCTGCTGAAGAGCACAACTCGCGGTACGCCATTCGGCGCCGCGGCTGCGGCGTAAAGTGATCTGACACCGGAATTGGGAGGAGTGGCTGGCCTCGAATTCTTTCTGCGCTTGTTGGGACGGTTACTCAACCAAAGGAGAAATACTGGAGTAGGTCTGGGACATGAAGTCATTTATCGCGCATCTCGACTACTTTGTTCCAAAATCTAAGATCACCATTTCGGATATCTTGTCCGATGGGGGTTTGAGCGAACGGGACCTGACGAAGATATCCCAAAAGCTGCGTGGGGGCATCTTCCCCAAGCAGAAGCTTATCGAAGACTGGGAATCGATGTCGGGCATGTTTGCGGGTGATAGAAGAACCGAGGCCGACATTTTTGTGGAAATGGTGACAAAGATGTTTGCCTCGGGAGTGTCCCGGCCTGCCGAGATCAGCTACATAATCTATGCTCACGGAAACTCGGTTTCTATGGGGGATCCGTGGTCCTTGCATTCGGACGAGGAGTGCGTCAACGTCCCTTATTACCTGCAGCAAAAAATGGACATGACGAACGCAATCGTTTTCAATGTAGAACAGGAGTGCACTGGATCGTTCACTGCGGTTAATCTCGCCAAGCTGTTGGTCGAGTATGGCGGGGCCGACAAGGTCCTGATCCTGTCTTCGAATTACTTCGAACGAAACCAGAAGCGGTTGATGGGGGGGTCCGTATTCATCGGAGATGGTCAAGGCCTGATGTTGATTTCCGGCGGCCCCGGTCCTCTGGAAATAATTGACGGTATCGGCAAGACCGACGGCAGAATTGATAGCGTCAACAGTTTCATGGACACGAAAAACCAGCAGAAGGTTGTGGACGTGGGATCTTCTCTTATTCACAAACTCTTGCGCAAGCACGGTCTGAGCTTCGACGATATCTCGGTTCTTGTTCCTCTCAATACCACACCGTTCGTCTGGCAATACTATGCGAAGCAGCTCGGAATTTCGTTGAAGAAGGTGTTTTTTGACAATATGGGGAAGGGCGGGCACTTGGGAGACGTGGATCTTATCCGGAATTTGAGGGACCTCAGCTCGAAGCAGGCATTCCCCAATAGCTACCTGGTCGTGTACGGAGTGGCGACGGGAACTTCGTGGAACGCCCTGTTGCTGAAGATGTGTCCTGTTGCCGTGGAACCCGTCGGCCGCCATCGCGAAGCAACCGCCACTGTAGTTTGACGTTAAGATCACCTACCCCACATCCGGAAGTAGGTCATGAACGAAATAGAAAAACGACAATTTGAAGCTGACCTCGCGAAGCAAGGCCTGGAGTTGGGTGAGCATGTCCGCTTGACCCGAGTTATTCAGGCACCTGCTGCCGACATCTGGAAGGTAATTTCCAAGCGGGGTCATCTCACCAAGTACCATGCCTACGTCCGGGAACACGCACCCATCTACAAATGGCCCGGCGTGGGCTCCAGGGACGGCCTCACCTACTACAGCGGCCTTTATGTGGAACGCGACTTCATGTACTGGAGGGAGGGGGAAGGCTACGATATGCAAACTGGTCCTCCCCCGAGAAAGGCATCGTGGACCTGTTGGGACATACGCTGCCTCGGGGAAGCCCAAAGTGAGCTGTCGATCATGATCACTCCCATCCTGGAGTCCCACCTGCTCGAAACGACCAAGAAGAGCTATGTGCAAATGTACTTTGGCAAGAGTATCGAGGTCTATATCGACCGCTTGCTGCGTGGAGTGGAGCAATTTGTGATGACGGGAAAAGAAGTAAGGCCAGCACAGTACGGAACCGATCCGGTGTACGCACCCAAGGATGTTTGTGTTCCAAGCGAGGTAAGATAGGAACCGAGTCATTCAACTACAGATGACACCAGACCGTGATGTTTCTAGACTTTGTCCATCATTGCCTTCTTCAATCGTCGAATCGCCGGCTCGTCACGTTGATAGAAGACCCAGCCCTTGATCCTCTTAGCCCGCAGAAATCCCGCTTGCGACAGGATCTTTAGATGCTCGCCAGCTGTGGGTTGTGCCACTCTCAGTTTTTCTGTAATAAACACACTGCAAACCCCATCCTTGACCAGATCACCATCCACCTGAGGACGAAAATGCTTACGAGGATCCTTCAACCAGCGTAAGACTTGCAGCCGTTTATCATTGCCAAGGGCCCGAAACAACAATTCTGCGTCCATATAGTCATTTAGCTAATCAACTTCTTGACCTAGCATGTTAACCTAGCACGAATGCCAAAACAATGGAAAAACCTGATCGCCTGGCCCCCATTGACAACGTCCCATCAAATATCACAACGGCGCTCGCTCATGCGAACCCGCTTAGGAGAAAGCCATGTCTGCATACGAAACATTGAAAGCACTTAACATTTCTCTTCCGGCAGTTACAGCTCCCGTAGCTGCATTTGTTCCGTTCGTACAAAGCGGCAAGCTTCTGTTCGTGTCCGGTAACATCGCCAAGAAAGACGGCAAGCCATGGGTCGGGCAACTCGGTGACGGCATCAGTACTCAACAGGGCAAGGAAGCAGCACGCTCGATTGCCATCGACCTACTGGCAACCTTGGATGCCGCAACCGGCGACCTAGACCGTATCAAGCGCATCGTCAAGTTGCTCGTGCTCGTCAATAGCTCGTCGGGATTCACTGAACAGCATCTCGTCGCTAACGGAGCTTCTGAGTTACTTGGCGAGGTCTTCGGTGAAAGAGGCAAGCACGCCCGTGCTGCCTTTGGCGTCGCACAAATTCCATTCGGCGCTTGTGTGGAAATCGACCTTATCGCGGAGTTGGAGTAAGGAGAAATTGTGATAAGCAATGCGTGTTCCTACCGCTACGATTGGCGCCGGCTTTGTATTGCTGCACGAAGGAAAGATCGCGGCTGGAATTAAGCATGTTTGCCTGGAAGAGAACGTCGGGCCGGTTCCTATCCGGGTTCAGACAGGCGAGAGAACTATGATTTGGCTGCGAACACCTCCTATTGAGTTTGGAAGATGCTACGATCTAATGTTATGTGCAAACGTGCTGGATCTCACGCAAACGGACATGCTGGAAATAGTCCCGCAACTGGTGAGCGCCGGCAATCCTACTGTGCTGATCGCAGTCAGAAACAAAGAAGCTGTCGATCGGGCGTGGCTCGACATGGGCGGAATCAAAGGCTTAAAGGGCCAGGATCGAGAACCGGTGATTGTTTCGTGTTCGCACCCACGCCAGAGGGAGCTTACAAGGGACAAAGATGGGCCTCCGTAGTCTGTTGCACGTAGAGATTCACGGAGAAGCTGGGAAGGATGGCATTGATGTGGGCGGCCACGTCACGCTGATTGCCGAAGCTACCATGAGCCTGAAACAAAACTGAGGTGCCACTCAGTCATGGCAGAAATTGTAAAAAGCGGATAAGAAGTGACGGATAAACGATTAGACTTATTTATCTAATTGCCTACAGCGAATACTTTCTGCAAACAAAAGTTACATCGCTTCCATCACCTGCCATAAAGTCTGCCATAAAGTCAGAAGGCCGCGGTCGCGCTTCCATTGGCAAACCCGTTGATTCGTCCATAAGCCAAAACGAAACACCGGAACGCGCTCGTATGGTTAGATCGAGTTCGATGCCTTGAGCGCCTATTCCGTATAGCCTAATAGCAGTCGGACCGGAATCCGGTCGAAAAGTGGCTTCCCGAGCCCCAACTCTCACTGAGAGTGGTTGGCTGTCCGTGCCAAACTTCAAGTAAATAGCTGAGGCGTCTCTTTGAGATCGAACTTTCATCTTGATCCGGTAAACATCACCAGTCTTCTCATTTGTCTCGATTTCGGCTAGGGGCGGCGGAAGTCTCTGCGCAGTCGCCGAAGCCGAGAGTACCTTCTTTAAAGAGCCCCCTAGGTAATTCGGCTCCGGCTTCGACTCGGGTGACTGCTGGGAAAAAAACTGTGCGGTCCAATCATCGACTGAGTGGTCGAAGCTGATCCAAACGGCACTGTTATCGTCTGCGTTCAGACTGTAAAGAACAGTGTCATGGCGCGGATGTTCTTGGCTGTAGTGCGACAAGTGGATTCCTGCGCCAGCACAAATCAGTGCAGCAGCCAACAAAGACAGCACTATCGGTCGCCACCCGACTCGAGGCACCGCTAAATTTATAATGGGCATGCAGATGAGTAACAAAAGCCCCAAGAGCAACCCGACAGCAACTAGCGTTACCAGGTCGAGAGTGAGGAATAAATACAACAACTTTGCCAAGGGAGCAAACAACAAGATAGCAATAACTAACCCGGCAAGGCTTGCCATGCCCGAAAACCGTGATTCCAGTGTTTTCCCGGCGAGCGCAAGAGACAGCACTCCAGCGGTCATAAACAGTAGCGGCCACAACAGTAGGTAGCTGCCGCCCGGTAATGCAAGTGCGATGACCCAACTGAGAATGCATGTACAAATTAATCCTGCCAGTGAGAGCTCCAAGATGCTGAAACGCTTACGAAAGATCAACAATAACAAACTTCCAGTACAAGCTCCGATAAGAATAAAGCCGATCAGCAGATAAGCATTCGGTAAAGAATCACTTATGATTCGATGAGTCGCGATCGATGAGATAAGGCTCCAGCCACAAAGCCCGAGCACCATCGGAATAGCAAGTAGAATTGCCACACAGGGGAGCAACGCGAGCAGAACTTTTGCTACTGACAGTTTCGATTTGCGAGTATGGAGAAGGATCGTCAAAACCAAAAGAAGAGTAACGAAAATCTCACCGGGCAAAATCCATCGTTCTCCGTAAGTGATGAACTCGCTGCCGATTAGGTCAAAAAACACGTTGTCGCCACGACGCTGCTTAAAGTGACTCAATTCACTCTGCCCAAAATGCCGGGCGAGATCAAGCGTATAGGAGCCTTGGTGCTGTAAAGACGCAAGGCCTAAATTCTCCGCAGTATCCAGGCGCGAGTGATATGCTTCAAGACCCTCTCCAAATGCGAAGTTTAATCCAGGCGTTCCCAATGAGCGAAAAACCGTGAAGTCCGTATCGTTGGGCAACAATTTGTACAAAGCATAAAAAAATGACGAGCCGATCGGATGGGATGCGGATTCGGCGACAGCCCGGATTAGAGAACTATTGTTGGCGCTGGTTTCGAAAAGAAGGGAAGGCCCCTGATTGCCGCGCGCCTCAAAATTCATGATCAGCCCAACGTCTTTCATCCAGGGATGGGAGAAAGCAAAAGCATCCGCACCCAGCAAACCGACCTCCTCGCCGTCGGTAAAAAGAACAATCACATCGTTTTTTAATGTGGGGCCTGCCCGCAACGCACGAACTGCCTCGAGGATAGCGGCCACGCCGGCGCCGTCGTCGGCCGCCCCAGGACCCCGATATGTCGAATCATAATGAGCCACCAACATGATGGCCTGAGGGCCCGCCGTTCCAGGCAGCCGGCCGACGATGTCTTGTGTGTTGCCGATAGCCGCAGTTCTGTTCCTGGCGTGAACTCCGATAGAGGAAAACACCTGCGGATTCAAGCCAAGCGCTGTAAGCTGAGCCAGCAGGTATTCCCTTACTGTAGAGTTAGCGTCAGTTCCAATTGGATGGGCTGTTTGCGCGATGGCCCGCACATGCATCAAAGCTCGGTCGGCTGAGAAATCTGTTAACGCAGCCGTTGCTGCAACCGGTGCCGGAGGCGCCAGCGTTGTGACTGACACAACTATCAGCAGGATGATGAATGTCCAAGTCAACAGAGGCACTAATAACTCATACAGAGGCGAGCGCACATAGTTATCAGCCGATGGCGTGCTCATGGTCATGCCAGTATACGCTGTGATAAGCGCGACCCCTAAGTCAAAGACTGATAAGTAAGGTGGATCTAGAAATAATCTATTCCACCTACTTAAGGAATGGGATATCTATACGATCTTTTGCAGCAAGTCCATGGTTAATTGATTGAGACGCACGGGATCAGCAACCTCCGAGCCCTCGGAGAGCAAAGCCAGATCGACTAAAATCTCCATTGAGTCACCGACTACCAAATCTTCGGCGTTGGCTTGGAACCGTTCATACAGCCGACGAATGAGAGGATGGTCCGGGTTCAGTTCCATGATACGGCGTTGTTTGGCACCGACACCCTTCCCCTTTTGAAGTAGGCGCTCTAAGTGCGGACTATATTCATGCTCTTCCGTCACTAGACATGCTGGAGAAGCGACTAGACGAGTGGAAAGGCGAATCTGCTTGATGTACTGGTCCAACTTCTTTTGAC
>Ga0210405_10004958_pt1 | contig 12307 bp, 12 predicted proteins | sample IncBWH11MmetaG_FD_155492 | JGI IMG/M metagenome (GOLD analysis project Ga0210405, IMG submission 155492) | Forest soil microbial communities from Barre Woods Harvard Forest LTER site, Petersham, Massachusetts, United States - Inc-BW-H-11-M | ecosystem: Environmental > Terrestrial > Soil >... | reverse complement strand
CTCAGGGCATGGGCCTGATCCGAGTTCATGATCCCCGCGGCGACGCAGTCATCGAGCGCGAACACGGCGACCGCCGGCTTGCGGATCGCGAAGGCCGGGGCCGCAACCACCGGCGGCAATAGCCCCTCGAAGCGCTTCCCCGTCTCGGGTAACTCGGCCGAAACACGCGGGCTACCTGCGTGAACCTCGGCGCCGACGTGATGGGCGGCCAATCGGACAATGCGCTCGCCGTTGGGCGCGGACAGACGTTGGCCGGTATCCGCCAGGCCGCTCGAAAGCCGGTCGATCCATAATCGACCATCGGGGTTGGGCATCACCTCAATGATGTCAGATCGTCCAGAAAGCGCGCGATCGCAGGACCGAACGCTGTGCGCAGCATGCGCGCACCGCGCGAGATCGCCTCCGATTGAATGGAATGGATTGCCAACACCGCCCCCGATAGCTGAGGCCGCCTCGAGCGCCCTCAGATGGGGATGATTAGAAAAGGCAGGAAACGGCTCAGCGCAACGAGATGGTTATTGGGTTCGTAGCCTGGCGTAGGAAAAGAAAGATGGGAAAATGGCTGCAGTCCTAACGCGGCACCGCGGAACACGAACAGGGACTTCTGGAGATACCCTACGCGCTGAACAAGGCACCGTTTCGCCGATCAGCGCATTTGCCCTAAATCGGGACGCTGCCGATCAGGGCGCGTTCGATGTCGGCTATGCCCCTGACAGCGGCTCGAAAGCGGTCGTCGCCTTTCGTCCGAGTCGGGCCGAGCACCGACATTGCGTTCGCTATCGCCCCACAGCGCCGTGGGTGGCGTCTGTCGAAATGATCAGCGCGCGCGATGAGATATGCGGCAAACGGCGCTCCGCGCGGCACGGCCACCGCGAATCCCGGGCCGCTAATATCGGTGCCAGTTCGAGGTGACTATACCGAGCGCGAAAGCGGCGACCCGGCAGCGAGGCCGAGCTATGGCTGGCCTATCTCGCCAGGTCGAGGATTGGGCGCACCTCGATGCTGCCGAGGCGCGCCAGCGGGATTCTGGAGGCCACCTCGACCGCTTCATCGCGGCCCTTGGCTTCAATCAGAACGAAACCAAGCAGCTGCTCCTTGGTCTCGGCAAAGGGACCGTCGGTCAGGAGGACCTTTCCGCCCCGCACCCTCACGGTGGTCGCCGTCCGAACGGGTTCGAGGGCATGAGCAGCGATGAAGTGACCGCTCGTCCGGAGCATATCGTTGTAGGCCAGGGAGTCTTGCGTGAGGGCGTTCACCTCCGATCTGGACGCGGGGTTGGGGTTTTGCATCACGGGCAAGCTGTCTTCAATGCCGTAGACGAGACACAAGTACCGCATGGCTCTCTCCGAAGATGTGACTGTTGAACATCTGCGCCCGAGCTGAGGACGAACCAGTCCGCAGCAGCTCGACACCGGTACTATTTTTTTCGATGCGGCCCATCCGTCGATTTCGCCAATGCAAGACAATTGGGCTTGTCGAGAGTAAACTGCTGGCGCAGGACGGCACGCTGCTCGCGACCGCAACGGCTGCCGTACGCGTTGGCGCTCCCTTGGAATCTGGAACGGCGCCACGTCGCTCGGTCGAGGGTCGCACGGGTTTACGGCTGCGCCGTCTGCAGCTCGCGGCGATCGCCTTGCTCCTCATCGTTTCCGGAATTCCGGCGCGCGCTCAGAACCGCCAGTGCTTTCAATGCATGGCGGCAGAGGGCTGTGCGCATTTTCGACAGAACCCGCGCTATCCTCCCGCTGCCACAGGTCCTTTTGCCCCGGACAGCCCACAGTGCCAAAGGGCATCGGAGAAGTGCGGCGGCGCGTGCTGTCCGACGCACGACGTCCTGCGCCCATTCATTGAGACGTTCAATGAAGCGGTCGACCGGGTTCCCGGGCTCAGCGATGCACTGTAGAACGGCGAGGCCATTACGGGCAGGATCGCTGAGGATCTGCGCAACGATTACGATCTCACCCGCAGTGGCGCGGGCCTGCGCCTGATCCGAGACGCGTTGCTGGCCGAGGCTGGAGAGGGACTGTTCAAGCCTACGCTGACCGCACCGGAAAAGCAGCTTGGCGCCTTGGTTACCAAAGAGGTCCCGGCCGTCGAGCGGCAACTCGGAACCCTGGTCGCCGAAAGCGAACGGGTCGAAGACGAGGCGATTGCTCAGTGCCTCGGTCGCTTGTCACGCTTGACTGACCCGGCACGCATATCCGGGCTCGTGGATCAGATGCGCGGAGCAAATTCGCGCATCAACAAGATCATGTACTGGCTATACCAGTCGGAAGACGCAGGCGCGAATCCCGAGCGTGTTTTGGCGGCGGCCCTGAGCGCGGCTGGCTATCTGGGTGCGGAGGCGCAGCTCACCCTGAAAAACCTACTGAGTAATTACCAAGCAGCAAAAACGGTTGGGGCCTTCACGGAAGAAAACCTCGCTCGCCTGCGGCTCGGAAAAAGCGCCCTGCTTAGCAACGGCGTCAAGCTCGACATCGATCACATCATTCCCGTCGCGATTTCGCGAGAGTTGGGTACCAACCTCGCAAATCTCCACTTGACGGCCGCTTCCGTCAATCGAATAGCGCAAGAGGCCGTAGCGAGTCGGGCGCTCGAATACGCGGAGGAACTGAACAAAGCGGGGCTCCTGTCGTCCCAGGGCCTCGACGCAGTGCGACAGGCATTCATGCGTGGTGGCGCCCACAGGTAGGGCCAATGCATAGGCGCACGTTCGGGACATTTGCCGGGGCCAGAACCCTACTCAACGTACTGCACAACGACAATTCCCTCGATCACTTCATCGCCGCGGCGGAGGGCTTGAAGGTCACTGCGGTACGGTCATCAGTTCGAGCACATGGCCGTCAGGGTCGCGAAAATAGACGCCGCGGCCTCCGTTCCAGTCGTTGAGCCTACCGTCGTCGAGGCTCCACGGTGCGCTGCCATAGGCAAGCTTCGCCTCGCGAATGCGGCCGAAGATGGCATCGAACTCGGCATTGCTGACGTGGAAGGCATAGTGGTGACTCTCGAACTCCTCGTCGTCGTCGAAAAGGAGCGTGAGCGTATCGTTGATACGTACCGGGGCGAAATGGCCATCTTTCGGATCGGCATGGAGGCCAAATATTCGCGCGAAAAATTGCGCCGCCGCCCTCTTGTCGCGCGCAGGAACGATGGTGTGATTGAGGATAATGGTCATCGGAAGACCTTTCGTTGACGACTACCGCGGACATTTCGGCATGCTCATGGCAAACCATAGATAGGTTTTGCAGGTTGTGGCGTGAAGGGCTTCACCGGACTGCGGGGTGCCATCACGAGGAAAGACTAGCTTGGGTCATTCGCGTCGATTTGGCTGCACGTTGACCATTTCCGGTCTCCCCCCTGACAGCCGACTTGAATACGAACGCTGGCGTAGCGAAAGTAGGGAATGGCGGGTTGATCACGGACGGGGGTCCCACCTTTAACTCGCGCGGCGTTCCCAGCGTCATTCGATTCGATACTCACTTCCTTAAGGATGCTCGATCCGCTGGAGAGCCGACGTCCGAGACCTTTGACGAAACGATCGTATCGCTCGGCGCCCTTCGCACGTGCAGCAGCGCTCGAATGCTCCGGCAACGCCGGTGTTGATGTGAGCCAGAAACGGATGAACAGGGCGATCGTCTCAAGCGCAACACTGTCATTGCGCTCAAGCCGTTCGAGCACCCGCACAATCCGATCCAGCCGTTTAGCGATCGCCGCTTCCCGCCGGTCGGAGTCGTCAGGGGAAAGAAAGGAGGCGATCGCGGCCTCGGCGACCAGCGACTTGGGCTTACCCTGGCGCTTTGCAAAGGCCTTAAGGCTATTGAAGATCTCTGGCTCGAGATAGATGCTGAGCTGGGCCTTTTTCATATTCGCCCCGCTCAAAGGCCCATTATCGTCCGGGTCGAGGCTGACCGAACGCGCAAGGCCCTGCATCGACCGGTTCAGAGCCGTTGCTTGCAGAGGGCGTTCCCGTCCTCTTCGTCAGGACCTGCATCAAACTCATTCTCGACGAGCGGAGCCTTGATCACGACGTCCTCGTGTCGTGGCAGTTCCGGCTCGCGGCGGATGCCGCCGTTCGCATCGCGGACCTTGTGCCTCAACGCAGCAAGCAGTCGCTCTGAGGGCGGAATCGATGTGCGCTCCGACTAATCATCTGGTTGCGCGACCGCGGTGACCGGGCCGGTGCGCGAAGGCTTCAAGATTCGCCGTTGCAATTGCGGATGCACCAAGAACGACGACCAGAAGACCGGTGTCGAGATCGTGCGCAAGGCGTTCTCCGCGCCGGCCCGCCAGATCGCGATCAACGCTGGCGAGGACGGCTCTGTCGTGGTCGGCAAGATCCTTGAGAAGGATCAATACGGCTTTGGCTTCGACTCGCAGATCGGCGAATATGGCAACCTGGTCACCAAGGGCATCATCGACCCGACCAAGGTCGTGCGTGTGGCGATCCAGAACGCAGCTTCAGTTGCCGCGCTCCTGATCACCACCGAAGCTATGGTGGGCGAAGTACCGAAGAAGAACGCAGCCGGCGGCATGGCTGCGGGCGGTGGCGGCATGGGTGGTGGAATGGACTTCTAAGTCAAACCCTTCAGCGCTCAAAAGAGGCCCGGCATTGCTGCAGGTATCTTTCAACAGGTCACGTGAAAGAGTCCGATCCTCTTTGCGCGCGACCGGTTGAACATCCGGATCGCGTCCGGTGTCGGCTTCAACACGATTTCGCAGCCCTTTCTTTCGAAATAGGCTTCAGCTTCCGGTGACAGGTGCACGTTGCCCATTTGACCCGTGCCAATGACGATCTCGCCACACCCTTTCTCGAACAGGAATTTTGCCTCGTCTTCAGAAAGCACGTGCGAGGTGCCATAGCGCTTCTTTGAAAGCTTTTTCTTCCGCTTCACGACTGCGCCGGACAGGCGAACGATGACGTCGTGCTCATACGTCTTTCCGTCAATCGTGATCGTACCAAATGTGGTGCTCTCAATCTTCATCGTGGCCTCCCGTTCAGGCCCCCACGCTCCCAATACGCAGCAGACATCGCGCTGGATACGCCCGTCTTCGAGACGGTGCCAGTAGCGTCCAGGAACGCCTTCCAAACGCTCGGGTTCGGTCATAAGATTTGTCGTGTAGGTCGCTTCTTCAAGCGGCGTGACGGAGAGTGCCACCATGTCCAGCCGGCCCCGCGGTCAGATCGCCGCTTGCGACACGCCGTCGAAAAAGTACAGTCGGTCGGGATTCAGGGCGAGGCGAAGCTGATCACGGACCTTCGCCTGGACGGTCGGCTCCACTGCGGCAGCCATCGTGCTGGGGCCGACCCTCACGTCCAGAAGAATCTCGGACCCGAGCTTCTCGACGACCTCGACCAGCGCATCAAACGCGAGGTCTGTTGGGTCGCTGCTGGACGCCACGCGCAGATCCTCGGGGCGGATTCCAAGTGTGACCTCTTCTCCGACATACCGACGAAGCCGGTCCGCAAACTCGGCCGGCAGCTTGATACGAATGCCTTCGCTGTGAGCCCACGGGGGGCCGTCAGCGTCAGCGACGATCTTCACCGTCGCGAAATTCATCGCGGGAGAACCTATGAAGCCCGCAACGAAGCGGTTGGCCGGCGCATTGTAGAGCTCGAGCGGCTCCCCGACCTGCTGAACGACACCATCCCTCATGACGACGACACGATCGCCGAGAGTCATCGCTTCGACCTGATCGTGGGTCACGTAGATGGCGGTGGTGCCGAGGCGATCGTGGATCTTCTTGATCTCCACCCGCATCTGGACGCGCAGCTTGGCGTCGAGGTTGGAAAGTGGCTCGTCGAACAGGAACACCTTCGGATGCCGAACGATGGCGCGGCCCAAAGCGACGCGCTGTCGCTGGCCGCCGGAGAGCTGCCGCGGCTTGCGCTGTAGCTGCGCCTGGATACCAAGGATCTCGGCCGCAGCCTGCACGCGTGCGTTGATCTCCGCGCGACCGAACCGCCGCATTTTCAAGCCGAACGCCATGTTGTCGTAGACGTTCATATGCGGGTAAAGGGCGTAGTTCTGAAACACCATGGCGATGTCGCGATCCATCGGCGGGAGTTCATTGACGACCTTATCGCCGATCAGGATTTCGCCAGACGTGATGGATTCAAGCCCGGCTACCATGCGGAGCGTCGTGGTCTTGCCGCAGCCCGACGGACCGACGAGAACCACGAATTCCTTGTCGTTGATCTCGAGGTTTACGTTTTTGACGGCATGGACCCCGTCAAACATCTTGTTCAAGTTGCGTACGACGACTCGTGCCATTGCTTTCTCTGTGGCCTGCACCTAGTTTCATAGCTGTTTCATCCTGCCACCGATCGTCATCCTTTGACCGCTCCGGTAAGACCGGCGACGTAGTACTCGACGAAAAACGAGTAGACGAACGCGACTGGAATCGACCCTAGAAGGGCGCCCGCCATCAGCGAGCCCCAGTAGAACACATCGCCGCGGATCAGCTCCGACGTGACGCCGACGGAAACGGTCTTCTCCGCAGGAGAGGACAGGAAGACCAGGGCATAGATGAACTCATTCCACGATAGCGTGAACGCGAAGATCCCGGCCGAAAGGATCCCAGGTACCGCAATCGGGAAGATGATGTAGAGCATCGCCTGCCAGCGGGCGGCGCCGTCAATCCGGGCGCATTCCTCGAGCTCCCGCGGGATCGCCTTGAAGTAGCCCATCAGCAGCCAGGTACAGAACGGAATCAGGAAAGTGGGATAGGTGAGAATCAGCGCCCACGGCGTATCGCCGAGGCGAAAGTTGCGCACGATGTCGGCTAAGGGAATGAAAAGGAGCGTTTGCGGAACGAGGTAAGTGATGAAAATTGCGGTTCCGAGCAGGCCGGCAAACCGGAATTTCAGGCGCGAGAGCGCATATCCGGCAAGCAGCCCGCAAGCCAACGAGATCAAGGTTGCAGCGATCGAGATCAAGAGGGTGTTGAGCATCCAGGTGTTGAACAACGTCTCCTGGAGCAGATACCTGATGTGATCGAGGGTTGGATGCGTGGTCCAGAACGGTGCGTAGTTCGGCGCGCTCCAGGGACGGTAGAGCTCATTGTCGGGCCGTACCGCGGTGACCATCATCCAGTAGAACGGAAACAACAGCGTGAGGATAAAGGCGCCCAACGGGATGTAGAAAAAGACCCAGCGCCGCCATTTTGCACCCTCGATCATGGCTCAAAGGGTCTCCACCCGGCGGATGTACAGGAGCTGCGCGATCACCACAACGAACAGCACTGGGAACATGGCGAGCGAGATCGCCGCGCCCTGGCTCAAGAGCCCGGTGCCGACGCCGATCTGGTAGGCATAGGTCGCGAAGAGTTGGGTGGCGTTGGCAGGTCCGCCCCCAGTCAGCACATAGACGAGCTGAAAATCGGCGAAAGTCTGGATGACCGAGAATAGAACCACCACCATCGTGACCGGCAGGAGCAGCGGCCACGTCACGTACCAGAAGCGTTGCCAGGGCCTTGCGCCGTCGATCGCCGCGGCATCGTGCAGCTCCGGATTGATCGTCTGCAGACCAGCTAGGAGGCTGATCGCGTAGAACGGCACACCGCGCCAGATGTTGACGATGATCACAGAGATCAGCGCCAGGTTCGGATCACCCAGCCAATTGATCCGGCTGCCGATGAGGCCGAACCTGAATAGCGTCCAGTTGATCACGCTGAAAGTGGGATCGAACATCCACTTCCATGCGAAGGTCGACAGCACCGTGGGGATGATGAACGGCAGAAGGATGAAGGCACGTGTGAGGGCTTTCCCCTTGAAGTGGCGATTGAGGAGAAGCGCGAGCCAGAGGCCGAGAGCGAGCTTGAAGACGGTCGTCACCGCCGTATAGACGACCGTGTTCCACACCGCGACGCGGAAGATGCTGTCATTCAGGAGCAGAACGAAGTTCTGCATCCCGACAAAACTGCCCGGTACGCCAACCTTGGCGTCCGTGACCGACAGCAGCACGCCCTTGACGAACGGGTAGGCAATGAAGAGGCCGAGCACGACCATGGTCGGCAGAAGCAAGACGAACGCGAGCCAGCGCTCGTCCTCGAGAAGGCGCGTGATCGGCCACCGGCGCGCGGAGCCCGCATAGGTGTCCGATGTCGTTGCGAGATCGCTGACGGCCATTTCAGCTCCTGTCGACCGCGGCCCGCTCTGCTTTCCTCTACCGTCTGGCGCTCGGCGAAATCGGGCGGCTCCGCCTCCGCGTCTGGGTCCTAGAGTGGAATGCCTTTACTTCGCCTGGTCATCTCGCTCTCCGTCTGAACATGATCTTTTCGGAGAGCCGCGCCCCACTCTGCGCCAACGCGGCCGTTAGGGTCTAGATCATGCTCTAGGCGTGGATCCTCGCGACCTCCTCGTGCGCCCATTTCACGGCGTCTTGCGCCGGCATGCCTTGTATCGCCTTGGCAGTCATGTCGACGATGATGTACTTGCTCAGCGCCTCGGCTGCGTGCCGATCGGCCGGTCCCGCATAGCCGGGGAAACGTCCGGCCCGCGCCGCCGTCCGGAAGGGAAGCATCACGGGGTCCTTGTCCCAGAGCTTGTCTTTCTCCCAAACCGTGGTCGCCCCAACGGAATAGCCCTGCTGCGAATCGAACCACGCCTGATAGACGGGTTTCGAATTGATCCAGCGCAGGAACTCCTTGCCGACCTTTGGGTCCTTCACATACTTCATCAGCATGTTCGACATTGGCAGGTGATAGCCGAACTGGCCCTCAACGCCCTTGGGCAGTGGCGCGTGCAGGATATCCTGCCAGAGCGGGGTGCCGCTTTCGGTAAGATAGGTGTCAGGCTTGCGTTTGGCCTCGAGATAGATCGAGGCGCCGTTCAAGGTACAGCTGATGGTGCCTGCAAGGAAAGCCCGGTTGTTGCTGCTGTCGTCCCATGCGAGCCCTCCCTCGTCATAAGCGTCGTTCCAGAAGCCGACGGCGAACTTGACGGAATCGACCGTCGCCTTGGAGTTCAGCACTACCGTGTTGCCGTCCGCTTCGACCTCTTTGCCGCCCCACGACCAAAGATACGGATAGGCATAAGTCGGCGGGTCGCCGAAGCTGTGGCTGACCGCCTGCCCCATGGGCCGGCCCTTGGCCTTGAGCTTCTTGCCGACCTCGCGATACTCCTCCCAAGTTTGCGGGAATTTCGGCGGGTCGTAGCCGATCTCGGCGAACCAAGACTTGCGGTAAGCCAATTGCGCGCCGAGCACACACCAAGGTACCGCGATCCAATTCTTGCCGTCATTAGCGACGACGCGTGATTCCTCGTAGAAGCCGCCTTGCGCCTTGCCGATCTCCTCGGCCACATCACTCACGTCGACCACGCTCTCGGGATAGAGCTGCGCCCAGTTGTTGAGCGCGCAGATCACGTCCGGTCCAGTGCCGGACTGAATCGCCGAGGTGGTGCGCGCCTGAATGTCATTGCCGTTGATCATCTCGATCGTCAGCTTGATGCCGAGCGCCTTCTCGCATTCGGGGACAATCTCTTTCACGAGAAGGGTATCGGAGGCCGGGACAAAATCGTTCCACCGCAGCCAGTGAAGCGTGGTGGCCTGGGCGTAGGCGGGCGCCTGCCTCAGGGCAAGAATTGACGCTAGTCCCCCCACCCTCGCCGCGAGTGCACCGCCGCCGGAAAGCTTAAGAAGCTTACGCCGACTTATGCGAGCCATGGTCTTTCCTCCCTATTGTGTTGCGTGCTGAGCTGAATTCTCCTCTCTTGGAAGTCCGTAGAAAGATTTGGGCGCGAAGGACTTGTGATTCAAGCGTGCCCGTAATGTCCATGGCGGCGTAGCTGGCGACAAACTTGCCTGGACGGGCACCAACTCTCCAGAACAGCCTCCGCCCGAAGGCCCTGGCCGACCGGGTTCTCAGCTGCCGCCCACGCCGCAAATCCCATTACAGGCAATCAGATGTCGTAGTAGAGATGGAACTCATAAGGATGAGGGCGCAGCCGGATGGCGTCGACCTCCCTTTTTCGCTTGTAATCGAGCCAGGTTTCGATCACGTCGGCGGTGAAGACATCGCCGCGTAGCAGGAATTTGTGGTCGCGTTGGAGGGCGTCAAGCGCCTGGTCCAGCGAGCCCGGCGTCGATTTCACGTCCTTCGCCTCCTCGGGCGGGAGGTCGTAGAGATTCTTATCGATCGGGCTGCCCGGATCGATCCGGTTGGTGATGCCGTCAAGGCCGGCCATCAGCATCGCGGTGAAGGCCAGGTAGGGATTGCAGGAAGGATCCGGCGAACGAAATTCGACGCGCTTTGCGCGCGGGTTCGACGAATACATCGGAATCCGGCAGCAGGCCGAGCGATTACGCTGGGAATAGACCAGGTTGATGGGAGCTTCGTAACCCGGCACCAGACGCCGATAAGAGTTCGTGGTCGGGGCACAAAGCCCGCATAACGCCCAGGCGTGGGTTAGCAGTCCACCGATATAGTAGCGGCCGAGCTTACTCAGCCCGGCGTAGTCACCTTTATCGTAGAACAGATTGGTCTCGCCTTTCCATAGACTTTGATGAACGTGCATCCCCGAGGCATTGTCCTCGAACAGCGGCTTTGGCATGAACGTCGCTGTCATGCCCTTCTTGTGGGCCGTGTTCTTGACCACGTATTTGTAGATCATCAGGTTGTCGGCCATGCGGGTCAGCGTGGTGAAGCGCATGTCTATTTCGTTCTGGCCGCCTGTCGCGACCTCGTGGTGATGGGCTTCGATCTTTATTCCCAGCTCCTCCATCGTCAGCACCATTTCGGTGCGGAGCCCTTGCATACTGTCGGTCGGAGGAACGGGAAAGTATCCCTCTTTGGGGCGCGGCTTATGGCCTAGATTCGGCTCTTCGTCCCTGCCCGTGTTCCAACTGCCTTCGCTGGAATCGATTTCGTGGAAGGCGTAATTGATGTCCTGTCCGTAGCGCACATCATTGAATACGAAGAACTCGGCTTCGGGGCCGAAGTAGCTCGTATCGGCGTGGCCGGTGCCGGTCAGGTAGGTCTCGGCCTTCTGAGCGATGTAGCGGGCGTCGCGATTATAGGATTGACCGGTAACCGGGTCTCTGATGTTGCAGATCAGGACCAGTGTTTTTGCCGGGCTAAATGGGTCGAAGAAGGCCGTCGTCGGATCCGGGACAACCAGCATGTCGCTTTCCTGGATCTCCTGGAAGCCGCGGATCGAGGAGCCGTCGAATCCAATGCCCTCGTCGAAAGTATCGGCAGTTGCCGCGCTCGGCGGGATGGAAAAATGCTGCCATACCCCAGGCAAGTCGGTGAATCGCAGATCGATCATCTGGGCCTTTTCGTCCTTGATCGCCTTAGCGAGATCTTCGGCCGTCGTACAATTCAGAACCATGGCTTCACTCCTTAAGTGGAGAAGCGCGCATTGAGATCGTGTTGCCCTTCGCGGTTTGAGATTTTGCCCGCTTGCACGTGCAGCGCCGCCATGCCGGTTCAGCGGCGATCCGGCACGGCGGCCCTCGCATTCAGTTGACCGACAGCTCAGCTCTGGTGCGGCCCTCGCATAAGCTTCATGGCGTCTTCGATATGCCGCCAGGTTCTGGCGAGTTCGACATCGCCCTTGGCTTCGAGCTCGATGGCATTGTGGGCAGCTTCCGCAATGGCCTTGAAGCCATGGGCTTCTAGTAACTGCCGGGCATAGCTATGGATTTCGATTTCTCGCATGGCGTCATCCCCTCTTGCTCGGTTCGACCGTGACCCAGTCGCACCAAAGAACTGCGGATGTGACACCTATCACGCGTGCAGTCTGCATCCGGGCGCGAGGCATTTGCAAGAGCCTCATCTGAGTCATGACTCGCCACAATCGAATTCCGGCAAACTCCTGGATGCATTGGCAAGATCTTGCTCAGGGCGCGGATGTCGTCTTGGGGTCCAGAACCGGACTCGTGCAGCGCAGCAAATGATGACGCATGGTCCTGGGGAAGAAACTCTGCATGATCCCGGCAATCTGATGAACGGGATACGTGGAACCTATCGCAGCGACAGACGTTCTTTTCCGCGAATGAGCAGCGCCGTAGCCCCCGGCGCAGCAAGCGCCGAGGCCGAGGCGTTGAGCTGTGCTGCTGGGAGGGATGCTCATCAGACTCACTCTTTCGGTCATTGAGGCTGACGTCGGCTCTGTCGGCGGGCCTACGCAACCTTCTGCACGCATGATGGCGACTATGATGGGCGGAGCTGTTGCTTTCATTTGCCGAGCACGGGACGGACCGCTCTGAAATACTGCGGTTGTATCGAGAACTCTTGCCCTGAGCCGCGCTGATCTCACAAAAGGACAGCGAGCTTGTCGTTTATGTACCCCCCCCCTCATCGG
>Ga0210405_10004955_pt1 | contig 12313 bp, 13 predicted proteins | sample IncBWH11MmetaG_FD_155492 | JGI IMG/M metagenome (GOLD analysis project Ga0210405, IMG submission 155492) | Forest soil microbial communities from Barre Woods Harvard Forest LTER site, Petersham, Massachusetts, United States - Inc-BW-H-11-M | ecosystem: Environmental > Terrestrial > Soil >... | reverse complement strand
CCTGTATTCCGCCCGGCTCCATCAGCGCCGCGATGCGCTCTTTCGCATGCATCGCGCCCGTGGGATGCATGTTGAAAAGCCGTACCTGGCTGATGATCGCCGCGCCGATGAATTTGTTGTTGTCATTCACCTGCGGACAAACTTCCAGGCAGCTTCCGCACGAAATACAGCGCGATAACGGATACGCTTTCTCCTGCGTCTCAGGCGCCATCCGCGGCCCTTCGCCGAGATCATACGTCCCGTCGATCGGAATCCAGCCCTTTACGCGCTTCAGGCTTTCGAACATAAACTGTCGGTCAACCGCCAGATCGCGAACCACTGGAAATTTTGAAAAGGGTTCGAGCCGAATGGGCTGCTCGAGTTTGTCCACCAGCGCCGAACAAGCCATGCGCGCCTTCCCGTTGATGAGCATGGCGCAGGACCCGCAAACCTCTTCGAGACAGTTCGAATCGTAACTGATCGGCGTGGTCTTCTTGCCATCGCGCGTAACCGGCGTCTCCGCGATGTCTCGCAAGCAGATAATCACGTTCATCGCCGGCCGCCACGCCAAAGCAAACTCTTCCCAATACGGCGTCCCCTTGGGACTCACCTGCCGTTTTACGCGAACGATCACCTCTTTGGCGTCAGGCATGAAATCCTCAGCAAACCTAACAAATGCTCTCCAGCTCTAAATGCGAAGCCACGGCTGCGCGGCACTGCCCCAACGCGCACTACTTCGCAGCGTCATAGCGCCTCGCGCGCGGCGGAATCTGCGAAATGTCAACCGGCTCATAGCTAAGTTGGATTTCACTACTCACCCACTTCGCGCGCGTAGTCTTCAGCCAATTCGCGTCATCGCGCTCCGGAAAATCGGGCTTGTAATGCGCCCCGCGCGACTCGTTTCGTTGCAGCGCGCCCACCGTCACCACGCGCGCGAGCACCAGCATATTGCCCAGCTCCCGCGCGAAATTCAGCGTCTGGTTGGACCACTTCGTCCGGTCGCTCAGATTAATCCTGCCGTAGCGCTCTTGAAGCTCGCGAATCTTGGCATCCGCAGCCTGCAAATCCTTGTTGATCCGCGTGACGGTCACATGCTCGGTCATTACTTCACCAAGCTCCCGCCAAATCGTCATCGGATTTTCCGTGCCGTCCGGCGAAATCAGCGCCTGGTTCTTCTCTTCTTGCCGTTTGCGCTCGCTCTCATAGACGGCCGAACTTGTCGATTCCGTGCCGCCCTGCAGGTTGCGCGCATATTTCACCGCCGCCGGCCCCGCCAGTCCTCCGCCAAAAATACAAGACACTAGTGAGTTCGCTCCCAGCCGGTTCGCTCCGTGATACTGGTATTCGCATTCGCCGGCCGCAAATATCCCCGGAACGTTCGTCGCCTGATCCACGGCATTCACCCAGATGCCGCCCATCGTGTAATGCATCGCAGGAAAAACCTTCATCGGCTCTTCGCGCGGGTCCACTCCAAGAAATTTTTCGTAAATCTCCAGAATGCCTTCCAGCTTTCGGTCCAGCACTTCCTTCGGGATATGCGTCACGTCCAGATAAACTGCCGCCTGCCCCCGAATTCCCAACTTTTCTTGATAAACAATGCGATGAATCGCCCGCGTGGCAATGTCCCGCGGCACCAGATTTCCGTACTTGGGATACCACTCCTCCAGAAAGTAGAAGCGTTCTCCCTCGGGAATCCTCCGCGCAGGCCTAGTATCCGCCGGATTCTTCGGCACCCACACGCGGCCGCCTTCGCCGCGCGCCGATTCGCTCATCAGCCGCAACTTGTCTTCACCGGGAATCGCCGTCGGATGAACTTGAATAAACTCGCCGTTCGCGTAGTCCACCCCCTGCTGAAACAGCGCCGACTGCGCCGAACCCGTGCACACCACGGAATTCGTAGACCGTCCAAAAATCGCGCCAATCCCGCCCGTACAGAAAATCACCGCATCCGCCGGATACGCTTTCACTTCCATGGACCGCAGGTCCATGGCGCAAATCCCGCGGCACACTCCGCCTTCATCGATCACCGCCGACAAAAACGTCTGGCCCTCGTATTTCTTCACGCGGTCTTCGGCCTCGTGCCTGCGCACCTGCTCATCCAGCGCATACAGCAACTGTTGCCCGGTAGTCGCGCCGGCAAAAGCAGTCCGGTGATACAGCGTGCCTCCGAACCGCCGGTAATCCAGCAATCCCTCCGACGTGCGGTTGAACATAACGCCCATGCGATCCAATAGATCGATAATCCCCGGCGCCGCCTCGCACATGCGTTTCACCAGCGGCTGATTCGCAAGAAAATCTCCGCCGTAGATCGTGTCGTCGAAATGCTTCCAGGTCGTGTCCCCTTCGCCTTTCTGATTTTTCGCCGCATTAATCCCGCCCTGCGCGCAAACCGAATGCGAACGCTTCACCGGCACAATCGAAAACAGATCCACCGGCACGCCCGTTTCCGCGACGCGAATCGTCGCCATCAGGCCGGCCAGACCACCGCCCACTACAATGATTTTCGGCTGTCTCATTTCAAATAGAAGTCGAACGGATGCCAGTTCAACCAAAAGCTCAGAACGATCAGAACCCCGATCAGGCTAAACGCGAACCCAACCGCCGCCCCAAGCGCCCCAGCCGCACGCTGCGCCCTCGCCGTCGCCGCTAATCCCCACTTACACAAAAAATTCCAAATGCCCACGCCGAGGTGAAACGACGACGCCAACACGCCGATGAACATGAACGCAAGCGCATACGGATTCTGCAGCAAGTCCTCGACGTCCGCGTAAGTCGACCTCCCGTGCGTCAGCCACCGTTCCGTATACAAATGCCAGGCAATATACGCAAACGCAATCAATCCCGTGTACCGCTGCGTCGTATAAAGCCAGTTCCCCACCCACGGGTACGCCGACACATTCGACTTCCCGCGCAGCCAAATGTAAATCCCATACCCGCCGTGATACAGCATCGGCAAAAAAATGAACGTCCACTCCACCGCCACCCGGAACGGAATCGTCTGCAACTCCAGCGATTTTGCGTCGTACTGCGCCTTGCTCACCAGCGCGTAACTGTTCGACCAGAAGTGTTCCGCCAGGAATGCACCAACGGGGATAATGCCAGTTAGGGAATGCAGCTTGCGAAGAAGATAATCGGTTTCAGGCCGGGTTGCCGTTGCAGACATGCCCTCTCCGCCGCATGAGATGGTGAAGGGCGCTGAAGTCTCGCGGCTCTTTCAGTATAGGCAGTTGAAAACACCGTTGCAAGCGAGCCTGTTCCTTTCTCAGACACGCGCCGCTCGAAATTTCGTTGCGCCCTACCACCTTTCTCGCTTAAATGAGAATGCGACCGATGGTATCCGCCCGGCCCCTCCTGCCTGGCAGACTTCGCGTGCCCAACGGATATCCAATGACGACTAGCCTCAGCCTTGCTTCGGAGCTGGAACGCATCGCCAACGCCCTTGAATCGGACGCCACCGCCACGTCCCAAATCTCTCTGACCGGCATTGCGGAACGTATCGCAAGAAATCTTGGCGTGAGGCCCAACGAAATCGCCCTCATGGGAGTCTCCGCCCGCTGGCGCCATCTCCACTTTCTCGTCCCGGAATCGCTCAAACAGGTTGGCTTTATCCCTCTTTCCAGCACTTCCTCCATCGCTGCCCGCACCGCTCGCGAAAGCCGTCCGGACATCATCAATAATTTTGCCAGCGTCCGCCACGCCACCGTTTTCGAGGGCGTGAAAATCGGCGGCGAAAGCTCTGAACTCATCCAGAAAATGATCAGCGCTCCTATTCTCTTCGGCGACAAGGTCGTCGGCGTAATCCAGGTCAGCCGGAAAGGTCCCAACCCCTCCGTCGCCGGTCCGGACTTCAGCGCGGATGATTTGGGCAAAGTTCTCGCGCTCTGCAAACCTCTCGGCAAGCTGCTCCAGCACATCAGCGGCATTTCCTGAGCGTACTCGAAGATTCTTGTCACAATCCGTTCATCTTTGCTCTCTCTCCGCAAGAGAGCCTCGAATTCGTTTGACACTGCAATACCTTCTTGTTATTTTTCAACAGCGGAATTTTTTCCGCCGTAACTCCACCCACGGAGGCACCACAAACCGGCACCATGGCGTTCGTCGCGAAGAAGATCTTCCTCACCAAAGGCGTCGGCAAACATCGCGAAAGACTTTCGAGCTTCGAGCTCGCCCTGCGCAATGCGGGCATCGCCGCGTGCAACATCGTGCGCGTCTCCTCGATTTTTCCGCCCAACTGTAAATTGATTTCCCGTAGCGAAGGTTTGAAGCACATCAAGCCCGGGCAGGTGGCTTTCACCGTCATCAGCGAAAATTCCACCAAGGAAGCGCACCGCCTCATCGCCGCCAGCATCGGCCTCGCGCTCCCCAGCGATAAATTGATGTACGGTTATCTCTCCGAGCATCACTCCTTTGGCGAAACGGAAGAAGTCGCCGGCGAGTACGCTGAAGAGCTCGCAGCGGAAATGCTGGCCACGACTCTTAACGTGGAGTTTGATCCCGATCTCAGCTTCGACGAAAAAAAAGAGGTCTACCGCATCTCCAACAAAATCGTCCGCACCATGAACGTCACGCAATCCGCCGTCGGCGACAAGCGCGGCCTCTGGACCACCGTCCTCGGCGCCGCCATCCTCATTGGCGAAGACGATTAATCAATATTGTTTCTTCTCCCAAGGTTGGGGTTTTCTAAACCGTTCTCCAAGAATGAAATAGCAGATCACGCCCGAACAGGGCGAACAAGCCAAACGCAGCGACCTCCAGTTTTGTGAGCAGCGCGTCCCCGCTTTGGGCGAGGTACGCCACATGGCCGTGCGTATTCTGTGCAAATACTCTGCCCACCGATGCGTCCGGCCGCGGCGGCCGAGTTTCGTCATATTGATACGAAATGTAGCCCTGCAACATCCATGCGCCTAAGGATAAGAACCCCAAGCTGATGGCAACCGCTGTCCACACTTTGTGAAACTTTGGACGAATCAAAGCCTTCTCGCCATTTCGAGATCGAGGTGTTCACTATTGCACAGCTTAAAACTCACAGAGGTTCTAAGCTCACACGGACTCTAGGGATGGCAAGCACTATGCACAATGACTCGCACTTGGGAGCTGCTGAGTCCCCCGGACTCGCCGCTCGAGCGCGTCGCGATACGGCTCTCCGCCACGTCAGAAAAAGATCACCCGACTGCGCACGAAGTTTCCAAGCAGACAATGGAGCAGGCTATTAAACCTCTCGAGCGGTCGCAAGAAGCTCGTCGAAAGGCCGTGTCACCTATGGAGAAGCCACAAATGTCTAAGCCCCCGCTGCAGGACTGGAGCGATGCATGAAACGCATGAACAAGATGTCCGCATCCCTTGCCGACTTCGGTTCCGGAGCCAGCCTGGGCGGCAAGATCTCGCAGTATCGGAACAAACAAAATATCTATAAGCAAGGGACCCCTGCGTACACGCTTTTCTATATTCAAGCAGGTGGCGTGCGCCTCACCACTCGAACGAAACACCAATCACCAGCGGTTACCGCCATCCTGGGCGTGCATGATTTTTTTGGCGAGCTCTGCCTGGCAGGCTATCCCCTTCGCATGTCCACGGCTGTTGCATTGACCGCCAGTTCCATTCGCACCATTCAGAAAAAAAAGATGCTTCAAATGCTTCGCAAAAAGAACAAGACCTCAAATGCCCTGGTCGCCTATCTTCTGTCCAGCGTCAAGAACTACCGGGATCACGTGGCAAACCTGCTGACTTCCTCCGCCGAACAGCGGCTCGCGCGCGTGCTTCTCCGGCTAGCCCATTTGGAGAAGAACGGTCGGGCGGTAGCTGAAATTCCCATTATGAGCCATCAGGTTCTGTCGGAAATGGTCGGTACCACGCGTTCGCGAGTCAATCTCTTTATGAATCGATTCCGCAGGAAGGGATTCATTAACTACAATGGGACACTGGAGGTGCACCAGTCTCTACGAAAAGCTCTCCGAAGCTAGAAATCGTCTGTAAGCCAGTCACTCTAGAGTGCTTGTTGACACCCACTCACCCGCGCGCCACAGCAAAGCACGGTCCGGGACCGCCCGTCACACGTTCGCCTCAACTCCCATTACCCACGCTATTTTACCTTTTCGAAAAACTCAAACCACGCGCCCGCCGCTAATTCGGCCGGCACCAGCACACTTTTTCCGAACGGCCCCGAATAAACTGCCACGTCGCGATGCAACCTATCTTTGAGAACAGCACGCGCCTGTTCCAGGCTCTCCACCTCGACGCTTATCCCCATCATGGACTCGCCACGGTCAGTTATGAATTTGTCCGTACTTCCCCCAGGAGCATCGGGGGTCACCAGCAAAACCGACCCATCGCCCACTTGAATCTCCTGGGCTCTGGCACCAATGGCGGGAAGACCCATCTTTGCGCCTGGCAAGAGTCCAATCGCCGCATAAGCCTTCGTTGACTTTCCAAGATCCTTCACGCTCATCCTCACGGCCCGCAAACAAAGTGCGCCGTTCGCGTGCTCTCTTCGCCGGAGGCCGCTTGAGTTCCGGATGCTTCTCCTCCAGTTGCTTCCAGAACTCCTCAGGAGGCTCGTACTCGATGAAAAATAAAGCCGCGCCAGGATCGAACGGTTTCACATACGAAATGGATTTCCAAAGCACCGGAACCTTCTACACCCCGTCCGGCGCCCATGTTCCGCCGTTCGGTCCCGCGATTTCGTAGCCCCGCGCGCGAAGATAGGCCGCTGCCTGATCGGCCGACGACACTTGCAGACCCACGAAGAGTGCCCCCTCATGCTTGTCGAGGAATTCGACTCTATCCGCTTCGCTCTTCGCCGCTTTTTCTCGCTCATACACGGTGATGAGCTCAAGATAGGTCTTGTTCTTGAATTTGATGGCCGCGTTGGCCGCGCCTCCCGGATGCTTGCCTTGTCGACCAATCGTGAATCCAAGGCGATCCCGGTAAACCGCCACGGTCGAATCCAAGTCGTGCACGGCAATCCCCAGGTGATCCACGCCTCTGCCGTTCCCCAAGAGCGGAGAATCAGTCGTCGAGGACAGCGCGCGTCAACCCACCGCAACATACGCGAACTAGCCAGAACAAGAAGAGCCGTCGAAGCTATTTCATGGACACACTCCCTGCTCGGAGAATTCCATAGGCGCGCGAAGAAGTGCTTTATTCCTTCTCGCGCTTGAAGTATCCAATGCGGTCGAGAACCGCACCGACTACAAGCGGCAGCGCCACCGTCGCGTCATCAAAAACTTCAGCGAACTTCCCACCCTCTTCCGGCGGAACAAACTTCCCCCACGACACTGCTTCCGTGTACGTGCTCCCGCTCAATCCGCCCCAATGCACCGGCTCGGGACAGATTCGCACGCCATAGTTGTAGCGCTTCAGCGGAATTTTCTTGTACCCACGGCGCGCCAGCAGCTCCGCGTACACTCCAAACTGCTGCGACCAGTTCCGCGGCACGCCTCCACCCACTGTAAAAAGCCCCATGCGCTTCGTCGCCAGCATCGTATCCGCAAACTTCTCGAAATCCTCGAAGGGATCGAACCGCAGCAGCGGCTTCTTTTCCCTTTGTCGCGCGATCTTCTGCAGCGCAAAATCGATCCCCAATTCTGAATCGCTGAACGCCGGCACGAAGACCGGCACGTTGTGCTCGTACGCCGATTTCAGAATTCCTCGCCCCGCGCCTTGCTTGTGCAGCGTCTCGCCAATCTTCCTGTGAATCTTCCAGCTGCAGGCAACTTCCTCCGCATCCCAATTTGAGAGCACGTCGTCCATCACTTCTTCCACGTGATCCAGATTCACTTCCGGCTCGAGCGAATCGTAAACGCGGTTGTATCCCGCCTCGAACAGGGTCTTATCGTCCATTTTGCTGGGGTCGTAACGGAAGTGCGAGTGTCCCGTCGCCTCCACAAGGCCGTGCGCCATGAGCGCCCCGGTAGAAACGACGGCCTTCACCAAGCCGCTCTCAATCAAATCGCAAAAGATAAAACCCATCTTCGCTACCGTCAGCGCACCGGAAAGCGTCATCACCACAAAACAATCTTTGTCGCGCGCCATCGTCTCCAAAACGTCGGCCGCGTCTCCGATCTGCCGCCCCGTGAACGCCGTATTCCCCATCGCGCGAACCAATTCGTCGATGGTGCGGCATTTCGACAGATCAATCGGAAACATCGGGCGCAACTTATCCTTCACCGGATCGTGCAGTACGCGCCCCGTTACCGTCTTTTCTTGCCGCTTTGCCATCTTCTCTCCTCAACCTCTGCTGCTTTTTCTCTTCCGAAGCCACACCATGCCGTAACAATCTATTTTCGTAATGATTGATATTACAAATGCGTCCCGAAGGAAAGAACAAAACGGTACAAAAAATGTTTCTACGAGCATGATAAACTAAATTTTATGACAAAGAAATTCACAATCGGCCTCGTGCAGATGCGCAGTACTGCGAACGCCGAAGAAAATCTCGCGCACGCCATCGCGAAAATCCGCGAAGCCGCCGCGCGCGGCGCGCAAATCATCTGCATGGATGAACTTTTTCACGGCGAATATTTTTGCCGCACCGAAGACCCCGACCTTTTTAATCTCGCCGAACCAATCCCCGGCCCATCCACCGAAGCTCTCGCTCAAATCGCGAAAGAGAAAAAAGTCGTCCTCGTCGCTTCCCTCTTCGAGCGCCGCGCCGCCGGCATTTACCACAACACTTGCGCCGTCCTCGACGCCGACGGCTCGCTCCTCGGTAAATACCGCAAGATGCATATCCCCGACGATCCTCTCTATTACGAGAAATTTTATTTCACGCCCGGCGATCTCGGCTTCCCGAATTTCGATACCGCCTACGGCCGCATCGGCGTTCAGATTTGCTGGGATCAGTGGTATCCGGAAGGTTCGCGCCTCACCGCGCTCCAAGGCGCGCAAGTCATTTTCTATCCCACCAGCATCGGCTGGCATCCCCACGAAAAGGCCCAATTCGGCGCGGCGCAACTCGATGCGTGGCGAACCATCCAACGCGCCCACGCCATTGCCAACGGCGTATACGTCGCTGTCGTCAATCGCGTCGGCTACGAAGGCAAACCGGAAAAAGGAGACGCCGGCCTCGAGTTCTGGGGAAACTCTTTCGTCGCCGATCCTTTCGGCCGCATTCTCTCCGAAGCCTCCAACGACAAAGAGGAAATTCTGGTTGTCGAGTGTGACCCCGCCCAAAGCGAAGAAACCCGCCGCAACTGGCCCTTCCTCCGCGATCGCCGCATCGACGCTTACCAACCCATCCTCAACCGCTGGCTAGGCGAATAATTCTTCTCTGTGCTCTCTGCGACCTCTGTGTTAAAAAAGCCCTCGTCCAGACATAATCCTATGCCTTCGTCAAAGAACGAATCCACGCCGTACTCTAAAGGTTTTCGCATGCCCGCCGAATGGAATCCCCACGAAGCTACCTGGCTAGGCTGGCCCCATGAACTAACCGACTGGCCCGGCAAATTTTCTCCCATCCCCTGGGCCTTCGCCGAAATTGTCCGCCATCTCTCCCAAGTCGAACGCGTCTACCTCCTGGTCGAAAATCGCGCCGCCGAATCCCGGGTCCGCACCATTCTGAAAAAATCCGGGGCCAATCTCAGCGCCGTGGATTTCTTCCGCATCCCTACCGATCGCGGCTGGATGCGCGATTCCGGACCCATCTGCGTAAAGAATCCCTCCGGGGAAATCGCCTACACACACTGGCGTTTCAATGGTTGGGCTAAATACGACAATCACAAAAAAGACGCCCTCGTCGTTTCCGCCGCAAACAAAAAACTCAAACGCCGCTTGTGGCAAGCCATCCACAAAGGAAAACGCCTGGTCCTCGAGGGCGGCAGCATCGACGTCAACGGCCTGGGCACGCTTCTCACTACGGAAGAATGCCTCCTCAGCAAAACGCAAGAACGCAATCCCTGCTTTAGCCGCGCAGACTACGGCGAGGTCTTCAAAAAGTATTTCGGCGTAACAAATGTCCTCTGGCTAAAAAACGGCATCGCCGGCGACGACACCCACGGCCACGTTGATGATTTAGCGAGATTCGTAGATCCCACAACCGTCGTTACGGTCGTCGAAAACGATCCAAATGACGCCAACTACGCGCCTCTTCAGGAAAATCTCTCCCTCCTAAAAAATATGAAAGACCAAGACGCCCGTTCCCTGCGCGTCGAAACGCTCCCCATGCCTGCCCCAGTTTATTTCGACGGCCAACGCCTCCCCGCCAGCTACGCCAATTTTTACATCGCCAACAAGATTGTGATCGTCCCCACCTTTAACGATCCGAACGATCGCGCTGCCCTCAACACCCTCGCCAAACTCTTTCCAACGCGCGAAGTCGTCGGCATCGCCTGCCGCGACCTGGTCCTCGGCCTCGGCACCATCCACTGTATGACGCAACAGCAACCCATCTGATAGACTCCTACGCATCACAAGCCCAGATGCGAACAAAATTTCTTGGAGGCTGAATGTCCGCCACACTTTTTAACGCCATATTCGAGACGAAGGGTATTTCGGTCTACCTCCCCAGCGGATTCTGGGGCTGGATCATCGTCGGCCTAATCGCCGGATGGCTCGCCGGAAAAATCTCGCGAGGCCGCGGCTTTGGCTGCATCACCGACATTATTCTTGGCGTCGTCGGCTCGTTCATCGGCGGGTGGATTTTCACGCGTCTCGGCATTTTCGGCGGCGGCTTTCTCTATTCCTTGGCTGCCGCCACCGTTGGAGCCGTCCTCCTCGTGTTGATCGCCCACCTCTTTAGCGGCGGCGATCGCTAACCGCGTGCTGCGCCCATCCTGTGCAAAAAGAGACACCGGGCGCGCACCGCAACAGCAACGCGCGCACATCACGCCACTGTGATACGATTCCTACGAACATAACGGAGATAACCTTTCTTTGAGTAAGTCTACGCAGTCCCTACTGGCAATCCCCCTCGGCGGTCTCGGCGAATTTGGAATGAACATGATGGTCCTCCGTCTCGGTGACGACATCCTCGTCATCGACGCAGGCATGATGTTCCCCGAGTCCGAACTACTCGGCGTCGACCTTGTCATCCCCGACATCACGTATCTAAAACAAAATCGCCAGCACGTGCGGGCCATCGTTTTAACTCACGGCCACGAAGATCACATCGGCGCACTGGCCTACATTCTCCGCGACCTCAACGTGCCCATTTACGGCACGCGTTTCACGCTTGCCCTCGTAAAAAAGCGCCTCGAAGAAGCTGGCCTCCTCCCCTCCACCACGCTTCGCGAAGTCACCCCCGGACGTCTCGTCGAAATCGGCCCTTACGAAATCGAGTTCATCCCCGTCACGCACAGCACCATCGACTGCGTCGCCCTGGCCGTGCGCACTCCGCTAGGCGTAATCATTCACACCGGCGACTTCAAGATCGACCAAACTCCCGTTGACGGCGCTCCCTTCGATCTTCACACCTTTGCGCGCTACGGCGCCGAAGGCGTCCTGGCCCTTTTCAGCGACTCGACCAACGTCGAGCGCCCAGGCTTCACTCCCTCCGAACGCGCCATCGTTCCGCGCATCGAAGAGCTCTGCCGCTCGGCACCGCGCCGCGTCATCCTTTCCTGTTTCGCATCCTCGATTCACCGTATCCAGCAAGTGATTGACGTCGCCGGACGCGTCGGCCGCAAAGTGGCCTTCGTCGGCCGCAGCATGGTCGACAACGTCGAAATCGCGCACTCCATGAATTACTTGCGCATCCCGGACGGCATGGTCGTGCGCCCGCAAGACATTCGCAATTTCGATCCCAAGCGTATCGTCATTCTTGCCAGCGGCAGCCAAGCCGAGCCGATGTCTTCCCTTTCGCGCATCGCCGTCGATAACCACCGTTTTGTCACCGTCGACGAAAACGACAGCGTCATTCTTTCCGCGCGTATCATTCCCGGCAACGAAAAAGCCATCTTCCGCATGCTGGACCACATGTTCCGTCGGCGCGCGCTTGTTTATTACGACAATTCCGCCGGCACAATTCACGTCTCCGGTCACGCGAGCCAGGAAGAACAAAAACTGGTCTTGCAGCTGGTCAAGCCGAAGTACTTTATTCCCGTGCACGGCGAATACCGACATCTTTTCCGGCACGCCGCTTTAGCCCATCAACTCGGCTGCGTGAGCGGCGAGATCTTGCTTCTCGAAAACGGCAAGTGCATTGAATTCACCGCGGATGGCGTTCGCCGCCGCGATCCAGTAACAGCAGGTCGCGTCTGCGTCGATTCCGGCTCCCTCGAAGAGATCGAAGACGTAGTCATTCGCGACCGCAAACATCTCTCCGAAGATGGTGTAGTCGTCCCTATCATCGCCATCGACAAACACACCGGCAAAATGGAATCCCAGCCGGAAATCGTCA
>Ga0210405_10004953_pt1 | contig 12314 bp, 9 predicted proteins | sample IncBWH11MmetaG_FD_155492 | JGI IMG/M metagenome (GOLD analysis project Ga0210405, IMG submission 155492) | Forest soil microbial communities from Barre Woods Harvard Forest LTER site, Petersham, Massachusetts, United States - Inc-BW-H-11-M | ecosystem: Environmental > Terrestrial > Soil >... | reverse complement strand
TGAACTAAAGGATTAAGCAACATCTCCGCCACATCTGCATTCTGTTTCAAGTAATAATTGCTACTAAAGTGCGGGTGCGGATCCCGACCCTCGTAGGCTCCACGAGCAAGATAGTGCGCGAGTGGGCTCATATCTGCCTTGGCGACTTCCGGGTTTTGCTCCACGTAATAGCTCGTGCTAAAAAGAGGATGCGGATCGCGCCGCTCGGCTCCGCCGCGCCGTAGATAGTGGAACAAGGGATTAATCCCAGCCTGCGCCACGTCCGGATTGTTCTTCAAGTAAAAGGACGTACAAAAAAGCGGATGAGGGTCTCGGCCTTCGGTCGCCCCGAAGCGTAAGTAGTGCCACAATGGCCCCCCCCGGAAGGGAGCTACATCAGGATTCCGCTCGAGGTACCAGTTAGCGTCGAATAGACCGCTTGTTCGGATAATGAACCATTCTCTGACTAGCCGGAATCGCAGTCTCACAGTTGACTTGCGAAGAGACTCGCCGATAAAACGCATCGGCCGGGTCAGCTTCCATGAGTGAGAATGCAATACGGCCGAGATTGTACGATCCCGCTCGACCAATGCCTTATTGGCATTGCTAATCTGGCTGTCGCGCTCGGCCAGTGCGTGCGCGAAGCTGGCTATCCGACCGTCACGATCGGCCAATGCCTGGTTGAGATCGGTCAATGCTTTCTTGGCACTGACAATCTGGCTGTCGCGCTCGGCCAGCTGCTCACGCAAGTGGGCTTCGACGTAATGAAAGACACCCACCGCATCTTGAAAGTCCTTCCGCGCGGCAATCAATTTCGAATTCTGGCCGCGTTCAGCAGCAAGACGCCGAAGATAGACGTAATCGCCAGTCACCTCGTGTCCTCCATAACTCGGTCTTTTCCACCCGAAGATTAGCGCGAATCGCGCCGTGGTACCAATGCGTCCAAATTATTGGCGATTGAGAAAACGTGTTCACCGATATTAACAAAGTCTCGCTCAAAACGGCCGATGGATCGGAGAAACGGCAACGCTACACCTTGACCAGGGAGCATCCAGTCATGTAGTTCGATGATGATCAGTGGCGTCTTCTCCACCCATTCGGTATGCCCCTGAAACAACTCCTTTTCGGCGCCCTCGATGTCGACCTTTACTATGAACGGGAGACAGTCGTTCTCGTGCGCGGCAAAAATCTCATTGATTGTGACACAGCTGACATCATCCCCACTTAAGTCATCTTCGCTGACCGACCGGGTCTGAAAACCCCAATAGCCCTTACCAACATCAATGACCTGCACATGGTGCGGTGTCGCCGCGAGAGCGCACGGCAAGGGCAAGACGGGCATCCCCTTGGTATTTTCAACAAGCAACTGGAAATTTGACGCTTCTGGCTCGATGGCTACCACCAAGGCATCCTCACATTGCGCCGAAAAGTAGACGGATGCTGCACCAATATTTGCTCCGCCGTCAACGATAAGGGGCCGTTTACCCCTCGCTCTTACCAGCTTTAGAAATTTTTTCAGGTCTGGGAACCGAGTAAGCTTCGAGATGTTAAAAGCCAAATCTTTGAAAATCTGACCGATTACTTCAATGTCCGAAGAGTGAGCGCGGACATAAAATTCCCTGTCCTTACCACCGACCCGAAATTTCACCAATTCAATCTTCAATCTTCATTGCCCCCATAACTAAATCCACCAGGAGTTGACTACGTCGAGACATTCCTAACGCACTTACGTCGCACGGAGCGATTCAGATTAAGGAACACAATGTCCGAGATGCCTTAATCTTCATGGCAGACATTATAGTGAATCTTAGGAATGGTTAAATCTTAGCAACTGGTCGTCATGCGGACTGGAACTCGGCCCATAGTCGTTTTAGGAAGCGAAGGCCGGTCGGGAAGCTGGGGGCTCCGGTGACGCCGGCGACTCTTTGCCCTTCACGTGTCGGAAACTCTACGATGGTCATGCGCTTCTTGAGGGCGCGAATGGTCATCTGATATTCAATCGTGTAGTCGAGCGCATCCAATTTCAAGTCCCTAGCCGCGCGTCGGGTGATGGCTCGGTAGCCATTTATCGAATCGGTGACAAATGGGCCATTTTTTCGGAAGAGACTATTCGCCAGGAGGTTCAAAGCATTATTAGCCCACTTGCGGGATTTAATCACTTGATTGTCCTCTTCATTGAATGCCCCAGGCATCATTCTTGACGCAATGACGAGATCAGCTCCCCGTTCAAGAAGGGGTTTGAATTTCGATAAATCCCCCACATCCTCATTACCATCGGGAGAGAAGAAAATGTACGCGTCGGCGTCAATCTGTTCAAAAGTAATCAAGAATGCGTCTCCTCGGCCCCTGCGGCTTTGGCCGATCACGGGGACGTGCCGCCCTCTGTAGTACTCGATGGTTCCATCCGTAGATCCGCCATCAATAGCCACCATGTCATCAAAGCCAGAATGTGGGGAGGCGGCTGGGATCAGAGGAAAGATCCGCTCAAGACACGGCCGTTCGTTATACGTGAGCAGGCAGAGTATAACTCTCATTTGCGGCGAACCATTCCACAGTGCGCTTGAGACCCTCAATTAGACCTATTTGGGGCGTAAAGCCCAGCACGCGAACAGCCTTACTGACATCGCAGCATCGGCGAGGCTGGCCTGTCAAGGCGGTGGGTTCGAAGCGAGGCCGAATCGCCAAACCACGGATTTCAGAGACGATATCGGCTATGTGAGCAGCAAGATCTCGAATGGTTGTTTCCTCAGGTGTTCCGAGGTTAACCGGATCCGCCATTGGATAGCGAGCCGCGACTTCAAGCAGCCCCCGCGCAAAATCGTCCACGTATAAGAAGGACCGAGAATGAGAACCATCTCCCCACACGTTCAGAAAGCCATCAGTGGTCTCGAATGCTTTTCTGATCAGCGCCGGGATGACGTGTGAACTTGAAGTGTCGAAATTGTCTCGCGGTCCATAGGCGTTATAAGGCCGCGCAATGGAAACAGAGAGTCCGAATTCGCGAGCGTATTGAGCCCCAAGGTATTCTTGCATCCGCTTGGCCCAGCCATAACCAGAGTTGGTGGGCTCCGGCTCGCTGAAAAAACCCTCCTCTTCAGGTGTTGGTATTTTGCATTCCCGCGGATATACGCACGCAGAACTGGTCACCAGAAACCGCTCAACTCTCTGCAGCTGAGCAGCCTTGATCACGTTTAGGAAGATCTGCATGTTCTGATGAAAAATGGATGCTGAGTGCTTCTGGTTGTACTCCAAACCAGCCACCTTGGCGGCCAGATTCAATACTGCCGAAGCCCCCTCGAGTGTCTTGAACGTGGATCCATTCGATTCGAGGTCGCACTCTCTTATCTCGATTTCAGATTGGCAATTACGCAAAAATTTGATGTTGTTAGTTCTGGAAAGGACGATTGGCTTGGCACCGAGGCGCAGAAGCTGATCAACAACATGACTGCCTATGAAACCAGTGCCTCCTGTGATTGCCACGATCCGACCCCTGAAGAATTCTGTTGTGTCCGAGTGGAAGTCGCTTGCCGAGGACATGCTTGCGTAAGGCTTCATAAGAGATACTTACCCGCCAGACCTTGCTCTTCAAGATCAGCCCTCATCATTATCCGAACGAGTTCCGGAAAGCTCGTTTTGGGAGACCAGCCCAGTTTGATTCGAGCCTTGGTCGCATCCCCTACCAGTAGATCCACTTCAGTTGGACGAAAATAGCGTTTATCAATTTCGACGATGCTCTGCCAATTCAACCCGACCAAATTCGAGGCTTCTTCCAGAAAATCTCTGACGCTGCGAGTTTCGCCCGTCGCGATGACATAATCATCCGGATTATCCTGCTGCAACATCAGCCACATGGCTTCTACGTAGTCTTTCGCATAGCCCCAGTCGCGCTTTGCATCCAAGTTTCCCAAGTAGAGCTTCTCGTCCTTGCCAGCAAGAATGCGAGCGATGCCGCGGGTGATCTTGCGCGTTACAAACGTTTCACCCCGTCTTGGGCTCTCGTGATTGAATAAAATCCCATTCGAAATGTGCAGATTGTAAGCTTCTCGGTAATTTACAGCCTGATAGTGGGCAAAGACCTTAGCGCAGCCGTAGGGACTCCTCGGATAAAACGCAGTGCTTTCACTCTGCGGAACCTCCCTTGCGCATCCGTACATCTCAGAGCTAGAAGCCTGGTAGAAACGGACATGTCTCGTGGCGAACACTGTTCGGATTGCTTCGAGCAGCCGAAACATTCCCAGTGCCACGACGTCAGTCGTATAGATAGGCTCGTCAAAGGAAATCCTGACGTGACTTTGTGCCGCCAGGTTGTAAACCTCATCAGGAGCAATCTGCCCGATCAGTTGCTCTAAACGGCTGCCGTCTGTAAGGTCGCCATAATGTAGGAAAAAACGATTGTCCGGCTCATGGACGTCCTTAAATAGATGAATGATTCGGCCCGTATTAAATGAGGAAGATCGCCGTATAATGCCGTGAACCTCATAGCCCTTTTCCAAAAGTAGCTCACTAAGATAAGACCCGTCTTGGCCCGTGATTCCAGTTATCAGCGCCTTCTTCATACGGATCGGGCAAACTCAAAGATAACGTTGCTTATGTACTCCAAGTCCTGATCAGTCATCGCGGGACTCAACCCCCACAAGAGCCCGCATTCCATAATCGTATCAGCCCCGTCTAACTTTCCTGAGACTCGGTGAGGTATATGCGCCAGTGCGGGTTGTCTGACCATGTTGCCGCAAATAATGGGTCGCGATTCGATATTGTACTCATGTAGGTGCCGCCTCAAAGCTCTGCGAGTGCGTGGGTCGCGACAAATCACAGGATAACCAAACCATGCTGGATCCGCGCGGTCCGTTGGTCGCATAGGATAAAAGATTCCCTGTTCGATCAGCGGCAAGAGGCGCGCATTCCAAATTGAGGCGATTTCGTTTCGCCTTCGGTTAAACGCGCTCAGTTTGCGAAGTTGAATTAGTCCAAATGCGGCGTTAATTTCAGTCGGCCGTAAGTTAAATCCCGTATTAACGAAGAGATAGTCGGAATCAATAGTTGGATAAAGAGCCTCCTTCTGCTGCCGACCTTTGAGATCTCTGGTCCAACCATGGGCGCGCAAACACCGCAACAGTTCAGCTAGCTCCTTGTTGTTCGTGACGATCATACCGCCTTCAACCGTAGTTATATGATGTGAGAAAAAGAAACTGAACGTGCCCGTGTCGCCGAACGTTCCGGCAAGCTTACCGGCATAGCGGGACCCCAAAGCTTCGCAGGTATCCTCTACAATCCAGAGATCGTTCTCGGCAGCAAAGGCGACTACCTCCTCAATCTGAACCGTGTTTCCGAGCACATGTACTGGACAAACTGCAACGGTCTTATCATTCAGAGCTGCGCGCATCGCGTCCGGCTTCATCTGGAGAGTGTGGGCGTCGCAATCCACAAAGACTGGAATGCCACCCGCTTGGACAATTGGCCAGATGGTCGTAGACCAGCTTACGGCTGGCACAATTACTTCTGAACCAGGAACGAAACTTTTCTTATCTTTTAATTGAGGAGCCGCGTGATTAGCCAAGGCAAAAAATGCCAGCAGATTAGCAGACGACCCAGAATTCACGAACACCGCTTCTTCAACCCCCACAAATTTGGCAAATGCCTGTTCGAATTCCCGGCATCTACTACCCATGGTGACGTGGGTCGACCTTAGCACTTCGATCGCTGCGTTAATCTCTTCATCGTCAAATGTGGGGAAATTCAGTGGTATCTGTTTCATGTAAATCGGTCACGAAGCAACATCTCGGCGATGATAGCCGTACCGAGCCAGAAACTGAAAGAGGACAGGCGCACGTATCCAGCAATCTCAGCAAATCGAACAGGTCGAAGTCTTATTGGTTTCGAGTATGAAAGATGATTTAGTAGAACCATCTGAAGTTGAAACAAGTGACGGACGTTGATTGTGCGGTCAACACGAAGCTAAAGATCGTACGTAAATTTGGGTGAAAGGTCCAGCAGAGCGAGCAGGGAGCGTAGACAGCGCTTTGAGAGGAGAAGCAATGTCGGGGCTACAAATGAGAAGAGTCGCTGCATTCGGCGACCGGAACGAACGCTCGGGGCGGACATTGCGCGAGATCGAAATCCTAAAAAACGCCTGAGGAGTGGCGGGATAGTTCACTCCTGCGGAAATTTGTGGTGCACAATTACGTGACTATCGCGCACGGCCGCGTAGCCTACCCATCAGGAGGAGAGCAGTTACAGCGAGCGGGTTCACCCACGTTGACAGAGGAGGAAGTCTGGATGGTGGAGTATCGCAGGTTGGAGTACGCAGGTAAGTAGCATCGCGCGCCATCGAAATGTATCTAGAGTTGAGGGCGATCAAAGGCGAAGGGGCGGAAGCAACGGTACTCCGCTTTTGGTCCGAGACACCATGCGTTGTCAGGCATCCCAGCGGATCGGCGAGCAAGGATGGTAATATGGTACGGCTCAAGATTCTCCACACGCATTACCTTGAAGCACGCATAGTCCACCAAAGAGATAGCAGCTGGCGTATCGAATACGTGATGGTGCATAGCCCTATTGCCAAAATTTTCAACACAGCGGGCCCGAAACTGCTCAGCGGAACCAGCGCGCGCGTCTTTTTTCAAATCATGCAAGCATAAAATTTCGGGAAGATGCGTCAAGTCATCTTCTCCAACGTTTTTCGCATGGTCCTCAATCATGTGCGCGAGGAGTGTGACTGGTCGCCGCCAGTCGAAAGTTGCGTCTTTGTGGGGCAGAACCAAGAGGAGAAGCCCGTCTGCCCTCAACACGCGTCTCCATTCCGCGAGGGCACGAAGAGGATTCGCCACATGCTCCAGGCAATGGGAAGATAAAATACATTCATAGCTGGCATCCTGAATCGGCTTCAGATCGGTCGCGTCGCAAATAAACTGAGTGCCCGGTTGCTTCCGCGGATGGTATTCAAAACCCCGCCCTGCCGGCGCCGCTCCTGTCCAAATCGTACGCGCAGAAAAGAGACAATTATCTACTCTGTCCAAGATGTCATAGCAGGCCAAAGGGCCCCCATCACCAAAAATCTCACTGGGACCGCCGATCTCGAGGCCGATCTTTCCGGTGACATGCGAACGGTATGCATTGTTCTCTGGTACGGTTCGAGGAAACCATCGGCGAACATATTTTCCAATTCGAGGCCCCAAGAGCTTTCGAGCAGCTGGACGGGCTAGTTTCAGAATTCGCATCGAGCGGAGCAGCACGGGCTCCAGCGCACACCGGTTATTTGCGAGCGCCAGCAAAGGCAGTCCGGTTCCCCTAATCGAAATAAGCGTTTGACGTAGCGCCGTCGCATGTCAAATACTCCTTGTACCACTAATCAGAACGGATTGCTTGATGCACGCATCATTTCAAATGGACCTGTCGATGACATTCCCAACAGAGGCGCTCGGACTAACATAAGGAGTGGTACAACAACTTGGACAGGTCATCGCTCTCCAGGCTAGCTCCCTCCAGAAAGTCCGCCAGATCATCTCCAGGCAGTTCCCCGCGATGGGTCGTAGTCCGGTATCATTGATCAATAATTAACGTATTTTACCTACCTCGGGATTAGACTCTGCACCCACGTGAGGTTCGATACCGAGTGAATCCGGGCCTTCGGATCAAGGTTCTTCTCCTTTCAGGAAATCATCTTCTCTGCAATGCACATCTACACTGACGCTTTGGCAGCACCATCCATCGCGCTTCAGGATTGAGTGGCGCAACAGCCTTCTCGCATGTAATTAGGATATTAGCTCGCTGGATTTAATGATTCCGGTGTGGGGACGCAGTGCGCCACGGCCGGAAGATCGTCACCACTGAACGCCGGGATAAAGGCTGGCAATGCGGAAGCCGCGATACGCCAATTGCCCGGCGATGTTCATTTGCCACAGCAGCTGTGGATTCTGCTCCTGGGTTACTTCCTGGATGTAGGAGACTCCAGGAGTGTGCACGTCGAAGGCAACGTCATATTCCACTTCTCCATTGGGAAGGCGCAAGGCGTCGCCGCAACATATAGAGTATGCCGACAATTTACTTTCCCAGAGAATCTGCGCGGTCTTTGTGTATTCGTTGAGTTCCATGATAGGTACGCTGCTATAGCAGTTAACGGCGCCAGAACCGCAGACGTCGTCATTTCCGTCTACCAAGCGGTTATTGCCGTTGTTAAAGAAAATTATCGGATAAATCCCGGCGGTGCGAGGTTCCAACAGATGTGGATTGTGCTGACCGTAATTAAATTCTATGGGTGCTTGGCTAGTGGGTAAAGTGAAGTCGCCGCCAGGACCCAGCCTCCACAGGATACTGCCGTCGCCCCTACCGTCGCGGTAATTGATTTTTATTATCCAGTCCTGATTACGCATGGAGAGAATTAGGTTGCCGTCATTCGGCGAGTAAACGATGGCATTGGCGTGAGTCCAGTCCGGGTATCCGAAAGGAGCGTGATTAATGTCGAGGTGATCAAACGTCGACCATGTCCATACGGGCAATCGTTCTTGAGGGTCCCAATCAATAAGAGCATCTCCGATGATCTGCGTGCCTGGCGCCAGTCCCGGAAGATTGAAAGGCTTCGAGTATTGGAGAAGAAAAATCATATGATCGCTAGGCAGTTTCAAAATGTCGTGGTGAAAATTGACGGCTAGAGGCGAAGCCCCTTTCGAAATGAGTGCTGAGTTAACTTGGTTCGTGGTGATTCTGTTGATGACTGTTCCTGCCAAGTCGATCTCGCGAACTTCGTTTGTGGCGCCTGGGGTTCCGAAGCCTCCAGTGCTAGCCACCAACAGGAAGTGGCCATTCCGCAGTAGTTTAATGGGAAACGGCCACTCGCCCGGTGTCATGTCGTAATACCAGATCACGTTTCCGGACAGATCCGTGGCTACTGCGGTGAACTGATTTCCCATACCGGGCAGCAAAGCAAGCAATTCAACACCTGAATGAGGTGGCTGGTTTGCGAATTGCTGTACGGTAACGGCGGGAAGTCGACTCGCGGGCAAAGGTTCAGTCGTGAAGACGTGATCGGCATCGACAGCTTGTGTTCCGTCAGCAAGCTTAATCACAGCGCGCATGTGGTAAATCGAACTCGCACGCATTCCGGCCACTAAAATACTGACCTTACCTCCCGAAGCAGGAGCCGGTTGGGACCAGGTTGTGAGGCCATAATCTGTCCCGGAGCCAAACTGAATCTGTACAGATGCACCTATGGGCGCCGGAATTGAATATGAAGCCACCAACGCATTGGCAGTGGAGGAAACAGTTCCAGGCGTGAACTTTCCAGGCAGGAATAAAGAAACGGGAACAGAGAAAGACTCCACACCGTTCACAATTACACCCACGCGTATTGCAGTGTGGAACGACGCTAGGTTAGGTACCTCAGGCGCTGTGTACATCCCGATCGCATTGATCGTGCCGGTTGATGGGGCTCCACCTGGTATGCCGTTAACCAACCAAACTCGAGGGCCGTCCGCGGCCCGCGCGGTGAATTGAACTTTTTGGTTAGGCGATACGAGAGCCTCGGAGGGAGTGATGATCGGGGAGTTACTACCGCCGACGCAGCCTGTGGTGAGGGCCATCAAAACGAAACAAAAACAGACGACTACCCGTCGATTGCCGACGGCAAGGCTTTTATTTTCTAATGAGGTCCCCGGCATCCACACCCTCCCCCCGACAATGGATCGCGCGCGAGATGTGCCCTAAAAGCCTAGCAACACCGGAGCGCCGATAAAGTTGCAGTGTCCGAGCTTTACGAAAGGAGCTACCAAAATCACCAGCGTTTGTATGAGATAGGAAACGATCGTCTCGACCTCGTCTTCAACCGAACCGCAACTGGCATCAATCGTCAGATCTGCGTCGGCGGGCTTCTGGTAAGGATCGGAAATGCCCGTGAAGTTTGGCAGGATCCCGGCACGCGCTTTGGCGCAGAGTCCCTTGATGTCACGCTGCTCACAGACCCTTAGCGGCGTAGCCACATGAACCAGGATGAAGGTGCCGGCGGACTCGACCCTCGTTCGCACTTCCTTACACAGGCAATCATAAGGAGCAATGGCCGCACAGATCGCAATGCCGCCGCAGGCGGTGACCTCAGCGGCGACAAAGCCAATCCGGCGAATGTTTAGGTCCCGATGCTCCTTTGAAAATCCAAGCTCGGAGGACAGTAGTTGGCGTACCGAATCACCATCGAGCAGGGTGACGTGCCTTCGTGAGATATCAAGGAGTCTGCGCATGAGCGCATTTGCGATTGTGGATTTTCCCGCGCCCGAAAGCCCTGTGAGGAAAACAGTAAACCCTGGGCGGCGGATGCCGTTCGCACGAACTGGCGGTGTTTCGCGAAAAGTCAAATCATCGAATAGCGAGTATCCCAAACGCTGCGCGACGTCGCTTAACATAGTTCGATACCATTCACGCTGATGCGGGGTGAATCCCTCAACGATCTGAGAGATCTGTGCTGGACCGTTGGTGCGGGGGTTTACGCGGTTTCGGACGGCGTTTTCGACGAGTGCACGATCATAATCAAGTCCGGTGAGCGCCTTCAACGTACTCTGGCATTCTTCGACTTCCTGTACGTCCTCAATCCGAATTACGAGGTCAACTTCGTCAAGTATCCGAATCTGAGATGCAAAGATCAATAAGTCAAGCAAGAAGATTTGGTCAATCGGTTGAAGATAATGGATGTCGATACCGAGCAGCTCCCGGATACAGACTCTGGATTCAATGGGGATCGCTGAGAACGACTGGTCGACTGGGTACACCGTGAGGCGAGTCCTCAGCAGTCGTGCTGGGTGACGCAGGAGGACGGCCGTCCTGAACATTGGCAGGCATACCAGATGGCTTGTCCATAGAGAGCCGACATCACCGATGGCCTGATATGCCCCGTGCTTAGTATCGGAGGCAAAACATTGTATGAACCTCAGGACGTCTTCACCCGTACACTCGGTCGCCGGATATACGCGAGACGCGACTTCCTCGTGCGAGCAATACACGTCAGGGTGGCTGTTAAGGAGTTTCGCTAGCCAAGTCGAGCCGGTCGAGCCCATGCGGCTTACGACAAATCGACTGGTCTCACCTTTAACGGTTAGCCTGGAGAGTCGGGAGGCAATTTCCGCCAGCTGGTCGGCGAAGACTCGCTCAATAACTGACTTGATCTGCTCAGAACAGCAGTTCATCCCAGTGTCCTATCGATACGCCTCGCGGTTATCCGGGCCACACTCCATCTAACACTAACGATTGGAAAGAGTTGCGCAAAAGCCTACTGAACGCCGCCTACGGCGCAGGTTGGCCTATGCCTGTGCCTTTATGGAAAAAATTCCTGGGATGCAGGAGGAGGGTTCTATGTTCGGAGCAGGGTACACAACAAGTACAGATCGCGTGAATTGCGGATAAAACTTCTTTCCGGCGGAGCGGCCGAAAACTTCCTCGACGAAGTAGCTCCGCCCTCAATCGGGTGTTTGCCCAAACCCTTTTGCTACGCTATACAGGAATTCGCCGGTCTCGAAAGGGAGATGATAGAATTCGCAGCCGAAGCCAACATGTTCAAGACGAAGAGATCGAGAATCGCCGGCCTCGTAATTCTGATCGCCGCCGTCGTCCTACTTGCCCTGAACTTCGCGATCACGCGTTCTTCGCCTTCGCTTCCGGCCAATTACAATAGCCTTCGTAACAATGTCGTGCGCCTGTACCAGGGTGACCTCGGCTTTTGGCTCACCGGCGACGTCGTCAAGACGCCAGTCACGGACTGGTCGTTTATCGATGCGATTCCAACGATCCAGATCGAGACTCGGACGTGGTATCTAGTTCCCCACGTTCTGCGGACAGATATTGCGAGGAATGATGAACAACTCTATCTGTTCTCCGAATATTTCGCGCCCGCGCCAGGAAAGCCGGATCTTCGAGAACGCTTTCCGGAAGCCAGGTTTTGGAATCGTATGGTGGTTCGGGACCCTCGCATACGCGTGAAGATCGGCAATCGCTTGTTTGACATGCGGGCCTATCCGCTGACCGACCCGGGCCAAATAGCCGTGGCTCGCCAAGCCTTTCTCAGCAAGTACGCCGATGTCAGAGCGCAGGCAGCATTGCCGGAATCTCGGCGTCCGGCAATGCACTTCTTTCGTCTGGAGCCTCAGTGGAATAGCAACTCATAGATAGACATTTCAATCGCTCCTCGGCCGAGCCATTATTTCGATTTGCTCTCTCCCGCCTCGTTATCCGAAACCGTTTCCTCCGCCCTGGGTTGATTATTCGAGTACAGAAGCTCTTCGATTTTTTCTGAACTCATCGATATGCCGAAAAGCGAGCGCCCGCCCAGAAGCAGACCTAGGAGCATCCTTCGCAAAATG
>Ga0210405_10004952_pt1 | contig 12317 bp, 11 predicted proteins | sample IncBWH11MmetaG_FD_155492 | JGI IMG/M metagenome (GOLD analysis project Ga0210405, IMG submission 155492) | Forest soil microbial communities from Barre Woods Harvard Forest LTER site, Petersham, Massachusetts, United States - Inc-BW-H-11-M | ecosystem: Environmental > Terrestrial > Soil >... | reverse complement strand
AGCGGGCCTCCGGAGACGCCATCGCGCTGGCGCATGGAGCGGGGTCGAATTGCCAGGCGCCGCTCCTGATAGCGGTGGCCGAAGAATTCGCCGCAGCCGGATTCACCGTGCTTCGTTACGACCTGGCCTTCCGCCAGGCGCGAGCGAGCGGCCCGCCGCGCCCGAGTGATGCGGCGCTCGATAGGGATAGCATTGGCGTGGCTTCCGCCGCCCTGCGCCGAATCGCCGGCGGGCGACTGTTTCTGGGCGGCCACTCCTATGGCGGAAGGCAGACGACTATGCTGGCTGCGGCCGCCCCCGCAGTCTCAGACGGACTGCTGTTGCAGTCCTATCCCTTACATCCTCCGGGCAAGCCCGCCCAAATGCGCACAGCGCATTTTGCCCAATTGACGATGCCGGCAGTCTTCGTACACGGCTCACGCGATCCGTTCGGAACGCTGGAGGAGATGCGCTCCGCCCTGCCTTTGATTCCGGCGCCCACCACGCTGGTTGAGATCGATGGAGCCGGACACGACCTCAAGCGCCCTGGAACACCGCAAAGCATCGTAAAACATTTCCTAGCTTTTATGTTTCCGCGCTATAATTCGGTCAATCAGCCATGATAAAGACGGCTATTTTGGCCCTGCTAGCGGCCACGGCACAAGCGCAGACAGTAGCGGCGGGCGCGCGCGCCGTCGTGGGCGCCGACGCGCTCCCGGTCTACGCGAAGATGTCGCAGTCCGGCGATCCTCTGGTTACTCTCAAGCGCGGTGAAATCGTGACCATTGGCCTGGTCCTGTTCGATGCGGATGTCACCTGGTGCGCGATCTCGAAAGCCGGCGAAACCAAGCGGCTCGGTTTCGCCTCCTGCGAATTCCTCGAGCCGGATCGCTCCTCGACGGCGCCAGAGCCCCCCGGACTTGCGCCGCCGCCGGCGCCATTGCCCAAGGTCAAGCCGGTCATCCCATCTCCGCCGCCTATGCCACCGCCTGTCGACCCTACACCGGCCGCCCCTCCGCCGGTTGCTCTCCAGCCGGCGACAGCCCCGGCCGATTTTGTCGATAGCGTGCTCGATGGCCTCGGTTTGCGATCGGCCATCGTCAATTACACGAAGACCACGCGCCTGCTTTCGTTCCTCGATAAGGGCCGGCTGGCGGAAATCGACGTCGCAGTCCTCGTGCGTATCCTAGCCGAACAGTTTCAGCCCGGCCCGTTTTACGCCGCGATCGGCGACGAGCTGCGCGGGGGTTACTCTCCCGAGCGGCTTCCGGCGCTGTCCGAGTGGCTACACTCGCTGCTGGCCCGCAAGCTCGCCGATCTGGAGCGGCGCGCTTACGATCCGGAGTCGCGTCAGGAGTTGGTCGAGTTCGCCGGCTCGCTTTCCACTACGCCGCCGCCCCAGCCGCGACTGCTGCTCATCCACCGTCTATACGAGGCGACGCGAACTTCCGATATGGAAGTTGAGGCCACCATCGCCTTAGTCCACACCACGGCGCAAGCCATCAGCCCCGTGCTGCCCAAAGAGAAGCGTTACGGCGCAAATGAGCTCGACCGCGCGCTCGGCGGGGTGAAATCGCGCTACCGCTCCGTCATGAGAAACGCCAAGCTGGTGCAGTTGCTGTTCGCCTACCAGTCGGCGTCGGACTCCGAGTTGGAACAGTACGCCGGATTTCTCGAATCGGATAACGGGAAATGGCTGATTTCGACGATCGATAAGGGCTTTTTTGACGCCACCGGGTCGATATCGCGGCGGTTGCAAGCCGATATCCAGCGGAATCTCAAGCCCAGGCGGCCTTAACTTAAGACCCCGGACTACGGCGAAAGGCTTATTGCCACTGGGCTTCGTTCATGGTGTACTTGGGGCAACTGACGCATGAAGAGAAACTTAGTTCCATTACTGGTTATAGCCTTCGTGGTTGCCATTATCTCGACAGGTATTTTCTACGGGTTGTTCGTAGCAAGGCTCAGAAGCGCTGCTGCTGCACCAGAGAAATCGATTGCAGTGGCCGCCCACAACCTGGATCGCGGCACGGTCTTGCAGGCGGCGGACGTGAAACTGGCTGCTTGGGGCGGCGCCGATACTCCTCAGGGTGCGTTCACAACGGTGGGCCCTTTGGCTGGTCTTACCTTGATTGCGCCGCTTCAGGAGAATGAGCCTGTCTTGCAGTCCCGGGTAGCCTCATCCACTTCAGGGGCTGGAGCAGGCCTGGGAATCATGACCGGCATGCGCGCCATTTCGATTCACGCTACCGATTCCAGCGGAATTGTCAGTCTCCTGAAACCCGGCTACAAGGTGGACGTGCAGTTGGTTTCCACCCAGGCGGAGCTGCGCACGATTCTGCAGAACATCGAAGTCCTCGCCGTGAACCCGGCCGGGGACGGCCACGGCGCGAGCCCAGTGATTACGCTTCTGGTGGACCCGGAAGGCGCCGATATGGCGGGCTTGGGCGATTCCACCGCCCACTTGCGCCTCACGCTGCGCAATCCACTCGACGATTCCAAGCCCGACCTGCGGCGTGTCACTGTAGCGACCATCCTGCAGGCCAAGAAGCCTTAAATCCGTATGCTCATCGCATATGTGCTGGTGGTGTTCATTTCGAGCTTCCTGCTGGCGGCGACAGCGGTGATGGTCGCTTCGGTTGTGCTGGCTAGAAAGCAGCCGGCCGCCGACGGAGCCCTAGAGCTGTCGGCTGAATTCGAGGATGGCCCGACCCTTCTCAAGCTGGACGAGCTGAGCTCGATCACGTTGTGGGACAATCTGCTCAACCGGTTCGATTTCGTGGAAGGCATGCGGTCGCGCATCGTCCAGTCGGAGCTGCCCTGGTCGGTGGGCCGGCTCACCTCGATGATGCTGTTGCTGGGGGCATTCTCGCTAGCCATTCTGTCGGAATTCAAGGCGCTGCCGTTCTGGATGGACTTCCTTTTCGCATGCGCCGCGGCGTTCCTGCCATATGGTTATGTCCTGCGCCGCCGCGCCAAGAAGTTTCGTCAATTCGAACAGCAGTTTCCCGATGCCTTGGATTTCCTGTCGCGCTCGCTCCGCGCCGGCCATCCGCTCCCCAGCAGCCTGGAGATGCTGGCGCAGGAAGAAGTCCCGCCACTCTCCACCGAGATGCGTACCACTGCCGAGGAGAGAAAGCTGGGCATGCCGCTCGACCAGGCCATCGACAATCTGGCCAAGCGAATGCCGCTGCTGAATGTGCGTCTATTCGCGGCGGCGGTGAAGCTGCAGAGCCGTACTGGCGGCAGGCTGGGCGAGGTGCTGGGAGGGTTGGCCGAAAACATGCGAGAGGCGGCGTCGGTGCAAGGAGAGGTCCGGGCGCTGGCGGCGCACGGCCGCGCTACGGGCCTGGTGCTGACCGCCCTGCCGATCGCGATCGCGATCATGATGGACGCCGTCAATCCGGGGTATCTGGATATTCTGTTCGAGACTCCGGCCGGCCGGGAGATGGTGGTAGTGTGCCTGGTGGCGCTGGTGGCGGCGCACTTTGTGATTCGCAAGATCGTGGATGTGCGGCTATGAGCGATTTTGTCATCCTGGCTGGGTTGTTCCTGTTCGTCATGGCGGCCGTGACTGCGGCCGGCTACGTGTATTGGAAGCGTGAGAGCGGCGGACAGGACTCCGAAACGTCCGTGCTCGGTGAACCGCAGTTGCCCGGAACGCAGGCGTTCTTTGCCCGCGCCTTCCGCACCGTCGGCGAGACTGTCCCAGCGGCGTCGGCCGCTTCGAACCCGATGCGCCGCCTGCTGACCTCGGCCGGTTATCGCTACCCTTCCGCGGTGCCGATATTCTATGGCGTCAAGTGCGCGCTGGCTCTGTTGTTCGCCGCGCTGCTCGGGGTGATCGGCGTATCGAACGGCGACATTTCCGCCGCGCTGATTGCGGCTGTTTGCGGCGCCGGCTTCGGCTTTCTGCTGCCCGATTTCCTCCTCAAGCCGATGATTCGCGCCAGGGCCAGGCGCATTCGCCGCGCCCTCCCGGCCGCTCTGGACCTTCTGATTCTGAGCGTGGAGGCAGGCCAATCGCTGAATCAGGCGATTGTGGACACGAGCCTCGAAGTGCGCGACGCTTATCCGGAATTGGCCGCCGAGATGGCTCAAGCGCATCTGGAACTGCGAGCCGGCAAGAGCCGAACCGAGACGCTGCAACAGCTCGGCGTTCGCAACGGCGATCCCGAGCTGAAGAAGCTCTGCAGCCTGCTGATCGACAGCGACCGTTTTGGAACCAGCCTCGCGCCCGCCCTGCGAACCCACGTCAAATACCTGCGAACCCGAATGCGGCAGCAGGCGCAGGAATCAGCCAGGAAGGTCGCCGTCAAGCTCATCTTTCCGGTGTTCTTCCTGATCTTCCCGTCAGTGCTTTTGGTAACGCTGGGACCGGCGGTGCTGCATATGATGAAGCAGTTCGCCGAGATGGTGAAGTAGGAAAAGGCAAGTCAAAAGTCAAAAGGCAAAAGTCAAAAGTGCAGATGGAGCGCTGCGGCCTCATCGAACCGTTACGGTTTCCAGATTGCGATGGGATCAGGCTTCCTGACGAACATGAGCCACGCCTCGGCGAAAGTGTTCGAGGGCATCCAGCCAGCGCAAAGCTCTCCGGCTGCCGGCTGGCAAGCCTTCTCACTTACGCGCGCCGCTGTCGCGTTGAAAACTGGCTTTTTCCATTCATCAATCACGTGAGAGACCTCGACGGTGATGTACCCGTACTTCCCGGCGCCCCATGCTTTGGGTCCGGTGGTCAGGACCCCGCGTAACCAGTCAAGGATGAGGGCCTGTGCATTCTGCAAACAACAATGAGGGGTCCGGTTCTGAATGACGAATGTCCACGGAGCCCCCTTGTCGAAGTACTTTCTGAAGTAGCTGTATGGCCGTTCCGTCCCGTTGATGTTGTCTCCTCCATTTGCGATTATTAGCTGCGGCATACGAATGGCGTCCTTCGACAGTTCAATGGTGTCCATGCCGAGTGGTTCGTACTGGCCGGGCGCGTAAGCAATGCCTGCCAGATATCGCTCCGGACGATAGCCGGCAAGTCTTCCCACGAGTGAACCTGCTCCCGACCAACCCATCGCAATCAACGGCGACGTTCGCAGCTCAGAGCGGCGCTCGGAATCCGCGAATTGATCCAGCGCAGTGAACAACGCCCTTCCTACGCCCTTGGAGGGTTCTACGATCATGTCCTCCCGTTCTTTCGATCTACACTGCATTGCCAAGACAAGTGCAAGCCGCATTTGACTGGCAAACGCCCGGACTTGCCGGTCTTGAAACCACCTTAAGTAATCTTGCCCTCGATCGAAGATTGTCCATACGGCTCTCACTGGATCGCTCGATTCGGGCAGCAGCAAGCGGTACTCACAAGGACGGAGGATTTCCTCATCTGGGAGCGGAACCACAACGGTTTTCCGTTCCTCCGGCGTTTGTGCGAACAAGGCGCCAGCGAACATGAGGATCAGACTTGTGGCAACGCCGCTCCGAGTAAAGTTCATAGTAATGTTGACGAGCGTGGCTCGTCTATCGTTGATCCAGCGTCCGGAACCGGGCACGTGAGTACCAGAATCGAACACTGGATTAGCGCGCAGGAGTGGAATCCCAGCCTTTTCATCCCTGGGCACGGAAGTTCAATTGCTGCTGGTTGGCTTATGCGCATACCCACGCTCTTCCTCTCCTTGCTCATTCTCGGGACGGGCACGATGACCGCTCAAAACTTACCTGGTCAAGCCGAGCCCGAAATCGACAAGAACAGCATCTCGATCCATCCCGTCCGGCGCGGCAATATGCCAATCCGGCTCACACCCACCGGCGAGATCGTATCCCTCACACCGCCCGAAGCGCTGTTCCTAGTCCCGTCGAGCGCGGCGCCCTCGCCACAGATTGGACAGATGACAGCTATCCTTCTCAATCCATCCGATAGGCTCATGGGTAGCATAGTTGACATAGATCGGGCTACGCTGCTCGATTCTTGGAAACTCACCGTCAGGGCACGCGAACCGTTCCCAGCAGGTCTTTCGGTGGGCACGAAGGTCGGTTCCTTGATAGAGGTTGGCGAACTCAAGGATGTCCTGTACTTCGAGCGACCCGCGAACGCCCGAGCGAACAGTGAGATGCCGCTGTTCGTGATGGAGCCAAACGGAGATTATGCCAAACGAGTCTCGGTTCGATTCGGACGCCAATCGGGTGCGCTGCTCCAAATAGCGGATGGCTTGTCAGGTGGCGATAAGGTCATCGTAACGGACACGACCCAGTGGAACTCTTACGGCCGCCTTCGGATTAAGTAGCCGAATTCCCGCTCGGTTCAAGAGGACCGCTCGCTGACGCGCGCGGCTCTGTAGATTCGGTCTAATTCTCGGCCGGCTTTTCTACGTGGTCGATGACGATGATGTCCACGGGGCCTTTTTGCGCTTTCAGTTCCAGGCCCAGTTGCCGCTTGACTGCTGCGAATACGGTGGGCCCCGAGGTATCGATCGGCGCTCCGTTCAACTGAGCGTTCTCCGGGACCCCGGGCGGCAGGTCGCGCGTGTACTCCAGGTTGAAATCGTAGCCGCCTTTCAGGCTGGTCAGGTCGACCACCGGCCGATCCATCACCTGGGAGAGGCGAAACGCAAAGTAATCCATGGGAGCGAAAGTGGCCTTCATCTTCACATGTACAATCCTGTCGATGGTCTGGTCGATCCATGGCTCGCCCGCGTTCGCAGCCTCATGCGGCGTCAGCTTGGCCCCGCCCTTATCCACCGTAAGGGCGTACATTGGGAGGTCCTTTTTCTCCTTGTGGAACTTCAGTTGGAACCGTTCCACGAGTAGGTTCATCAGCATGACATGAAGCTCGTCGACGTTGGATTGCCGCTCGGCTTTGGCCTCCATGTCGAAGCGGTCGGTATCGAGCCAGCCCGGCCCTCCGACAATCTGTTCGGCCTTGAGGTGGTACGCCACCTGGATCATGAGTTTGACCGGGCAGTTGCTGGCCTGATACCGCTGGCCCCCGGCCGCAGGACGGATCCCGCCACCGAGTCCTCCAGGCTTACTGGGCTTGAGCGACGCAACCTCGAATTTCAGGTCGGACGGAATGGGAGCTGGCGCTTGGGAAAGGGCGAACCCCGCGTTCATTAGCCCGACCGCGACGAGTGCAGCAGCGGTGGTCCGGTGCATGATCTTTCGATTATATTCATTTTTTTTCGTGGCGCGGCCAAGTCTCCTTTATCAGAAGGGGCAGGTCGTGTATCCAATCGTCTTTGCTCACCCCGCCAGGGTAGATCACATGGGCCAGATTGTCCTTAGTATACGCGACAACAAAATTGGCGTGCGCAACTGAATAGCCGCCGTTGCGGGCCTCTGTTTTCCGGGCCGGTGGAACCCCCGCAGCCTTCTGGACAGCCTCGAGAGCAGCTTCGGTTCCCGTGAGGCCGACAAAGCGTTTATCGAAATTGTCGAGCCACCGGCGCAGTTCGACCGGCGTGTCCCGTGCGGGATCGGTGGTAACGAAAACGAGCTTGACCCGATCGGCGAAACCGGAGGGCAATTTCTTCAGAGCCACGCCAATATTCGCCATGTGCATGGGACACTGATCGGGGCAATAGGTATAGCCGAAAAAAAGGAGGGTGACCGACCCCTGGGTTCTGTTCCAGAAATCAAACGGGGCGCCGGTAGTGTCGGTGAGAACAAATTTCGGTTTCGGCAGGGGCGGCGTCACCAGGCCACCCCTGTACTCTGCCGGCGCCAAAGACGCGAGAATGAGGAATAATCCGAAAAAATGAGATCTCATTTGGAGCGTTCTGTCAGTGGACAATGACCGTACCTTTCATGCCGACAGTGTCATGATTGGCGCAGATGTAATTGAAAGTGCCTGGAGATGTAAAGGTCACCCGAAAACGTGTCACACCCGGAGGCGATTCGGCGAGCCCCGCCCTATCTTGCGGCGCAGGAGTCAAAAATCCCGAGTTCACGTTGTCCGCTGGTGAGCCGATTACCGCCTGCCTGGCCCCGTCCGGCGTCGGCAGGACGTTTGTCGAAGGCGTCCGGGGATCCGCAGGTTCGGTCCCAAAGGTCACGGTATGGTTGATCGACGGCTCGAGACTCACCCACTCCACCGTGTCCCCGACCTGCACGTCGATCGTTTCCCGCACAAAGCGCATCAGGGATACGGCCTGTGAACCTGCTCCAGTTATGGTCACGTTTTGACCGATGCCAACGGCCACGTCGCTGCTCCGTACCCCACCCTTGTCGCCGAGAGTTCCCAGGCCCTTCAGGCGAGAGCCTTCCGTAAGCAACAGTATTAGCTGGCTCTCGGCCTGCCGATCATAGAAGCTCTGATCGTGGGGAAGGGTTGCGGAGGAGTTGAGAACGTGGACCACTCCGGTCATATCCGCGTGAATCAGGCAAACAAACTTGAAGTTTCCGGCAGCCGGGAAAGTTACGGAATAGGTTGGCGCGTTTGCCGTCGACACCGTGTTCTCGTCCAAGAGCAAGATGTCCGAATTGACGCACGCGGAACCATCGAAGCCGGCGCCATCGAGTGTAGCTCCTGGGCACCCGATCTCCACGCCGAAGGTGGGACCAAAACCAGCCGGTCGTGTCTGAGCGGATGTTAAAAAAGTCACAGTGTGACGCTCATGTGTGGGAAAGGTCCAACGGATACTGTCGCCGGTCTGAATCCAAAGTTCATTCGGCAAAAAGGCCAGCGCCTGGCTTGCCCAGTCGGCACTCTCCGCGCCTGCGATTGCCTGCCACTGTTTGGCTTGGACCGTCCTTGTAGCAGCGCCGACTATCAGGATCGCTACTACCGGGAACGAAGCGACCGATTTTGCAATACGCTCCACGTTAATTTTTTTTCTCATCTAGCCTCCGTTTTTTTCTTGACGTCGCCGCACGAGGCGCGGATCAAGTATCCGGCGACTGAGAGGGCCCGAGCAAACGGCAATGCGTAGAATTGCAGGCGTTCCTGTGCTTTGCCGTCGAATACCGCGCTTTGCCGTGACCTGCCGCGTACGCTACAATCGGAAACCGAGCGCGATGGGCGAACCTTTCCCTGACACATCACCGTCCGCGAGACCGCCTGAAGACCGGCTGGATTCGTGGAAGGAAATCGCGGCATACCTCAACCGCGACGTGACGACGGTTCAGCGCTGGGAGAAGCGGGAGGGGATGCCCGTTCACCGGCACCTGCATGACAGGATGGGCTCGGTCTACGCTTCTCGGGCGGACTTGGACGCGTGGGCGCGCAGCCGGAATCTTCGAGCAGCGCCTGAGAACGGGAACAATTCGCACTCGCCCAATCCCCCCGCGCCGCCGGAAACCGCTCCCTTACGGTCACGGCTCGGTAGATGGAAGGTCGTCCTGCCGCTGGCAGCGGCGGGGGCCGCGCTGGCGATTGGCGCAAGCCTCTGGTTGCAAAAGACGGAGTACTTCTGGCGAAGCCCCATCGCTGACGCGCGATTTCAGACCATCACGGAATTCGATGGAGTGGAGCAGGCTGCAGCGCTGTCACGCGATGGTCAGTTTGTGGCGTTTCTGTCGGACCGGGACGGACAAACGGACGTCTGGGTTACGCAGGTTGGTTCGGGCCAGTTCCATAACCTGACCCGCGGGAGCGCGCCGGGACTCGCCAATCCATTGCTCCGCACGCCGGGGTTCTCGCCCGATGGGTCTTGGGTCACGTACTGGGTTCGCAAGCAGGACGGCTCGAAGGGCGGCGACATCAGCGTTTGGGCGGCGCCGACGCTGGGCGGACAGCCGAGGCTATACCTTGAAGGCGCTGCTGAGTTCGACTGGACACGCGATGGGTCCCGGCTCGCCTACCACACGCCAGGACCCGGCGACCCGCTGTTCGTGTCAGACGGCAGCCGGCGATCCGAGGGCCGGCCCATCTTTACGGCGCCTGCCGGACTCCACTCTCACTTTCAGTTGTGGGCGCCCGACGCGGCATTCATTTACTTCGTCCAGGGCTCGCTGCCGGACAAATTGGACATCTGGCGCATCAGGCCCTTCGCCGCGGCCGGCGTGACTCCGGAACGGATCACGCGGCACAATGGGCGCGTGACTCATCCGGTCCTGTTGGACCGGCGGACATTGATGTACCTTGCCAGCGATGCGGATGGTTCAGGGCCGTGGCTGTATAGCATGGATGTCGAGCGCCGAATTCCCCACCGCCTGACCTCCGGCCTTGACCGGTTCACGTCGCTGGCGGCCAGCGCTGACGGCCGCCGTCTGGTGGTCACACGCGCAAGTCTGAAGAGAACACTCTGGCGCTTGCGGATCGCCGATTCACCCGCCGAGGCGACGGTGGCTGCTCGAATCCCGCTGACAACCAGCACGGGGTTCTCCCCACGATTGGGTCAAAATTATCTTCTGTATGTTTCCGCGACCGGCGCGAGCGAGAGTATCTGGAAACTGGCCAACGGAACTGGCACGGAGTTGTGGACTGGTGTGGGAGCGCAGGTCTTTGGCGGCCCGGCAATCGCCCCCGATGGACGGCAAGTCGCATTCTCGGTCCGGCAACAGGGGCGGACGCTGTTGTACGCGATGCAGGCCGACGGCTCGAGCGCGCGGATTGTGGCCGATTCGCTCGAGCTGCAAGGCGCTCCAGCATGGGCGCCGGACGGCCAATCGATCACCTCGGCGGCCGACGATCACGGAGTCCCACGCCTCTTCCGCGTGCCGGTCGACGGCCGCACCCCCGCTCGTTTTGTCCAGGAGTACTCGGCCGATCCCGCGTGGTCGCCCGACGGCCGCTTCGTCGTCTACTCGGGACCCGACATCGGCACCACGTTTTCGGTGAAAGCCGTTACGTCCGAGGCTGTAGCGCATCCGTTGCCGGCCCTGACCCTGACCCGGGGAGCTCGACACCTGACCTTCCTGCCAGGAGGACGGGCGCTGGTGTTTCTTCGAGGAGAGATTCAACATAAGGATCTCTGGCGCACGCGACTTCGACATCTCTCCAGACGGCCGTGAGGTTGTCCTGGAACGAGTGCAGGAGCGTTCGGATGTGGTCCTGCTGGATCGCTCGCGGCCATAATCCGCCCCATACAGGCAGAAATGCCTGTGCTACAAAGAATGGCGTCTCACTAGAACATAAGCAGCACATTCGCGCGAGCTATTTCATTAAGCTGTTACACAAGATCGCTAATCTGGAGACGTGCTGAATCGCGGAGGCGGATTCCCCCACCCCCTCCCGCGGTGTTTACAGTGTCGTTTTTCACCCGAGAGCCGCTATGAAAAAAACTTGTTCCATCGCAGTCATATTGGCTATGCCAATGCTCGCACAGACCGATCGCGCCAATCTCACCGGCACGGTTACCGACCCATCGGGCGCTGTCGTGGCAGGCGCCAGCGTCACCGCGGTCACTCTCGGGACCGCAATCAACCGCACAACCGAGACGAATTCCAAGGGGATTTATTTCCTTTCCGCGCTTCCGATTGGCGGCTATACGCTGACCATCAAGCATCCCGGGTTCCGCACTTCCCAGTTCGACGAAGTGATGCTCAACGTTGGTCAAACGCTAACCCAGGATGCCAGACTGGACGTCGCGGCCGCCGATACGTCGGTCGAGGTACTGAGCTCCGCCGCGGCTCTGGAACGAAGCTCGGCGGAAATCTCCGGCGTCATCGAGGCCGCCCAGATCAAGGAGATTCCGGTCAGCGGGCGCAACTGGGCCAGTCTGATGGCTTTGGTTCCCGGCGCCATAAATTACGGCGACGGCGCGCAGCGCAGCATCCGCTTCAACGGGCATTCTCTGGACGACAGCAACTTTACGTTTGATGGTATTGACACTAGCGGCGTGCAGGAGCAGACGCAGAAGGCCGACACCCGCCTGAACATTGCGCTGGACGCTATCGCCGAGTTCCGGGTGAGCACTGCTGTCTATACCGCCGAGAGCGGCGCCGCAGGTGGCGCGCAGGTCAACGTCGTGTCGAAGACCGGCACTAACAGTTATCACGGCAGCACGTTTTATGCCGTGCGCAACGACGCACTTGATGCGCGCTCGCCGTTCGACGGTCCGCAAATCCCTTCGTTTACTCTGCATCAGTTCGGCGCTAGCTTCGGTGGTCCCATCAAGAAAGACCGTCTGTTCTTCTTCGCCAACTATGAAGGGTTGCGCCAGAGTCTCGGCCAAACCTTTATCAACTTCGTTCCCAACGCCGCGTTTCGCGCCAAGGCGCTGGCCACCTCACCGGCGCTTAAGCCAATTCTGGACGCTTATCCGCTGGGACAGACGCCCGTCGATGACATCACCGACCAGGTCACCAAGGTGGCGAGCGATACTATCCGCGAAGACGCCGGCATGTTCCGGCTGGATTTTCGCTACTCCGATAAGACCACGATGTTTGCGCGTTACAACGTCGACAACGCCTAC
>Ga0210405_10004951_pt1 | contig 12317 bp, 9 predicted proteins | sample IncBWH11MmetaG_FD_155492 | JGI IMG/M metagenome (GOLD analysis project Ga0210405, IMG submission 155492) | Forest soil microbial communities from Barre Woods Harvard Forest LTER site, Petersham, Massachusetts, United States - Inc-BW-H-11-M | ecosystem: Environmental > Terrestrial > Soil >... | reverse complement strand
GTGATAGGAACGCAGGATGTTCAGCTCAATGGATCCAAGGCCGGCAGGCATGCCTTCATAGCTGATTTCGTATTCGCGAAGGCGGTCAATTGCCGCGACGCCCGGAAGCCGGGCAATTTTGTCCGTAAGTTCCACGGAAATTGTGGGATGCCGGTCCGCCGCGGGGCCCCCTGCGGGCCGCAAGTACAAGTCCGCAGGAAGTTGATCGCCCATCCAAAGCAAAACCGTCTCGCGAAAACTGCCGACCATGATGCCCACTGCGGTCATCATGGCAATTGCCGTCGAAAGTGCGCCGACGAGCACGGCAGTGCGCCGCAACGAAGAGGACAGACTGCGCGACGCGAGCACAGCCTCCACCCCCAAGACTCGCTTGAGCGTGCGCGAAGCAAGCCCGGCAATGGCATCGACCAAGGCCGGCATCGCAAATGCCGAGGCGCCGATGAGCAGAAGTGCCGCGAAATAACCGAACAGCGGCTTGCCGCCAATCGCCGGCGCCCGCGAAGCTGCCGCAGCCGCAAATCCAAGGGCAAGCGCAATCCAAATATCGCGCGTCTTCTGCACACGCGTCGTGTACTCCCGCCGCCCCTGCGCCATGGCCTCGATCGGCGGAACGAAGGAAGCCTCTCGCGCGGGCGCGTAGGCTGAAGCTACGGCAACTCCCACTCCGATCAGTACCGCGAGCAAAACCGAAACCGGCGTCAACACAATCGCGCCCGGCCGGCTACTGACGTACAGCGCCTCCACCGTTTCTCCCATCAAATGAACCGCTCCACCGGCCATGAATCGGCCCAAAGGGAGCGCGACCAGCGCGCCAAGAAATCCGAAGCAGGCAGCCTCTCCCACAAACGCGGCCAGAACCAAAGCGCGGCCTGCTCCCAGGGCGCGTACAATTCCAATTTCGGCGCGCCGCCGCACGACCGAAACGGAAATCGTGTTGTAGATCAAGAACGCGCCCACGATCAGCGCGATGTAACTCAGCAGCCGCAGGTTCCACCGAAAGGCCGCCAGCATACGGCGATTCTCATTGGTCCCCGCGCCCGCCGCGCGCACCTGCATGCCCGCCGGCAGCGCTTGCCGGAGGCGTTCTTGCCATTCGTCGAGAGTTGGAGATTGCGGAACCTGAATCAAGATGCGATCGATTCGGCCGTGGCGCCTCAGCGCGTATTGCGCTGCGGAAATATCCATCACAATCGCTGATGAACTGCCATTCGAGTCCGGAAAAACGCCTCGCACGATGTAAGTTGCAACCTGGTCATTAATGAGCAGCTCGATCGTCTGGCCGCTCTTTCTCCCCAAGCTCTCGCCAACCCAGATGCTGTCTTTCGCCGCCAAATATTTCCAGGTGTCATCGCCACCAGCAAGCGGAAAGGAGCTCCAGCCGCGGCCAGCTTCCGCGACGAGATCGAGTCCGATCAGCGGCAGGGTTTGCTTGCTCTCCGCGATCACCGCATAGTCTTCGATTCGAGGCGTAACACGAAGCGCATACGGCAGAGTTTCCAGTGTTCCCACCACGTTTTCCGGCACCCCGCCCGCGGTTACGATTTCGAGATCGCTATCCCCGGCAAGTGTTTCCAGCGATGAGCGGAACGAACCTGCCGCAGCGGTTCCTGCCAAATCGATAGCCAACACGACCGCAACACCCAGTGCGATCGCTAGCAGTGTCAACGATGTGCGCACCGGCTCGCGAAACAAGGGACGAACAATTAGCCGATAGAAAATCAGCAGTCGCGACATTGCTAGCGCCGGATCATTTCCGCGATTTGCCCGTCGCGCAGCTTCACCACAACATCTGCGAGCGCCGCGGCTTCCACACTGTGCGTTGCCATGACCGTCGCGGTATTTTGCCGCCGCGTGAGCCGCTGCAGTAGCGACAGGATCAAATTTCCGGTCGAAGTGTCTAAATTCCCCGTGGGCTCGTCCGCCAGCAAAATCGCCGGGCTTTGCACCAGCGCTCTCGCAATCGCCACGCGTTGCATCTGTCCGCCCGACAGCTGATGCGGATATCGCGCGCCAAGTTCTTCGAGCTCCACCCACGCAAGCCGCTCCCGCGCAACCTCACGCACGTTCTTTTTGCCTGCTAACAACAGTGGCAGCTCCACATTTTCAAATACCGTCAGCGTGTGAATCAGTTGAAATGACTGAAAAATGAAGCCGACTTTTTCGCGGCGAATTCTAGCCAACGCATCGTCTTTCAGCGACGACGTCCCCACACCATCCACAAGCACCTCACCAGAACTGGGGAAGTCCATCGCGCCTGCCAGGCTCAGTAATGTCGACTTGCCGCAACCGCTGCGCCCCACCAGCGCAACGAATTCTCCGCGCGAAACCTCCAGCGATAGATTGTTGAGCGCGCGCACCGGCTGTCCATCGGTGAAATAGTCCTTGGTGACGCTCTGAAGCGCGAGAATCGGCATGAGGGGAAATGATGGCCTAAATGATTGTGGCGCAGCAACCATGCTGCGCCACAAAGACATACAAAGCTGCGGAGTCGCGTTTCTCTACCGCTTCACCGCAGCTAACGCCTTTTCGATCGCTGCCGTAACTTCTGCCGAATCGGGCGTCACCTTAGGCTCGAAACGCGCAACAATCTGCCCGTCCGCCCCGACCAGGAATTTCGTGAAGTTCCATTGAATGTCGCCGCCGGTCTTCGGGTTCGCGGACTTGTCCGTCAAATATTGATACAGCGGCGTTTTGTCCTCGCCCTTCACCGAAACCTTGGACATCATCGGAAAGGTCACATTGTATTTGGACTGGCAGAACGTCTTGATCTCCTGATTCGTTCCCGGTTCCTGGGCACCAAAATTATTCGCCGGGATGCCAACGATCACAAAGCCGCGCTCCTTGTACTTCTCATAGATCGCTTCGAGCGCCGTGTATTGCGGCGTGAAGCCGCACCGGCTCGCGACGTTCACGAGCATCACCACCTTGCCCTTGTACGCCGACAGCGGAGCGGGCTGGCCGTCGATGGTGTTGAGTGTGTAATCGAAAATGCTCTTCTCGCCGCCTGTCACTCCCGCAGCGCTGATGAGCAAGCAAAGCATGGCCGCAACGAATAGCTTGGTCATTTTTCCTCCGTCATTCTTTTACATGGAATCGTCGCCCGCTGCAAATCGGTCCGAAGCTCAGCATGACTGTAGTACAGGCTCTGCCTTGCTGATATTCCGATGGACCTTCTTTTCCAAGCCCACCCCGCCCCGACGGTTCCCATTGAGCCTGCACCGCCAGTGTTATAGACTTCGCCCGCGTCAGTTCCGGAACATTTCACAAAACGCAAGGGACCGGTTCTCCCGCTTCGTCGCTCAAACGGGCAGCGAGAGTCCGGCGCGTGCCATAGCAACGGGAGATTTATAGAGGAGGCTAGATGCTGTATGCGTCTGAGGTAGCGGTCGCGCACCGCAACCTGGCAACGATAGACCTCATCATCATCGGGGTCTATTTCGCCATCGTGTTTGGCATCGGCATGTACTTCGCCCGGAAAGAACGGACCTCCGAGGACTACTTCCTCGCGGGCCGCGATATTGGATGGTTCTTCATTGGCGCGTCTTTGTTCGTATCGAACATTTCAACCGAGCACTTCATCGGCCTGTCAGGGACGGGTGCCTCTTCCGGATTGGCCGTCGGCCATTTTGAATGGCTGGCCTGTTTGATTTTGCTGATCTTGGGTTGGGTCTTCGTGCCGTTCTACTTGCGCAGCAACGTTTTCACCATGCCGGAATTTTTGGAGCGGCGCTTTAATCGAGCGTCCGCCGTCTACCTCGCGGGAATCTCCATCATTGCCTATATCTTTACAAAAATTTCCGTGCAGCTCTATGCCGCAAGCGTCGTTCTGGAGCGCGTGGCGGGTTGGTCGCTCTGGAAAACCGCGGTTGTCTTGGTCATCGCCACTGGAATTTACACGGTCGCCGGCGGTTTGGCCGCCGTCATCTACACCGACACGGTCCAGACTCTAATTTTGATCACCGGCGCAGTCGCCCTCACGATTATCGGCCTGGGACGCGTCGGCGGTCTCGAACACCTCCGCACCATGGTGCCTCCCGATTACTTCCACATGATCAAGCCGATTTCGGATCCGAATTTTCCATGGACCGGCATCTTTTTCGGCGCGCCGATTCTCGGCATCTGGTATTGGTGTACCGACCAGGTCATCGTGCAGCGCGTGCTCTCTGCGCGTGACGAGGGCCACGCCAAGGCCGGAACGATTTTCGCTGGCTTCCTAAAAATTCTGCCCGTATTCATGCTCGTTCTCCCCGGCATCATAGCCTTCGCTCTTTTCCCCGACCAGGTCAAAAAGCCCGACTTCGCCTACCCAACGCTCGTTCTTAATCTGCTTCCCGTTGGCCTGGTTGGGCTCGTGATGGCTGCTTTGCTTGCAGCTGTAATGGGTGCCATGAGCTCGGTCTTCAATTCCGCGTCCACGCTCGTTACTCTCGACTTCTACAAAAAGATTCGTCCCCAGGCGTCCGAGAAGCAGCTCGTCAATTTCGGCCGCATCGCCACAGGCATCATGGTGCTCCTCGGCCTGCTCTGGGTTCCTTTCATCGGATATATCAGCAGTCAGCTTTATATTTATTTGCAAAGCGTTCAGGCCTATATCAGCCCGCCGATTTCGGCGTGCTTTATTCTCGGCATCCTCTGGCCTCGCCTCAACGGCGCAGGCTCCATCAGCGCGCTCCTGACCGGCTTTGTATTGGGCGCGACGCGCTTCATTCTTGAGCTTGCTGATCGCGCGGGTGGGAGCCATTTCCAGTCACCGGCCGTCCGGTGGTTGATCGACATGAACTTCTTGCATTACGCGATTTTCATGTTCGTCATCTGCTCCACGGTGCTCATCGGCGTGAGCCTGATGACGCCCGCTCCCAATCGGGAGCGCCTAGCCGGATTGACCTTCGCCACGGTTGACGAAAAGATGGCGGCCGTGCCCGTGGGTACCTCCGTACGGAAGCCCGCGCACGAAACGCCCACGGAGCGCCGCGTCAATATCATCTTCAGCCTCTTGCTCCTGGGCACGGTCATAAGCTTGTGGATTTACTTCCGGTAAGAGCAGGCACCGGGAATCCCATGAGCGCAACCTACATCCAAGCTTTGAAGCCGAATGTCACCCAGCAGGAAGCCCTCCGCACGTTTTCTGGCGCGGGGCTCTCCAGCCTGTACTGGAGATTGCGTAGCGGCCCGCTGCGCAGAATCGCGGATGTCTATGTTCCGTATTGGCTGTATCGCGTTCGCTACAATATGGGGCGCGACGCGCACTCTACTCTTTTCGCCATAGATGCCGTGAACGGTTCCCTCGACCTCTTCACCTTTCCGCGCATGCCAGACGCAACGGACCTCATTAGCGTCTGCACGCGAAATCACGTAGCGCCTTCACTGCAGCAATCTGTCGCCGAGGCCTTGCTCCGCCAAAAAGTTCTGCGCGTCATTTTCCAGCAGGGCTTTTTCAAGGTACGCGACTTGAACTTGGAAATAGCGCCGGAACCCCTAGACCTTCATATTCCGTATTGGCTTGGCTTCTATGGTCATGCCGCTGCCCGCTGTCGCGTGCTGAACGCGGTGCGCCGCCGCATGGAGGGCGCCAAGGCTTCCGCACTGTTTGAAACCTGGCTTACAGCGTGATCGAGGCAAGATTTTGGGGAAGTGGAGTTCTTCCGGACGCATCGTTTTCTCGGAACTAACCATAGGGAGACAATTCATGCTCGTTTTCGCAAGATGCACCGTTCGGGCTCTGCTCGTGTTCGCGTTCTGCGCAACATGCGCCTCTGGGCAAGGCTGGCAACACGTTGGCACCGTTCAGCGAGTGGAAAAGCTGCAAGATGGTGTGGAGCTCACCGCTGGCCATGCCAAGGTGCGCATCACCACATTCAATGACAGCGTTTTCCGCGTGCGCGTCGCCCCTCAGGGCAATTTCCCAAAAGATTCGTCTTGGGCTGTGATCGCAGATGCGCACCCGGCGGCACTGAAAGTGGAAGACGCAAAGAATGAATTAAGAATGACCATCGCAAATACCACGGTGGTCGTACAGAAATCGCCATTGCTCATCCGCTTTGCGGATGCCTCCGGAGACGTCCTCCTCGCCGACGAGCCTCCCCTCCCGATGGCCTTTGACGGCCCCCGCGTCCACGTCTGGAAAAAAATGCCCGCCGATGAAAACTATTACGGCCTCGGTGACAAGACCGGACCCATGAATCGCCGCAATCGCGCCTTCACCATGTGGAACACCGACCAGTTCGGCTGGAGCGAGTCCACAGATCCCCTGTACAAAGCCATCACCTTCTTCATGGGCCTGCGCAAAGGCACTGCCTGGGGCGTATTCTTTGACAACACCTACCGCAGCAGTTTCGATTTCGGCAAGGAATCCGCCGATTATCTTTCTTTCGGCGCGGATGGCGGCGAGCTCAACTATTACTTTTTCGTCGGCCCTGATCCGAAAAAAGTCGTCGAGGAATTCACCGCGCTCGTCGGGCGTTCACCGCTGCCGCCGCTGTGGAGCCTCGGCTACCAGCAGAGCCGTTATAGCTACTATCCTGAAGCGCGCGTTCGCGAAATTGCCGCCACGCTCCGCGAAAAGAAAATTCCGGCTGACGTAATTTATCTCGATATCGACTACCAGCAAGGCAACGCCCCCTTCACCATCAACCGCGAATATTTCCCCCACTTCGAGCAAATGGTCGCTGACCTGCGCTCGCAAGGCTTTCGCCTCATAACCATCACCGACCTGCACATCAAAAAAGATCCTGGCCATGGCTACGCGCCCTACGACTCCGGCATCAAGAACGACGTCTTCGTAAAAAATCCAGACGGCTCCACTTTCGTCGGCATTGTCTGGCCCGGCGAAAGCGTTTTCCCTGATTTCACTCTTACCCGCGCACGCGACTGGTGGGGCATGCTCTACAAAGACTTCGTCGCCATGGGCGTCGCTGGCTTTTGGAATGATATGGACGAGCCCGCCCTTTTCGAGCGCGCCGATAAGACCATGCCCCTCGACAATCGCCACCGCCTCGACGACGGCACCTCGCTCGATCATCGCGCTATCCATAACGTCTACGGCATGGAAAATGTTCGCGCCACCTACGAGGGCCTGCGCAAGTTGCAACCCGACGAGCGCCCTTTCGTGCTCACGCGCGCCGCATATTCCGGCACGCAACGCTACGCCGCAACCTGGACCGGCGACAACAGCAGCACCTGGAATCATCTCAACATGAGCACGCCGATGCTGCTCAGCCTGGGCCTTTGCGGCTACACCATGGTTGGCGACGACATCGGCGGCTTCGCCGGCTCGCCGCCCGCCGACCTGCTCACCCGCTGGTTCGAGGTTGGCGCCCTAAACCCCATCTACCGCGACCACACCGCCAAGGGCACCGCCGATCAGGAACCCTGGGTTCACGGCCCGCAGCACGAAGCCATTCGCCGCCGCTACGTCGAGCTACGTTACAAATTACTTCCGTACATTTACACCGCCGCCGAAGAAAGCACTCGCACCGGGCTCCCCTTCATGCGTCCTGTGTTCCTCGACTATCCACAAGCCGAAGACTTCTACGGCAACAATCGCGATTTCCTCTTTGGAAGCGATCTGTTCGTCGCGCCGGTCACCACCGAAATGGTCGACGCCGAAGAAGTGCAACTCCCACCCGGCGACTGGTACGACTATTGGACCTCGCAAAAGCTCAGCAGCAAAACCAAAATCACTCTGCATCCCGCGCTCGACGAAATGCCTCTCTACGTTCGCGCCGGCGCCATCATCCCCACGCAGCCCGTCGTGCAGAATACCAGCGCAAAACCTGACGGCCTTCTTCAGTTGCGCGTCTATCCTGGAGAAGACTGCCGCGGCTCGCTCTACCAAGACGACGGGCACACCTTCGCCTATCAAAAGGGAGAGTTTCTTCGCGTGAGTTATTCATGCAAAGTCTCACCCGCGTCCATCGCAGTCAACAGCAGCACAACCAACAATTCCTTCCAGCCGTGGTGGAGCAGCGCTGACGTAACCATCTTCGGCCTTAGTACCGAGCCCAAGGAACTCCGTCTGGGTGAACACACAATCCAAGGCTGGCATTACGACGCCGGCGCACACTCCGTCACCTTGAGCGTGCCCGAAGCCGCCAAGAACTGGACCCTCCAACTGACCCGGTGATCTTAATTCACAGCGAAGATCGAAAGCGATTGCCCAGGGGCGCGGACGTGAATTTCCTTGCCCGCCAAGTCCGCGTCTGCGTCTCCAAACAAACGCGGCACCTTCACCGCGGATTGCGCTGGGGTATCGCTCACCGGAATCTGGAGTTCGCGTGCTCGCTCTAAGTTGTTGAACACCACGAGCACGCGCTCTTCCTCGCTTTCCCGCAAGAACACATAAGAACCATCATCCGAAAAAAGGTGCCACAAACGGCCACTGCTAAGTGCCGGGTGTGCACGCCGCAATTTGAGCAGCGCCTGAACGTAGGAGAAAATATCTTGCTGCTCGCGTGTTCGTCCCGCTTCGGTGAACGCATTGCGCGCGTCCTCGCGCCAGCCTCCCGGAAAATCGCGCCGGTTGTCCGGATCGCCGCCACCTGGCATACCGATTTCATCTCCATAGTAAATCTGCGGAATTCCGCGCAGTGTCAGCGTCAACGCGAACGCTAATTTCAATTTCGCCGCCGAGCTTCCCTCCGCGCTAGCAAACCGCGCCACGTCGTGATTTCCGGAAAATGTCACCAGCTCTTCCGGACGCGGATACAACGAATCACGCCGCAGCACATCCGCGATGTGTCCAACAGGCGCGCCCCTCAGCAACACATCGCGCAGCGCGAAATACAGCGGATAGTCGAAAAGCGTGCTGACCCCGCTGTCAATGCCGTCATAGCGCTTTTGCCCGCCCGCAAAGAACGAAGTCACGCTCGCATCCGGATGAAACACCTCTCCTATCGTGGTCAACTGCGGATAGATCCTCCGCAGTCCCGCGTGCCACCGCGACCAGAACTGCCGCGAGACATACGGAAACGTATCCACACGGAATCCGTCAAGACCCGAACCCTCCGCCCACCAGATTGCGTTCTGCAGCAAATACTGCGCAACCAGTGGATTCTCCGTGTTCATGTCCGGAAGAACCCCCGCGAACCATCCCTCGGTCAGGTTGCGCCATAGTCGCGGCGGCGCGTGCGGATCGACAAGCGCTTCGAACAAATCGTGACCCTGATTCTCCGCCTCCCCATAAAAATTGCCATTCACCGGCGCGGAAGCATTCATATGGTGTTGCACGGTCCCGTGAAACCAATCAGGCATCGGCGGCTTCACGGCCCACGGATGTTTTGACCCAACGTGGTTCGGCACAATATCAAACAAAACTTTCATGTGCCGCTCGTGCGCCGCCGAGACCAGCTCCTCATATTCCCGCAAATTTCCCAGGTGCGGCTCCACAGCGTACAGGTCAACCGTGCCGTAGCCGTGGTAATCCTCAGCTGCTCCGTTCTTGACAATCGGCGTCAGCCACAACGTCGTAATGCCCAAATCTTTCAAATAGTCCAGATGCTCCCGAATCCCCCGCAAATCGCCGCCGTGGTAAGCGCGCGGCTTCGACCGGTCGTGCCACCCCGCCGTATCCGCAAGCTCGTCATTCGTCGGATCGCCATTAGCAAAGCGGTCCGGCATGATCAGATAGATCACATCTTCCGGCGTGATCCCCTGAAACCTGTGAATCGTTTGCTCCCGCGCCGCGAGTGCCAGTTCGAACGACGTCGAGCCAGTAGGTGTCGTGATCCGGCAAACCGCCGTTCCCGATTTCAATTCCGCAGCAAATTTCAGCCACACAAAAAGATAATTCCCACCCGCTGTAGATTCCGTCCGTTCCACAATAAGATTCGGAAGATTGCAGACAACCCCGCTCGCCTCCAGATGCCGCCCGCTGAGCAGCACCATCAGCTCCGGCGTGAGTCGTAGCCACCAGTTCGGCGGCTCAACTTTGGTCACAACAGGAGAATCGTCTGGGGAACCTGCGACCTGCCCTGGCCACGCGCGGGCAATATCTGCGGCAGGACTGGCCGCGAAAACGCAAAGGAAGGCCAACAGTACGAATAGGCGGAGTCGCAACGCGCGTAGCACGCCGCAAGCATAAGAAAAACGAAGCTTCTTCGCTAGCCCGCGATTTTGCTCGCTGCCTCCGTGAACACGAGCGCCCCAAACGCATCCGGCACGTGAAAATTGGGCGCGGGCGTATTCGTCGGCCGCCAAGCCGAATAGAAACGCGGTTCCTCCGCTCCTTCCACCCGGAAAAAATTCACCCTCCACACCGCCGGCATCTCAAGGCGCGGAACCAAGCTCTTCATCGGGAGCGCCACGGTCCCCTGCCATTGCTTCGTCTGCTCATTAATACTCACTCGCCGGCGCAGCCCGCTGCGCAAATCCCGTTTTTCTCCCGGAGCAATCTCCAGATCAATCCACAAACCATTCGGCGCCACTTCGATTTCCTTGTAGTAGCTCGAATGCGAGCCCCGTGGCTGCAGAAATATTTCGCAAACGTCGCGCTCCCAAAGCCCATCCCGCCTTCCCGACGGCTCGCCATCCGCAAAAACGGTGATGCTCCGGTACCGCGCGTCGAATCGCACAAACAAGAACTCTGCATTCCAAAGCAGGCGCACCTCCGTTTCCCGCCGCGTATCCGCGTTCTTGCCTTGCCAGTCCAGGCTAAAGCAAACGGGCGGCGCCGTTTCCCAAGCGCCCGCCGGCGGAAATCCCTCCGCATCCACCGCACCCACCCATCGAACCGCAAACGCGGTATCTGTCCGGAGGTCACCCATAGGCGCTTCTGATGTTCGCACGACTCGCCCGTTCTCTCGCGAAGCGTGCTCATTCAATTACATCGCCGCGTGCCGCCGGCCCGCCTTTGCTCGCAAACTGTTTGCGCACGCCCTCCATTCACGCAAAAAGCACAGCCCTCACCCTGTGCTAGCATCGATTTTGCCCAATTTCTGCCCGCTTCACGCGCGAAGCGCCCGAACAGTTCAGGAGGCCTCAGCATGGTCGAGACGGTTAGCACCGAACAATTCACCACCGGAGCGATACGCCGCAAGCCGGAGGAATTCGGATTCGTAAAATTTAGCATCGACGCCGGCGTCGCCCGCCTCACCCTCAATCGCCCAGATCACAACCTTCTCAACGAAGCCATGCTCCGTGAGATTGCCGACGGCATCATTGTCGCTGGCGAGCGCGATGACGTGAAGCTCATCGCCATCGATTCCGCCTGCAAGGTTTTCAGCGGCGGCGTCGACATCGGCGAATACACCGCGCAGCGTGTCTACCAGATGCTCGATGCATTTCAAGCCGTGTTCGCCGCCATGCTGGAGGTCAGCAAGCCGGTCCTCTGCGTCGTAAACGGCCCAGCCATCGGCGGCGGCGCCGAGCTAGCCGCTTTCGGCGATCTCGTGGTCGCTACTCCGAAGGCCCGCTTCGCGCAACCCGAGATCAGCATCGGCGTCTTTCCACCTCTAGCCTCCACCATCCTTCCCTTCCTCGTCGGACCAAAGCGCGCTCTCGAAATCATCCTCACCGGAGAAGCCATCACCGCCGAACGCGCCCTCGAGCTCGGCTTGATCACGCGCCTGGTCCCGGAAGCCAAGCTCGATGCCACCGTCAACGAGCTTGTCGCACGTATCACCTCGCATTCCGGTCCCGTTCTGGCCATGGCGAAAAAAGCCATTCTCGGAGGTATGGGCCTCTCCCTCCGCGAGGGCCTGAAGAAATCCATGAGCATTTTTCTCAACGAGCTCTACAAACTCGAAGATTCCCAGGAAGGCCTCCGCGCACTCGTCGAAAAGCGCAAGCCCAACTGGAAAAACCGCTGATGTGCGCCGCAGCCGATGTAAGGACGCGCTTCAGCGCCTCCCAGCGCGAACGAAGCGCGCAAGAGTCGCAGCGCCGTGCAGGCCGCCTCGTTCGCGGCTCAATTGACTCCGCCTTTTTTGCGTCATACACTCAGGGTTCCATTTTGCAGGCAAGGGCAGGGGGGAAGGCCGTGCGAATCGGCCGCGGTCCCGCCACTGTGATCGGCTGAAACGCCGTAAGCCAGGCTACCCTCCCAAGCCGCGGAGATTGCGTCTTTCGCGAGAAGAGCCGCCGTCTTTGAGCCCCAGTGCTGCTCGCATGGGGCTTTTTCATTGCTGGCGCTTCTCGCAGCAGGGGATCGTGTTGCGAATTCGAATTCAGTCGACGCTCAGACCTGTGGCGGCCGCGGCCTTCTCTTTATTCTGCGGCGCCGCAATCTATGCTTCGCAACAAACCGCTCCGCCCCAAACGCCTCCCACATATCGCCAAGTCACCGACGAAATCGGCCGCACCATCCGTATCCCACAGGACAT
>Ga0210405_10004950_pt1 | contig 12318 bp, 19 predicted proteins | sample IncBWH11MmetaG_FD_155492 | JGI IMG/M metagenome (GOLD analysis project Ga0210405, IMG submission 155492) | Forest soil microbial communities from Barre Woods Harvard Forest LTER site, Petersham, Massachusetts, United States - Inc-BW-H-11-M | ecosystem: Environmental > Terrestrial > Soil >... | reverse complement strand
CAGCGTCGGCTTGTTGGATTGCAGCGCGGTTTTGAACGCCGTTTCGAATTCGCCGAGGCTTTGCACGCGAAAGCCCTGCGCGCCGCAGGCTTTGGCGTAGGCGACGTAATCGGGATTGGGGAAATCGACCAGACCGGATTCGTGGAAGGCTTCGAGCTGATAAAGCTTGATCAGCTTGAATTCGTCGTCCTGGAAGATGATCCAGATCACCGGGATGTTGTAATGCACCGCGGTGAGCAGTTCGAAACCAGACAACAGGTAACCGCCGTCGCCGCAGCCGACCACGACCGGCCGATCGGGGAATGCGACTTTGGCGCCGAGGCCGCCGTTCACCGCCCAGGCCATCGGGCCGAAGCTGCCCGGCTTGCGGAAATTCTGCCCGCGCCGCAATTGCAGGAAATAGCCGAGCCACGCCAGATGGGCGCCGGCATCGGCCAGCACGATCGCATCGGCAGGCAGAAGCTTCGACAGCGACTGCACCATCTGGCCCGGATGGACGTGATTGGGCTCGAGATTGAACATCGGCGCGTTGAGATGGCGATCCTTCTCGACTTGCGCCTGCGCTGCGGCCTTGACCAAAGGCGACAGCGCTGCGGTCAACGCCGCGACTGCAGGCTTGGCATCGCCGACGATGCCGTAATCAGCCGGATAGACCTTGCTGATCTCGGCGGCGGAAATGTTGATGTGAACGAGCTTCTTGCCGGTCAAGAGATCGCTGCGGAAATTGAACGTCGCATGCTGGGCGAAGGAATTGCCGACCGCGATCACGAGATCGGCGGCGACGAAGGCCTTGCCGGCCGAAGCGTGGCCGCTGTCGGCGAATACGCCGAGCGCCAAAGGATGGTCTTCGGCAATGATGCCTTTGCCGTCGAGCGTCGTCGCGAAGGGGATTTGAAAGCGTTCGACGAAAGCTTGCAGCTCGGGCCCCGCGCCGCTCCTTATCGCGCCGAAGCCGATCAGCGCGATGACCGACTTGCCGCGCCCGAGTGCGTCGGCAATGGCGGCAGCGGCTGCCGCGACCGCCGCCGGATCGGGCAGGACCGGCTTCACCTCGAGCCGGATATCGCGGTAATTGTCGACCGACTGCCCGGCCAGCGTCAGATCCTCGGCAACATGAATGTGCACCGGCCCCGGGCGGCCCTCGCAAGCGAGATTGACCGCCTGCTCCAGTACGCCGCAGGTCTTGCCGATGTCGTCGAGCAGGAAGGAGGCTTTCGTGGTCGCCGCGAACATCGCCTGCGAATCCGGCGTGCGGCTCAAGCCGGAAGTCTCGTTCAGCGCGCCTTTGCCCCTCCACACCTCGCGAGCGAAACCGGAGATCGCCAGCACCGGATAGGAATCCGACATCGCGACCGCGAGGCCGGAAAACAGATTGAAGGCGCCGGGCCCGGCGGTGGCGAAGCACACGCCCAGGCGATTCGAATAAATCGCGTAGCCGCAGGCCATGAAGGCGGCGGCCTGCTCGTTGCGCGTCACCACGGCCCGGATTTTTGTGGAATGCTTGAGCGCTAGCAGCAGGCCAGCAGAATTTTCGCCGGCGCCGCCGAAGGCGGCATCGACGCCAACGCTCTCCAACCCTCTGACGATCGCCTCGTACACACGCACCGGTCGCGCCCCTCTGCCGGCAACGTTAGGGCTCATAGCGACTGCGCGCCGCCAGCCTCGGCTGGACGGCCCGGATCAGGCTATATCAGGGTTCGAAAGTTGCAACTGTAAATAGAGTATCCGGCTCACTTGGCCGGGGACACGGAACCGCGGCGAAACCCACCGCACGGCCGTGGCGCCGGCGCGACAGGCCGCAAGGTTCTCCTCCGTTGCGACTGTGTCGGTGCGGTGTCCCCGCTTGGCATTACGCGCGCAATGGCCTAGATACGGCTCGCACAGCGCCCGGGCGCGGCGCTGCGGCATATGGTGGTTTCGCCTAACCTTTTGGAATTCCTCGGTTAGGGCGCATAGCTCAGTTGGTAGAGCAGCTGACTCTTAATCAGCGGGTCCAAGGTTCGAGTCCTTGTGCGCCCACCAATCCGCTCAGAGACCTAGGCGGCTTCACGACACCTCGACGTGCGCCGCTTGATAGCGACAGAGATACATCGCCTGCTTGAGACGCCGCGGCGACTGCGAGTACGGATCAGATACGTCGCGACAATGAGTGCAAGCGCCAATGAGTGCTAGCGCCAATGAGTGCTAGCGCCGTATCTCGGTGGGAGCCAAAAACGGACATTCCGTTGTCCGGATCCTTTTCGGATCAGTTGAGTTGAATCAATGCCACGCGAAGGCGCGTTTCCTAACATTCAGCATTCTAAAAGCCTGGTATCCCAAAACAAAGGGAGGACACCATGGCGATATTCTACAAGAAAGCCGCGCTTTTCTGCGTCGCGGCTGCGACGGGTGCAGTGCTTTGCGCAATGCCCGTATCGGTCGAACGATCGGCCACATCAGGTATTGTATTGTCTGTTGACCAAGCACAAGCCCGCATTGGTCATCCGGGCACTCCGGGCAGCGTAGCTGGGGTCCATCGGCGCGCGGTCCGGCGCTGCGCGACAGGAGTTACCTGCTAAACGGCGTTACCTGCTAGCTGTAAGCGGACCAAAGATTGCGATCTTGAGCGACGCCAGAGGCCGTCGCGATCGGCGGCCTCCTCAAGCGCCCATGCGCGGCTGTTATTCTCGCCGGCCGCACATCGCTTTCTTCATTTGCCGTTAAGGGCGATGCCGCTCGGCCGCCGCTGCGAAAGCCGGATGCCGGTTGCCGTCTGCCTGTGCCATTCACGTATCGGCATGGCCGGATAGCCGCCGATCGCTTCCCCTTCCTTGACGTCGCGGATGACCCCGCTCTTGCTGGCGATACGTGCGCCTGAGCCGACGTGAAGATGGTCGCTGATGCCGACCTGTCCCCCCATCATGACGCCGTCGCCGACGACGGTACTGCCTGCGATACCGACCTGGCCGCAAATAACGCAATGCCGTCCAAGACGGACATTGTGCGCAATGTGCACGAGGTTATCGAGAACAGTCCCCGCTCCGATGACGGTGTCACCGGTCGAACCGCGGTCTATCGCGCAGTTCGCGCCAATCTCGACATCGTTTTCGATAACGACACGGCCAAGCTGCGGAATGCGCAATCGCCCATTCCCCGTGGGCACGAAGCCGAAACCCAGTCCGCCGATGCTGACACCGGTCGCGATCCGGACTCGGGCGCCGATGATGGCGTAGCTGATGCAGCTGTTTGCCCCGACTGCGCAGTCGTCGCCAAGCACGACGCCGCTGCCAATGACGGCGTGACAACCGACGTGGCAACCAGGCCCGACTTCTGCGCCGGCGCCGATGATGGCTCCGGCGTCAATTCGCGCCCCGGCCCCGATGACGGCGCTCGGATCGATCCGCGCATCGGCGGATATGCTCGGCTCCGGCCGACGGGGCGGATAATACAGAAGGCCGATCCGGGCAAAAGCGAGCTGCGGTTCGGCCACGCTCATGAGACACACGCCTCGAGGTGCGTTCTGGACAAAATCTCGGGTCGTGACAACGGCGGACGCATGGGTCGCGTGAAAGGAGTTCAGGTACTGCGAATGATTGAAGAAACTGAGTTCGCCGGGACCAGCCGTCTCCAACGACGCGACATCGCTGATCATCACGTCTTTGGTTGCCGGATCCAAGAGTTCGGCATCGACCTCCGCGGCAATGTCCGCAAGACGAAATGGCCCGAAGCGCCGAAAGAACCGCGGATCAGCCATCGTGTACTTCTCTTCCTGTTGTTGAATGTGATCATCGAGGGGCCGAGATCTATCGTTGAAGCTGCTATCGATATTCAGCGTCGTAATCTTGACCGCGCGTGACCGATTAGGCCGTCACATTAGGCCGTCACATTAGGCCGTCACCTGGGGTGGGGTGCCGTAATTTCACGGAATGACACCAAGCGGTTCCGCTCCTCGTCCCAGAGCGCGAGGCGCACACAGCGAAGGCTTTCGAGGAGTGTCAGTCGGCCAATTGCGCGCAACTCCGGATGATCGCGCAACACCTCCGGCAATCGGTAATATGGAATGCGACTGGAGAGGTGATGCACGTGATGGACGCCGATATTCGCCGTGAACCAGCACAGGAAGCTCGGCAAGTCGTAATGCGAACTACCCCACAAGGCCGCGTCATGCAGGCGCCATTCGCCGTCCCGCGCCCATACGGTGTGCTCGAACTGGTGTTGCATGTAGAACAGCCACACGCCGGCCGAGGCGGCCAGCAGCATGATTGGAAGATGCACCAGCAGAAATGCCTTGATGCCGATGAACCAGACCAAAATGGCGACGACCAACGCGATCGCGAGATTGGTCGCCATGGTGCTGGCCCAAGGTTGCCAGCCCTTGCGCATCATCCCCACCGGCAGACGCTGCTGCAGCAGGAACAGATAGGCAGGGCCAAGACCGAACAGAATCAGCGGATGCCGGTAGAGCCGGTATTTCAGCCGGCCCCAGTACGACAGCGCGCGATATTCGCGCACGGTGAGCGTATCCACGTCGCCGATGCCGCGGTGATCGAGATTGCCGGCGGTCGCGTGGTGAACCGCATGGGTGCGGCGCCAAAAGTCATAGGGCGTCAGAGTCAACACGCCGATGACGCGGCCGACCCAGTCGTTCGCATGGCGATGAGCAAAGAAAGAGCCATGACCGCAATCGTGTTGGATCATGAATAGCCGCACGAGAAAACCGGCGGCCGGAATGGCGATGAGCAGGGAAATCCAGGCGTGGCCCAGCGTGAAGGCAAACCAGGCAACGATCCATAGCGCCGCCAGCGGTAAGGCCGTGATCACAAGCTCGGCAACGCTGCGCAGGTAATTCGGCTGGCGATAGCCGCCGAGAATCTGTGTCCATCGGCGCGCGTCGGGCCCTGAAACACCTGAATTATGTCCGATGTTCAAGTTGGTTTCCGCAGCCGGCGTCAGCTACGCTTACTCGGACGCTTACTTGCCGCTTTCCGCTTCGCCGGAGGCGGTGCCGCTTGCGGCTGCGAAGCGGTACTTTCCTTCGCAAGGCGCAGAGCGCGAAGCCGCGCCATGTTGGCCAGAGAAGCACGATTCTCGGTCTGGTATTCGCGCATCGCCTCGGTCTTGTCGCGCTCACGCTCCGCTTTCGCAGCGGCGACCAGCGATTGCTTTTCATCCTGCAAATTCGTCATCGGCTCCTCCTTCGAAAGGCCGGCAATAAAGAGCCCCACGCGTCAACGCGGGGCTCTCGAACCATAATGCTCTGCCAGTACATCCGTGGTCAGAGAAACATGGCCCTTTGCGCGGCCGATCAGACGGCGCGCAGATTGTCCGCCGACGACTTGCCGGTGCGGCGGTCGTCAACGACATCGAAAGAAACCTTCTGCCCCTCGTTGAGCGTATTCAATCCCGCGCGTTCGACCGCGCTGATATGAACGAAGACGTCCTTGCCGCCATCCTCCGGCTGAATGAAGCCGAAGCCTTTTTGGCTGTTAAACCACTTCACGGTACCCGTATTCATCAAAATGTTCCTTCACTGCGGGTATACACGTGGAACTTGGCGCACGATGTCTCGACGCCAACATTCCGGTTGTCGATTTTGGAGAAATGTCTGAAACGTGCGCGCCCGTAGCGACGCGAAGCGGCCCAGTTCGTTCGGCCAAGTATCGATGAGTGCAATATAGCAGTCGAGTGGGTTTATTTCAAGGCAAGGCCAGAATTGCGCTCTTGCAGTCAAGAGAGCTCAACGGCGGCCGGCTTTTTGCGCGGCATGCTTAATTGGCATCGAATTTCGGGATTGCCGCGATAACAAGATCGCTTTCCGCGACGGCACGCTCGTAAGCTTCATCCTTGCTCTTGATTCGATATTGCGTCGTTCCGTCGTCGGTCAGCCGCAGGCTTACGATCCGGTAGGCGCCTTTGGACGCGGAACGCAACGTCGAAGGGATGAGGCCGACTGTTTGACCCACTTTGAATTTATGAGCGCCATCTGTCATCGCGCGTCCCCTCAATTGTCGCTTGCACTTTTTTTCACGCGCCACATCTGATAGCCGTGATCCCTGATCGCAGTCTCGACCGCTGCGCGGGATAGATTATACGGAAATTCGCGGTCTGGGGCGATGGCTCCGGTGGCGTGCCACGGCTTGAACTGGCTTGGCAGCTTGTATCCCGCCAGATCGCCGGCGAACGCGTGCAGCTCCTTGTTTGTCTCGGACTTGAAGACAAATATCCGCATTGTGCCGGTGGCCGCCGCATCCTCTTTATTCATGTCATCCTCGATAAATCGCGGGCTAGCGCCGGCGAAATTGATTGCGCTGTGGCGGACGACTGGCCGGCCCGGCCCGTTCGTCCTTGTGGCGAAAGATCAGTCGACCTTTGTCCAGATCATACGGCGACACTTCGACGGTGACCCGATCGCCGGCAAGAGTCTTGATCCGGTTCTTCTTCATTCTGCCGGCGGTGTAGGCGACAAGCGCGTGGCCGTTGTCGAGTTCAACGCGGTACCGCGCGTCGGGCAGTATCTCGATCACCAGACCTTCGAATTGCAGAAGCTCTTCTTTAGGCATGTGCTGATCCCTTCGCACACGGCGCACACACTACAGCGGCCTACACATGACGCGCGGGACCGGTATTGCGGGTGAGCGGGACACCCCACGCGATCTGGGCTGCCAGTGGATTAAAAAAAGCGAGCCAGAAACCGTTAGCCAGAAGCCGTCAGACGGTGTCTATACGCGCGGCGCGCCCTAAGCCCTTTCATAAGGACATAGAGTAATATGGGCCGAAGATGTGTTCGTTTCAAGGTCTGATGGCAATCGGCCGACGACGAAGTGGCTGAGATTGATGCTAATTTCAGCTTTCTTCCGTCGTTTCAAAGATTATAGCGACGGTCCATTGCTGCGCATGTTGGGGCGCGAGGTCGTGTCCTGCTGATACTTCCCATTCTCCAACTTGCCGAAGTCCCTCCTGCGAAGCCCACCATCGTGTTGCCACTTCCAGAACTTCCGTCCGCGTGGAGCCGGTGAAGGTTTTTCTATTCATGGTTCGCTCTTCGACGAGTTTGAGTATTGTCTCTTTCCGATTTCCGACCGCCCTCTCGCATTTGTGCTAGGATATTGTTTCTAAGATCCGCCCTCGATTGCAGGAGCAGCCCAAGGCGCGCCGCGTGACGGCGCATCTGCTCTCGGGCTCGGCCGCTGAAAGCGAGATCATGACATTCGACTATTCGTTGCCTGCCGAATTGTACCTGGCAAAGCGCGGGGGCGGTCAACGCCAGCGGCGTCAGCATCGTCGCTTCACGACTGCGGCCGAGGCCATTCGCTTCGCAGTCGAAGATTTTCCGCCGGTTCGCACGCTCAATGCGTGGATGCAGGTCGGAGACGAGTGCTTCGACAGCAGCGGCATCCAACGTTTGTATGAAAGCCGCGGTTACCCTGGCGCCGCCGAACACCTTGAAGTTCAGCTACCATCGGAGTGATTTGCGCCGTCACTGCAATTACAGCAGTCGCACCCCGAGACGCGCGTCGATGATCTGCTTGGCCATCGCAATGATGTCCTCTTTGGGACTTTTCTCAAGATTGCTCGGGCTGTCGAGCAGTGGAGAGGTCGCCCCCCGCGAATAGATCGACACTCTCCAGCCTTTGCAGACCGGATCTATCTCCAGGCGATAGCCTTTATATTCTACAATGTCTGTCGTTGACTTGCTCTTTGCGCCTTGCCGAGGAGTCGTAAGGCTCTGGTTACTTGCGGGTACTGGCGCTGTTATCGCTCGGAAAAATGTGCGCGCAAATCGGAGGCTTCCGAGGCGCCGAGTGGATGGCGAACCATCACTTAACTAGGCCACAGCATACCGCATCAGACCGCCTTAGTCCATCTGAACGTGCCCGATACCTTGTTGGCTCGTCGCGCCCCTTGAGCGTGATGATCGAGCACGGCGTCACATCGGATTCGCTTTCGGGGGGCAATGTCTTCGTGCCCGCCGGCGAGCGCCGCTGCTGCGTCTCGTCAGCCAAGCGCGGTGGCCCCGGCTTCGATTGACGTCAGCTCCACTGACGGCGGTCGAGCCATTTGTTGATCATGGAATGTGCGAGCATCTCGGCTTGCTCACGGTCGCCGCTCATTATTTTTCCCGGCATTTCCGTGTCGCTGGGATGAATGGCCACGAGCCATTCATCGCGTTCGATCCGGGCGCGGATCGTATACCTTACGCCTCTGTACTCCATGAAATGGACATTGCGCTCAAATTGAAACCTGAGCAATGCGACGGGCTCGAATGTCCGCTTGCGCCGCGCTTTAGCTGAGCCTTTGAGGTTGCTTCGATTGTTCCATTCTAAGGACTCGCTATTCGTCTGGAATAGGCGCAGGCTCAATACGACAGGAATAGCCTCTAGGTCGCAAGACTGCGGGTCAAAAAATGCCCAATATTTTGGACGATGCAAAACGAGATGCCGCCGAGTGCCGGCGCACTGCCGCAGCTGAGACCGATCCTGGCGTTGCAGGACAGCTGTTTGCGATAGCCGATGCTTGGGACAGGGTCATTCGTGCACATGACGAGGATATGCGGCGCTTAGCGCGTGAGGCATTACTGAGCGTCGCCGCACGGTCGGATCGACTGGCGGAGCAAGCGCGCCGGGAATCAGGCCAAACGTAAGATCGCCTCGCGCCGGGCCGCGACGTTTTTTAGGCTCGGACCCATCTGTCGCGCCACCGGCAGCCTCAGCGGTCGCGCGGCGGCTTGTTCCCCGTCCCTCTAGGCATCGCGAGCAAATTTTTAGAGGGCCGACGCCGGCGCGAACGAAACACTGCGATCTGCCGAAAGGACACTTAATTGACCTATGTCGTCAACGAGAGTTGCATCAAGTGCAAGCTGATGGATTGCGTGGAGATCTGCCCCGTGGATTGCTTTTACGAGGGTGAGAACATGCTCGTCATCCATCCGGATGAATGTATCGATTGTGGTGTGTGCGAGCCCGAATGTCCGGTCGATGCAATAAAGCCGGACACCGAACCGGGTATGGAAAAGTGGGTTCAGATCAACGCCCAATACGCAAAGGCGTGGCCCAACATTACCGTCAAGAAGGACCCTCCGGCCGACGCCAAGGAATGGGAGCGTAAGCCGGACAAACTCCAGCACTTCTCGCCAAACCCCGGCACGGGCGATTGACCGTGCCGATCGGGTCACGGCCGCTGTCATGGTGAGGAAGATATTTTGCGCCGCGTCAGTTCCAAATTAGCCAAAGCGCGCAGAGCACTGCGATCGAGACGACAGATCACGATTGAATTTTTCGGTCTCGCTCGACGCCATCGCTATCGCCAGGGTTAATCGACGCAAATGAGCTGTCAGCGCCGATGTCGGAACTCAACTGACCTTCCGCTACATTACGCTCATGGTTTTCGGTCTCGCTTTTGATGCGGTAATACACGTCGATCGCCTGGTCCTCCTTCGGCATCTGACGCACAATCTTGAAGAGACCGGGTTTTTTCTCACCGATAGGCGTGTACTCGACAGCTTGCCCGACCAGAAACTTGAAAGACATCAAGCTAAGTCCCTTCCGTACCGGAGGACAAAGATCTGAAGTAATGCTCTGCGTACTGATAGTAATTCTCCGCGGCGACCGTATTGCCGTTTTGGTCTTCCGCGCGAGCGAGCGCCATATACCGCTCATAATTTCTTTGTGCGCCGTTAGCGCTATTGGGCGTGGAACGGTTGGCGCCGTGGGTCCACCGCCGCGAGCGTGCGGCTGACGACCTTTTCGGCCCAGTCTGTCGCATAGTCATGATGCCTTGTCGTTTTGCAGAGCGCCAGTCGTCCAAGGCGCTGTCCTCAGCGCAAATTCACGGGCGACGGGAGACGATAGACGCCTCCTGGAGTAAATGATCTCGATGTCTAAAGCAAATTGGTTCAGCCTTCGTGAAGACGCCGACAGGATTTAGCGAAATTGTCCGGGTCTTCCCATTGGGAAGCCGACGCGATCGCCGGCTCCCCGCTGGAGGTCTTTATTTCTGTTGGGTGCTTTTCGCATTCGCGGTCTTGGAATGCTCGCTTGCGTTTTGCGCGTGCTGCTGGGCTTGGGTCGAGTGCTCCTTGCCCTTGGCATGGTCGTTCTTGCCGTGAGCTTCGGCGGCAGCACGATGGGATTTCGCCGCGGACTCGTGATGTTCCGCCGCTTGGTTGTGTGCATCTTTCATGTTGATTTTCTCATATTGGCCGAGACATTTCGGCGGCCTGAGAGAGCGGCTTCAATAGTGGCCGAATAGAGAGGCTTTGTTGTTTTAATAGAGTGAACCGGTCTCTATCGCCTCAACGCTGTTTGCCAGCGGACATCGATCCGAGCAGTCGGCCTTTGGGGGCCATTGATCTGTCGCCTTCTCTCAAATCGGCGAGAAGGCAGCACAGCGCCTCGACATTTAGATTCTGGCCCTTAACGAATGCTCGCAGTCGTCCTGAAAGATCATTCCCAAGTATTATCTGCGTGGGTCCGGGATCAGACGCGAAGCGGGCAACGACAGGCAAAAGGCGAATCTCGGCGCGCACCAAGTCGCCTTCGTCGGCCCAGTCTTGCAGGTCAACATAGCCCAACATTGCTCACTCGTGTCATCGACAATTTGCGACGATATCTCTGTCTCACCAACGTCTGCCCCAACTTCCTCCCCACCCGCGGCGCCATCCGCCACCGCCACGCACCAGCCTGATGACGAACAACAGCAACAGCGCGCCAATGGTGGCATTAATAATCGCCGATATGAGGCCCGCGCCGAGATGGAGACCGAGCTGAGGCAGGAGCCAACTGCCGATGAAAGCGCCGACGATTCCAATGAGGAGGTCGCCGATGATCCCGAACCCGGTGCCCTGCACGATCTGGCCGGCCAGCCATCCGGCAATGAGACCAACCAGCAATATGATCAAGAGACTTTCACCTGACATCTGCATCTTCGTATCCTCCGGCGAATGGCTGTCGAGGAAATTGCGTGCGGATTTTTAGGCCGCAGGGCTCATTCCATAATCTCTGCGCAAGCGGTCTGGGCAAGTGAAGCCCGATAGGCACGCGATTACTGATCAAAATTGCTCATTCGCGAATAATTTAATTTTCAATTATGCCGCTCAGTCTTCGGCGACGGCAAAAGCCGGATATCACTATTTGGCGGGGTCGTTTCCGCTTAGCCGGAAGCCGCAGGCGGCGATGGCTTTCTCGCGCAGATGATCGGGGTCGCGCTCGCCGCTCTTTGTGAGCTTTATAATATGCTTGGCAATAATCTCGCTGACGATCCTATTTGGGTGACCGAAGCCCCAAACGAATTCGATTGCCGTGCCGTAGGCATCCGACATGACCTTGATGTCGGCCGGCTCGAATACGGCGTCGCCAAGAAACGGAACGATCGAGATCCCCACGCTTATCGCCATCGTATTTATCTCGGGGCGCAAAAAGTAACCGTGCAGCGCGTGCCGCGCCCGCTTTCGCCGGCCGTGATTTGCAGTTTCCCGTCAATCTGCTTTACCAGCGAGTTGATTATTTTCATTCCAAGGCCCCTGCTCCGAACAGGATCGAATCCGGCCGGCAGTCCCGGCCCGTCATCCGACACCGACAGCGCGTGACCAAGAGTCGGACTTGTCTCCAAACGAACAATAATGTCGCCCTTGGCGTACTTCGCCGCGTTGGTGATCATCTCATTGACGACAAAGCCAAGCGGAATAGCGAACTTCGTGGGAATATCGATCTTCACACCCTCGACGACGATCGGGCTTGCAGTCTTGCCTTGAAAAAGCAGGTCCGAAAGATCCTCGCAAAGGCCCGAAAGATATTCCCTGAACTCGACGCCTTCCTGGTGGTCGAGGATATGCAGCCTGTGGTGCACGCGTCCAAATGAGGCCACCCGGTTGGCGGCGACGGTCAATTGCGCGGCGGCCTCAGGGCCCGCGGTCCGACTTTGCAATGACAGGAGACTGACTATGATTTGCAGACTGTTGACGAGCCGGTGCTCAAACTCCTGGGCCAGCATGTCCTGGCGCCGCAACAGATCGGTCTTCTCACCAAGCCATGCCGCCTCTCGTGCACGAGCCGACTGCAACTCGGCAATCAAAGACTCCTGCAGCACCTCTTTGTGCGCATCGAGCCCAACCACGCTTCTCCAGGGAAACAGCGGCGCGGAGTCGCGCGCCAACACGGAGTCGCTCATCGTTGTCCCTCCATGCTCTCACGAGGTCGAAAAAGCGCTCCTTGGCAGAGATGCTGACCCGGCTCGTAAACCGAGCCGCCGCCTCTCCAGTAAAACTGTACCGGCGCCGGGGCCGGCACTGTTCAAAATTGCTCACAATTGAAAAGAATCAAGGAAGCGGTAACCACGCCCCTG
>Ga0210405_10004949_pt1 | contig 12319 bp, 10 predicted proteins | sample IncBWH11MmetaG_FD_155492 | JGI IMG/M metagenome (GOLD analysis project Ga0210405, IMG submission 155492) | Forest soil microbial communities from Barre Woods Harvard Forest LTER site, Petersham, Massachusetts, United States - Inc-BW-H-11-M | ecosystem: Environmental > Terrestrial > Soil >... | reverse complement strand
CAACCCGGCCATACCATTCTCGGCCTGAACCTGGCGAACGGCGGCCACCTCACCCACGGACACCACCTCAATTTTTCGGGAAAGACTTATCGTATCGTCCCCTACGGCGTAACGAAGGAAACCGAGACCATCGATTACGATGACTTGGAAAAGCTTGCCGAGAAAGAGCATCCCAAGATGATCATCGGCGGCGGCAGCGCCTATCCTCGCATCATTGATTTCGCGCGCATGCGGCAAATCGCCGACAAAATTGGCGCGCTCTATCTGGTGGACATGGCGCACTTTGCCGGCCTGGTCGCAGGCGGCGTGCATCCCTCGCCAGTTCCGCATGCGCACATTGTTACTTCCACAACGCACAAAACGCTACGGGGACCGCGCGCGGGAATGATCCTGTGCAAACAGGACTTCGCCGCTGCGATCGATAAAGTAGTCTTCCCGGGTATGCAGGGTGGCCCACTCGTACACATTATCGCCGCGAAAGCGGTGTGCTTCCGCGAAGCCATGCGGCCAGACTTCCGCGATTACGCCCGGCAGGTCGTGGCCAACGCAAAGGTATTAGCGGACACACTGGCGGCGGAAGGCTTCCGGATTATTTCTGGCGGTACCGACACACATCTCATGCTGGTGGATGTGTTTTCCAAAGGCATGCTCGGCAGCGAGGCCGAGAAAGCGCTGGATCAGGCTGGCATTACTGTGAACAAGAACGCTATTCCTTTCGACGTGAATCCGCCGATGAAGCCAAGCGGCATCCGCATTGGCACGCCCGCCTTAACGACGCGCGGCATGAAGGAAGCCGAAATGCGGCAGGTTGGCCGGTGGATTTCCGAGGCGCTGCATCAGCGAACAGATGCAGCTACGCTAGGTAAAATTCGCAAGCAGGTGCTGGAACTGGCCGACAGCTTCCCGCTATATCCGGAGCGTAGAGCCAGGGCACAGGCAGAAGCCAGAGCTTGAACACTTCCGCTGAGACCAGAATTCCTTCGTGTGCCTTCGCGTCCTTTGTGTTTAAATCTGTTCCGTGAGAGTCGCCATTGATATTCGGCGGATGACCGAGTTCGGCGTTGGCACCTACACGCGGAATGTCGTGCGTGCGCTGGGCCGACTAGATCACTCCAACGAATATTTTCTTATCGGTTCACCAGAGAAGGTGTCGGAGATCGGTCCGCTCCCACCAACCTTTCAGACGGTCCCTTTGATAGATGATGGGACTACGGCCAAAGGCTATCTCGAATGTCGCGCCATTCTCAAGCGTTTGAATTGTGATCTGGTGCACATTCCGCATCTGTTTTGGATGCCGCGCACTTTGCCTTGTCCATATGTGATGACCGTCCATGATGTTCTTGAGCACATGTATCGTGCGCATGGCCGCTCCGGCCTGAGACGCTCGCTGCATTTTCACCTTACTCGCCGAGTGCTCAAAGGGGCGGCGAGAATTTTGGCGGTCTCAAGGTACACCAAGAGCGACATCGAGAAGTTATTTGGTATCGCTGGGTCTCGCATTGAAGTTGTGTACAACGCTATTGACGAGCGCTTCCTCCGCGGCCACGCCTCGGACGCGGAACAGCAAGTCCTCGCCGAACGCTACCTTGTGACTTATCCATTCCTCCTTTATGCGGGCCGTATCAGTCCCCACAAAAATCTGGTGCGGATTATCGAAGCCTTTTCTGCGTTGAAGGCTGAGCTGGAGAAGGAGGAAAAGTTCCCGGACCTGAAGCTGATCATCATCGGCGACGAGCTTTCGAAGCATCCCGACTTGCGTCGCACCGTCATTCGCGGCGGCGTGCAGAACGACGTCCGCTTCATGGGATTCGTTCCCATCGAAATGTTGCGGGTTTTCTACGATGCGGCAAAGATATTCGTTTTCCCCTCTCTCTACGAAGGTTTTGGACTGCCCCCCCTGGAGGCCATGGCACACGGCACGCCAGTCGTCACCTCCAACACTTCGTCCTTGCCTGAGGTGGTGGGTAATGCAGCGGTGCTGGTGAATCCAGAGAATGTCTTCGAGATCATGCGCGCGCTGCACCGCGTGCTGCTGGATCAACCGGTTCGCGAAAAGTTTAAACAGCGTGGCTACGAGCAGGTCAAGAAATTCTCCTGGGAAACGTCCGCCCGGCAGATTATCGAGGTTTACGAAGCGGTGGCAGGAAAAGGAGAGAAAGACCGTCACTATGCACGGGCAATGTGAAGCGCGGGCGTCCGCACCTGTGGGGAGCAACTGTGCGCGACTAGGCTCAGAATAAGAGCGGGCAAACCCGCGACCCCAGGCCGGCTTACTCGCTCTTGAGCAATGGCGTTCCAGGCGAGACCAGCCCCTGACGATGCAGTTTCGCGCGGAAGAGGGCACGATCGGTTTCTGATGAAGCTGCGGCGAGACTCTTGCGCAGCTTGAGGATTTTCTCTTTGCGAGTGCGGCGACGGCGGATTTCGGGACGACGGCTGGGTGCGGACATTCGTTGCGCTCCTGATCTGTTGATTTAAGAATTGTAGCAGGCGGGTATGTAACCTGCACTCAGATTGGCATGCTCACAGATCAATTCTGTTTCCGGCTGGGAGTGATCTCTGCATTCCCATCAGCATCCCCCTGCAGCGTTGCCGTGCCTATCCAACGATAGGATGTACCGTTGAACCGGAAATAGCTCAGACCCGTTTCTCTTGAGCTCACATGCCAGCCAAGAACCAGATCCCGAAGTCCGTGACTGGTTGTAGGCTGAATTGAGTAGAGCCATCCGTTGAAGCTCTGCCGTGGAGTAGCGAGCAGGACTGGCTTGGCACCTTCGAGACGAACAACCCACATTGCCCCGTTTGCACCTTGACCACCACGGGCGCACCCCGGCCCTGCTTCGACAAGCATGACGTTCTCTGTTGTGGAGACTGGCAGTTCTTCAAAAATCAGTGCTTGAGTCCAGTCGGCTTCGGCTCCATCTGCAACGTCACATGACTGCCAGCCCGAACCGCCGCCGGCTGTGAGAGCGTTTCTAATGGCGTCGAACTGTGCCTTAGACACGGTAACGCGCTGCAGCTGTGTTGCACTGGGGGACGTGCTCACATGCTGCCAGACATCGGCCTGCGCAGGGATGATTGCAAGCAGGAAAGAGAAAACAAGAAGCAAGGTTGAGCGCATCCTGAGCCTGACTTTCCCCTTTCAAAAATTCAACGAACTCCCTGAAGAAACTCTTTTCGCCTCGTTCAAAAGCAAGGTGGTAAAGTCTGGTAGCGGGACCTGCAGGGCGAATTAGTTTGGTCCAGTTTTGCAGCCACTGATCATTGAACCGGAGACGGCGCGACCTGTCAATGCGGACTACCGCGGGTCAACCTGTCACGTATTGTGGCTCATATCATCGACTATAGATTAAGTGCGATTTATACGAGTCTTGCGCATCCAATTCGTGGAGGGACAAAGCTTACTATGAAAATTGCACATGACGTCACAGAGCTCATTGGGAACACGCCGCTGGTACGGCTTAACAAAGTGACAGAAGGCTGCGTAGCCGAGGTGGTGGCGAAACTGGAAAGCTCGAATCCTTGCGCCAGCGTAAAGGATCGCATTGGTGTCAGTATGATTACCGAGGCTGAAAGGGCGGGGAAAATTCAGCCTGGCAAAACGGTGCTGATCGAGCCCACCAGCGGAAATACCGGTATCGGCCTGGCATTCGTGGCGGCTGTCCGAGGGTACAAGCTGATCCTGACCATGCCTGAAACCATGAGCCTTGAGCGACGCGTTCTGCTGCTCGCCTTTGGCGCCGAAATCGTTCTCACGCCGGGTCCGAACGGGATGAAGGGCGCGATCGCCAAAGCTCTGGAGATTCTCGCCAAAACTCCAAACGGTTTCATGCCGCAGCAGTTCGACAATCCTGCCAATCCCAAGATTCACCTGGAAACCACTGGACCTGAGATTTGGAACGACACGGATGGGCGCGTGGATATCCTGATTTCTGGCGTTGGCACCGGCGGAACCATCACTGGCGTTTCCGAATATATCAAGCCGAGGAAACCTTCTTTCAAAGCCGTCGCTGTTGAACCGGCCGACAGCCCGGTACTTTCGGGAGGCAAGCCTTCACCTCACAAAATCCAGGGCATCGGCGCCGGATTTGTGCCCAGCATTTTGCGCCGGGACTACATTGATGAAGTGGTGACCGTGACCAATGACGACGCGATCAACATGGCACGCCGCCTCGCCAAAGAGGAGGGTCTGCTAGTGGGCATTTCGTCCGGGGCGGCCGTGGTCGCCGCTCTCAAAGTCGCAAGCCAGAAAGAAAACGCAGGCAAGCTGGTCGTGGTGGTGCTGCCGGATTTCGGCGAACGCTACCTGACGAGTATTCTGTTTGACACGCTACGGAACCAGGCGCTGCAGATTCCAACATCACCGCTTGCGGCTTGATGCATGTCTCATATCGTCGCCTCAATTCGTGAGGACGTCGCCACGGTGCGAGAGCGCGACCCAGCAGCGAAATCGCGCCTGGAAGTTTTCTTGTGCTACTCAGGGTTGCATGCGGTGTGGTTCTACCGCATCAATCACTGGCTGTGGAACCATGGCGTCTGGCTGCTTGCGCGATGGCTCTCGCAAGTGGCACGCTTTCTCACTGGAATCGAAATTCATCCCGGTGCGAAAATCGGACGCCGGCTGTTCATCGATCATGGGCTTGGGGTGGTCATCGGCGAAACCGCGATCGTCGGTGACGACGTGACCTTGTATCAGGGCGTAACTCTGGGCGGTACGGGCAAAGAGCACGGCAAGCGGCACCCCACCATCGAAGACGAAGTGGTGATCGGCGGCGGAGCGAAAGTTCTCGGTAATATCACTGTGGGGAGGAACTGCCGCATCGGCGCTGGATCGGTGGTCCTGCGAAATGTGCCGGAGAACTCCACGGTGGTCGGCGTTCCGGGCCATATCATCTTCCGCAACGGCGAGCGAGTTGTGATTACCGATCCCAAGCAAATCAACGACCCGCTCTCCGAGGCGCTGGCGGCGGTGGCGACCGAAGTGAACCGGTTGCGCGATCGGGTTCAAAGACTCGAAGGCTCGGAGGCCACGAGTGAACCGCTCTCATCATCCATCCAGAGGATCATGGAGGACATCGATTACCAGATTTAGTTGCTGACGCCAATGCTCGAACAGAGTAAGTCCATGGGGAAACGAAAAGATGGTTCACTGAAATGCCAGGATCTCGGCTTAACCCGCCGCAGTCTCTTGAAATCCGCCGCCGCGGTTTCATCTGCAGCTATCTTTCCATCTGGATTTGCGAGCGCCGCACTGCGTGGGCTGGGTACATCTGCAGCACAATCCACTTCGAAATCTACGCCGCCCGCGCGGAATCCGCGGTGGTACGGCTTTAATCTGCTCGAGTACTTCTCTACCGATCCCGACTGGATGAAGTATTTCCCTTACAAGAACGATGGGATGTTCGTCGAAGACGACTTCCGCTGGATTCGAGACTGGGGCTTCAACTGGGTGCGGTTGCCGATGGACTACCGTTTTTGGACCGCTCCTGATCTCTTCACCATCAACGAAAAGCACGTCGAACCGGTAGACCGAGCCATCAGGCTGGGAGAAAAATACAGTATCCACGTAAACGTTTGTCTCCACCGTGCCCCGGGCTTATGCATTCTCGATACGATGGACGTAAAACTCACGGGCATTGATGTCACAAAAGAAAAGACCGACGTCTTCACCGATCCGCACACCTTCGATGCATTCATTCATCAGTGGACTTTTTTCGCCGACCGCTATAAAAGCATTCCGAGCCAACGGCTCAGTTTCAACCTGGTCAACGAGCCAATTCCACTGCCGACCGCGGCCGAGTTAGCAGATCTCCAGCAGCACGGTGCCGTTACGACCAAAGATCTGTTCAACCCCGTGCGACTGCAACGTCATGCCAAGGACTACACACGTTTGGCAAGAACCGCGTCGGACGCGGTTCGCGCGCACGACCCGCAGCGCTTGGTCGTAACCGATGGCTATCCGGGAGGAGGATCGCCGATTCCAGAGCTCTTCAGCACTGGCATGCTGCAAAGCTGCCACACCTACAATCCGGTCCAGGTTACCCACCATCAGTGCGAGTGGGCACGTGGCGTCCTCACCGGTTCAGAGCCGATGCCCACGTGGCCGCTCAAGGACGATAAGGGAAACGTCATTTGCGACCGCCAAACGCTCGAGACGACGTTTCATCCCTGGGCCGATCTTTCGTCTCAGGGGGTTCCGATTCACTTCGGCGAAATGGGGTGTTACAAACACACTCCGCGCGATGTCGTGTTGGCATGGTTTGCCGACACACTCGACATTTTGGGCGAATTGAATTCCGGATGGGCGTTGTGGAATTTCCGCGGACCTTTTGGCGTACTCGACACAGATCGTCCCGGGACTAAGTTCGAGAACTGGCAGGGACACCAGCTCGATCGACCGCTACTCACACTTTTGCAGAAGAAGATGAACGCATAAATCAATTTCTCGAGACGGCGCGCGCTCGACGCGCGTTTATCGCGAAGGAGCTTTGCTGATGACGACATTTGGCAAATATTTTCTCCCTTTGCTGCTCTGCGCTGCTGCCTTCGCACAGGATGCAACCCATGCGGGATTCCGCACCTTACATGTGGATGCCAGCAAGGTAACTGGCGAGATCCGCTCCTTCCAGGGAGTCAACGGCCCACCCAGTCCGCTCATGGCCGGTCTTCCGAACCTCGTCCAACAATATAAAGACCTACGCATCAACCAGGTTCGCACCCACGATTTTATGGGGCCCACCGAGATCGACTCCAAACTCGACCTGGCTAACGGACTCTTGACTTGGCTTATTCCTGATTCTGCCCAACGTGCCGGCGTGGTGAAAGCGGGCAACGCGAGCATCATTTTTCCTGACTGGAGCGCCGATCCAGAAAAACCCGAAAGCTACAATTTTGTGCCGACTGACAGCGTGCTTGCCGCCATTCACGCCAGCGGAGCGGAAGTCTACTATCGTGTCGGTCGCAGCTGGGGCGCCAATATCGAACCACCGCCTGATTTCGACAAGTATGCTGCCGTGGTGAAGCACATTGCCATGCACTACAACCAGGGATGGGCGAACGGCTTCCACTATGGCATTCGCTATTGGGAATTCTGGAACGAGCCGGAGGCTCTCTTCTGGTCGGGTACGCCTGAGCAGTTTTACTCGTTGTACGAGAAAACGGTTCGCGCCTTGAAGTCTGTTGATCCCATGCTCAAGGTAGGAGGAGATGCAAAGGCTTTCCCCTCCGATGACGGACCCTACCGCGAAGGATTTATCGACTATTGTGCTGCCCACCACCTGCCGCTCGATTTTTACTCTTGGCATACGTATGCCGATCGCTCCGCCGATCCTTACGACGCCGTTCGTCTCGGTAAGCAAATTCGTGAAGTCCTTAACACCCACGGCTTCCCCAACGCCGAGAGCATTCTCTCGGAATGGAATCTCACCCCGGACTTTACCGACCGCGAGAAGGCCAGGCTGCAAGGCGTGGACAATGCTGCTTACATCGGCGCGGTGCTCAGCTATTTTCAGGACGCTCCCATTGATCACGCGCACTTCTATCGCGGCGACGCAGCATGGATGGGACTTTTCGATCTGCAAGGCAAGTATTTTAAGACCGCATACACGTTCCAAGCCATGGGGAAAATGCTGGACACGCCGCAGCGCTTCGCAGTTGAGGGCACGGACAGCTTCGGTTTCGCGGCGCTGGCAGGCCGTTCGGCAGATGGCAAGACCGTTCAGATACTGATCAGCAATTATGCGATTCCGGCGGGCTTCAAGCCAAACATCATGCAAATACCCCCGGAAGCGCTGAAAGCATTGCCCCCTTTGCCGGACTCTTCCAAACTCAAATTCCTGCCGCCTCGTACGGACATCGTTTACCGTGACAATGCCGGCTACAATCTCACGATCACTAATTTGCCGTGGGGACAAAAAACATTCAGCGTAAAGCGCTACCGAATCAGCGGGACACAGAATCTCGACTTGGTGGAAGAAAAGCGCGGCGCGGGAGGGACTGTGAATTTGTCCAGTTCTCTCGCCCCTGATGCCGTAGAACTCATCGTCCTTCAGCGGCAGTGACCCAGCGGCGTCGGCTAATTTCGGCGTACTAGGCCGGAGGTGCGGTGTAATCAAGTTGGGCACCGTGCACGTGTGGGCAGACTGTCGATCCGCCCAAAGGGTCAGAAGGAGTAACGGAGGGACTCAGTGACGGTGTTGGCATGAAAATAGCGAGGCGCCGTCGGTCCGACAAATGAGCCTTCGTTGTACTGGTAATAATTCCAGCCACTGTTCCAGGCCAACCCATGGGTCAAATCGACGCTGAAGTTGGCTACTGGCTGGTAGTAGAGGTACTGCAGAGATCCCAGGGGCTGCAGGATGTTGAACTGCGGCGTCCTGCCATCGACATTGGTGATGCTGGTGCCAAGGTTCATGGTTAGACGCTTAATGGGTTTGAAACGCACGGTAAACATCCCAAAATTAGTGTGGTTGGTGTAGTACGAGTTTGCAAGGAGCGGATTGGACGGATCATTGGCGGCGCAAGAAGCGGCGCTGTTTACGAAGGGAAGGCTCACGCCGGGCGGCGGTGTGTCGTTGAAGCAGATCAGGGCATTCTGAATGACGTCGTTGTAGTTGTATGCCAGATCGAGGGCGAAGCGCTCGTTGGGCGCGAGCGAAGCAGTAAGTCCGTAGTTTCGGTTGTGTCCCTGGTAATTGATAGATGAGTCACCGTTGGACTGCTGGAAAATATTGATCGAACCGCCGAGCACTGCCCAGGGGCGCGGGGTGTATCCGGCCTGGAAGCGGTACTGGGATTGCTTGCGCGGAGAGATGCGGACGATGACTTTGTCGAAACTGGTGTGCTCCTGATTGAAATTCAGGCGAAGGCCGTGGATCGGGCGCGCCCAGAAGCCGAAGAGTTCGGTGTAGCCGTGGATGGCGAAGTAGTCTTCGTCTCCGGGCAAGAAGTCGTTGAAGTGCTTGAAGACCTGGTCGCTGTAGCGGAATCCGAGGTTGGCTCCGACTTTTTTCGAAATGTCCCAGGCCACCTGGGTCTGATTGGTGATCCAACTCTGGTTGAAAGAGGACTGAGTCAAGGTGTTGGTGGCGGCTGGCGCGGTGGCGCTGAGCGGGGTCAGCAGATCGCACGCGGCGGTGCAGACGCTATCGGTCTCGGTGAAGTTGCCATTCTGCGGAATGCGGAATGCCCAAAAATAGAACTTGTCGATGATGCGGATATGTTTGGTTACGTGGACGGTGCCTTCGAGATCGAGCACGTTGGAAATCTGGCGGGCGCTGCCGGTTCCGGTGTTGGTGTAGGCACGGATGCCGGTGCGTGTTTCGAGGCCATTGAATGACTCGTCCAACGGCGTGTTCATGTCGGCTGAGCTGTAAGTGAAAGATCCGAGCAGTTCGACGCGCTGGAAATAGTTGCTGCGCAGGCTGAGGCGCTCCATCGGGGTTGAGGTACGGATGCGCTGGTTGCGGAAATAGCTGAAGTAAGCGTTGCAGTTCAGATTCGTCAGGGTTCCCGAGGAGTTGATGAGACTGGTTGCGGGCGGCACTACGCCGCAGGGCGACCTGTTGGCGGTGTCGAAGGGCAGGCCGAGTTCGACCGTGCCTCCGCCGGGCAGGAAGGCCATGGCGAAAGATGACAGTTGCGGGTCGGTGTCTCCTTTGTAGTAGTAGAGAAATTGATCGTAGCTGAGAACGGTTCGGGGCGCGACCTTCCAGTCGGCTCCAAAGCGGTAGGCGTTCATGGTGGTGTTCCAGGGTTGGAGGAGCAGCGCGTCGGTTCCGATGTGGATGCTGGTGTAGGAAGGACCGGTCATGTTGTTGTGCGAATATCCGAAGCGAAAGCTCACTACCGATTGCGGCAACAGGGTGAGATCGATGTCCGTCATGCGTCGCGTAGTGTCGAAGGCGTGGGCGGAATTGAGCACGGGGATCGAGGGACTCGAGGTTGGAGGATTGAGCGGGTTGACCAGCAGATCGTAGTCAAAGAAATTCTGGTCGCGACGGAAACTGGCCAGGAAGTTGTACCACTTGTTCTTCTCTACCCGGGCCCGCAATACGTTGTTGGGATCGCCGCCCCATCCGAAGCTGTTGACGGAAAGGTTGTCGAAGAGCAGGCCATGGTGATCCTGCGATTGCATGGAAAAGGTCTCGTCGAGAAATCGCGGGCCCGTCTGGAGGTTGACCAGGGTGTCGTACATATCGTCGCTGCCGGTCACATTGGTGTAGCGGTAGCCGATTTCAGCAGACGTATGAATGACGTAGTCTCCGGCGGTGACACCTTCTTGCTGGGCGGATGGGTTCTGGGTGGAGCTCGACGATTGCCCAAACAGGGATTGCGGCGGGCACACCATCAAGGCGGAAACGAGTAAGGCAAAGGCGAGGCGCGCATTCTTTGATCTTCGGTTCAGGCTGGAATCAAGCGCAGAAGAGTTAATGAGGGTCGGCGGGCTGAGTTTTCTTGGCGCGGGCATGAGTCTCCCTCACTTGAAAAAGACATTGCTGAAGTTGGAGCCGTGAATCGCCACGTGGCACATGGTGCAAGCTTGATACTTGGCGGACTGATTGTGGGCGGGTCCGGCGGGGCCCTGCGTGGGAAAAGTGTGGCACTGCAGGCAGAGCATGTTCACCAGACTCACCTTCAGGAAGCGCGGATTGGTTGAGCCATGCGGAGTGTGGCAACTGGTGCAGCCCTCGGTCTTAACCGGTACGTGCTCGTAGACGAACGGCCCTTGCTTGTCGACGTGGCACTTGTAGCAGATGGCGTCCCCGTTGGGCATGGTCCTGAGTTGACCCGCAATCGCTGTGCCGTGCGGGTTGTGGCAGTCGCTGCACTGCAACAGGCCCTCGTTCACCCGGTGGTGATAGGGTTTGGCAAAGTCTGCCTTGGCTGAGGTATGGCATCCGTAGCACAACTGCGGCTGGTTCTGGATCAGCAAGGACGGCTTTTCCTTGGCGTGATGCGGCGAGTGGCAGTCGAGACAGCCGACGTTGCTGCTGGAGTGGAGAGATTCAGAAAAATGGGCCTGCTCATGCCCTTCGCCGTGGCACGCCAGGCAGCGGGCGCTGGTTTCTTGCCGTGAAGTGATCTGCGAAGACGAATATCTTGGTTTTGCCGCCGCCACCCTCCACATGTTCCGCACCGGGACCATGGCAGGCTTCGCAACCTTGCTTCGAGGGACCGGCTTCTTTGTTCAAGGTGGTCTTCCAGTGGGGCGACTTCTCCCAACTGTTGTAAATCTCCTCGTGACACGTCTTGCAGGTTTCCGCGCCGACGTACTTGGAGGGATCGGTCGATGGGCCGGCGGCCTCATGCATCGCTGTCGATGGGGCACCCTTGCCACTTTGTGGTGAGGTCTGGCCCGGGACGAAACCGACGAGCAACAACAGAATCAAGACCGAGAACAAGAATCCATAAGACGGGGAATTTGAGCGCATTCGCTCCCTCCCTCAATTCCCGCAGCTTTCATACCCGAGTGAAAGGCGGATTGTTTGTGACGCACAGGGTTAATGGATTCTCCTCCTTCCAACCACTCCGGCGCAAGCAGACACGCGAAGAAAGATTAGAAATGTCAGTATCAATTCCTGTTTCGACTGATAAAAACATTCCTAAACCTGAAGTCCTGTCGTCAGCCGCAGGGTCCTCATTCCAAACTCCCGGATGGAATTTCGTATTGCAAAGGAAACATTCAAAGTCTGGAGGTGTTCCGCGTAGTGCGCTTAGAAATGGTTAGAGCACGGACACAGTTCCCGCGGTTCGAGCCTGACGATGGAACTGCCGTGGTGATTGGCGTAACATCGCCGTCACACTCACAATGCGGATTTGATTTTTCACCAGAACGGTCGTTGGGAGGAAAGCTGAGATTCGCGAGGCTGTGATCCTGAGCGAATGGCACAAAAACGGCATTGGCAAGCAAACGCGATGTAAATGCTTTATATGCGGCAGCCGGACCTGTAAGCCGAATTCTGTCTGCGGGATTGCTCCCGCAGGACGGTCATTCCTCTGGGCCACGCATTACTGCGAGGCTCAAGCGACCTACCCGGAGGTTGTGACGCGCCGAGCCGGCACGTTCTCCCGGGCGAAGGTTTCGCCTCACCCGAGTCCCTCCCTATTTGGTCTTGCTCCGTGTGGGGTTTGCCCTGCCCGCTGCATTACTGCGGCGGCGGTGCGCTCTTACCGCACCTTTTCACCCTTACCCCGCGCATCCGAAGATGCACCAGGCGGTATGTTCTCTGTGGCACTAGCCGTCAACCGGGCTTGAACCCGGCTTCCCGGACGTTATCCGGCACACTGCTCTGCGGAGTTCGGACTTTCCTCCCTCGCC
>Ga0210405_10004947_pt1 | contig 12324 bp, 8 predicted proteins | sample IncBWH11MmetaG_FD_155492 | JGI IMG/M metagenome (GOLD analysis project Ga0210405, IMG submission 155492) | Forest soil microbial communities from Barre Woods Harvard Forest LTER site, Petersham, Massachusetts, United States - Inc-BW-H-11-M | ecosystem: Environmental > Terrestrial > Soil >... | reverse complement strand
CCACCGACCTGATCGAAGAGGGCGGCCGCGTCGTCGGGCTGCGCGCCAAGGCGCCGGACGGCACGCTTTCGATCCGCGCAGCCCTCACCGTCGGCTGCGACGGCCGGCATTCGACCGTGCGCGACAAAGCCGGCTTCGTCAGCGACGATTACGGCGCGCCGATGGACGTGCTGTGGTTTCGTCTTTCGCGTAAGCCGACCGACGACAGCGAAACTTTTGGCCACATCGAGGCCGGCAAGATGATGGTCATGCTCGACCGCGGCGATTACTGGCAGTGCGCCTTCGTCATTCCCAAGGGCGGGATCGAGCAGGTGAAGGCGAGGGGGATCGACGCCTTTCGTCGCGACGTGGCCTGGATGTCGCCGTTCCTCGCCGACAGGGTCGGCGAGCTGAAAAGTTTTGACGACATCAAGCTCCTGACGGTGACGGTCGATCGCTTGCGGAAATGGTGGCGGCCGGGATTGATCTGCATCGGCGATTCCGCGCACGCGATGTCGCCGATCGGCGGCGTCGGCGTGAACGTCGCGGTCCAGGACGCGGTGGCCGCCGCCAACCGGCTCGCCGGGCCGCTCAAACGCGGGCAGGTGAGCGATGCCGATCTCAACGCCATCCAGGAGCGCCGCACGCTCGCGGTGCGCTTCACCCAATGGCTGCAGCTGACGGCGCAGAAAGAGGTCGTCAGCCGGATGCTCAAGGCCAATGAGCGGCCGAAGCCGGCGCCCATTTTCAAGCTGCTGAAGATTTTCCCGGTGTTGCAGCGCATCCCGGCGCGCCTGCTCGGCCTCGGCATCCGCCCCGAGCACATTCATACGCCCGAGGCGGCTCCGGGCACGTAGGTTAGCGGCGCTGCAGCTCTGCTGCGGCGCGGGCGAGGATTTCGACCAAACGCGATTCGTCATCGGCGTCGCCTTCAAGGCGCTTGCCGACCGTCTCGCGCAAATGATCGAGCGTGGCCTCGACGAGAGGAGGCAGCGTGCGGCGGTTGCCGCGTTCGCTGCGGCGCCAGCGGTTGATGCGCTCGCCGAGCGCGCTCAGCCGGTCGAGCACGGCGTCGACCACGTCGCGGTTGGCCTCGAGATAGACGCGGCCTTCCGGTGTGATGGCGTAGAGCTTCTTGGCGCCTTCGGTCGACGCAGTGACGTAGCCGGCTTCTTCCAGGTAGGTCAGCGTCGGATAAACGATGCCCGGGCTCGGCGAGTACCAGTCCGAGGTCTTCTCCTCGACCAGCTTGATGATCTCGTAGCCGTGGCGCGGCTCTTCGGCGATGAGGGCAAGCGCGATCAGCCGCAAGTCGCCCTGCGCCAGCATCCGCCCGGCGCGCATATCGTCCGGGTTCATGCCGCCGCCGTGGCGGCCGCCGAAACCAAAACCGCCATGGCGGCCGCGGCGATGATGCCGGCCTGCGGCCCAGCGGCCTTCGTGTGGTTCGCAATGTCTATGCATACTCAGTTCTCCGTTTTGAAAGATATATCTTTAGATAGATCACTCTGAGATGTAATGCAAGATATATCTTTTGATAATCTTGTGGCTTGGAAACTCACGGAATATCAATGGGTTGCCTATTTTAGGCCGATGGGAAGGGCCAGAAAGCTTGGGGTACTGAGTCAGTTATCCCAGCCACGGCTGCTGGCGTCACCGACCGGCTTTGGGAAATTGACGGACGTGGTCGAAATGATCGAAGCGTGGGAAGCTACGGAGCAACGGAAGGCTGCTTAGATTGAGCGCGTGTCATGCGAGGCATAGCAGTGTTCTTCATTCTCTGCTCATTGCAATCGGCCATGGCGCAGCAAGCGCCATCAAGGGCCGCGCAGACTAACCAGCTGTTTCAGGGGAAAAATATCACCGTCCTTCGAGTAACGCCATGGTCTAGACGATCTCGGGGCGACTTCTGGATGCCGGATGAGTTTGAACGCAAGCGCGGAGGCGTACACGTTGAAACGCCACAATCGAACTGACCCACTGCCAAGCTTGGTGTTCTTGTCAGCCGACGATATTGGCTCGACGATTCCCGTATCGTCGCACAGGATGATTTCGCACAAGCCACGAGCGGATTTCCGCAATGTTCGCGACCTTCTTCCATGAGCTGAAAGCCGCCGGCCTGCCGGTGACGCTGCGCGAATATCTCACGCTGATCGAGGCGATGGAGAAGGACTTGGCCGACCGCCGGGTCGAGTCGTTCTACTATCTGTCGCGCGCCGCTTTGGTGAAGGACGAGCGCAATCTCGACAAATTCGACCGCGTGTTCGGTCACGTCTTCAAAGGCCTCGACCTGGTCGAGGACGCGCTGACCGCGGAAATCCCCATCGAGTGGCTGAAGAAACTCACCGAGAAATATCTCACCGAAGAAGAGAAGAAACAGATCGAGGCGCTGGGCGGCCTGGAAAAGCTGCTCGAAACTTTGCGTCAACGCCTCGCCGAACAGAAGGGCCGCCATCAAGGCGGCAAGAAATGGATCGGCACGGCAGGCACCTCTCCGTTCGGCGCTTACGGCTACAATCCCGAAGGCGTGCGCATCGGCCAGGACGCCAACCGCAATTTCCGCGCCGTAAAGGTGTGGGACAAGCGCGAGTTCCGCGATCTCGACGGTGACGTCGAACTCGGCACCCGCAACATCAAGATCGCGCTGCGCCGCTTGCGCAAATTCGCCCGCACCGGCGCGCCGGAGGAGCTCGATCTCGACGGCACCATCAAGGGCACCGCGCACAAGGGCTATCTCGACATTTTGATGCGGCCGGAGCGGCACAACACCATCAAGGTGCTGCTGTTCTTCGATATCGGCGGCTCGATGGATTGGCACGTCAAGGCGACGGAAGAATTGTTCTCGGCGGCGCGCACCGAGTTCAAGCACATGGTGCATCTGTACTTCCACAATTGCCTGTATGAGAAAGTGTGGAAGCAGAACGCGCGGCGCTGGACCGAGACCACGCCGACCTGGGACGTGCTGCACACCTATCCGCACGACTACAAGGTGATCTTCGTCGGCGACGCGGCGATGTCGCCTTACGAGATCGTCGCCCCCGGCGGCTCCGTCGAGCACTTCAACGAAGAAGCCGGCCAGGTCTGGATGCAGCGCGTGGCCGCGACCTATCCGTCCTGCGTCTGGCTCAATCCCATCGCCGAGCGCGAATGGGAAACCACCGCCTCGATCCGCCTGATGCGGCAACTTCTCGGCGGGCGGATGTATCCGCTGACGATCGAGGGGCTGGACGGGGCGATGCGGGAGTTGGGGAGGTAGACAATCTACCTTCGTGCCGGCTCCTTGATTGATTGCAGGCTTAGCCGGCGCCAGCCGAATGCATCTTCCGAATCTCGGCGCAAGCCCTATATTGCGGCCATCGCTAACAACCGAAAGGAGGTGATCCAGTGTCTCATTGTCTAATCGCCGTGGTCGCCGGCATTCATGAACTGGATCTTCGCCTCAGCCGAGGGTCCTGCCAGGTGACTTAAATCCGTCACCGGCTCATGCGCGTGAGGCAAGACATCAGCCTCGCGCAACCGGGCCGCGGCCTGACAATGGAAGGGCTGCTCGCAAGGGCGGCCCTTCTTCTTTTCGCTCACGGCGCTACGCCGTATCCGGGAAACGGCCTATCTTAGTAAGACCACAGGAGCCGCCCATGCCCGCCGAGAAATTCGACTTCCGCAACGCCCAGGGCCACACGCTCGCGGCGCTGCTCGACCGGCCCGACGGCCCGATCCGCGCGGTGGCGCTGTTCGCGCATTGCTTCACCTGCGGCAAGAGCAATCGGGCGGCGCGACATATTGCGGAAGGGTTGAAGCTGCACGGCATCGCGGTGCTGCGCTTCGATTTTACCGGGCTCGGCGCCAGCGAAGGCGAGTTCGCCAACACCACGTTCTCGTCGAATGTCGACGATCTGGTCGCCGCCGCCGATCACTTGCGGCAAACCTTCATGGCGCCGGCGATCCTGATCGGCCATAGCCTGGGCGGCGCCGCGGTGCTGGCCGCCGCGCACCGCATCGCCGAGGCGCGCGCCGTGGTGACGATCGCGGCGCCGTTCGATCCGGCGCATGTGGTCGGGCTGTTCGGTGAACGCGTTGCCGAGCTGGACAATAAGGACGAGGTCGAGGTGACCTTAGCCGGCCGGCCGTTTCGCATCCGCCGCAGCTTGCTCGACGATATCGCGCAGCAGAATCTCAAACCCCTGATCGCCGACCTGCACAAGGCACTGCTGATGTTTCATTCGCCGACCGACGACACGGTCAGCATCGACAATGCCAGCCAGATCTTTCTCGCGGCGAAGCATCCCAAGAGTTTTATTTCTCTTACCGGCGCCGATCACCTCATCAGCCGCGCCAGTGACGCGCACTACGTGGCGCTCGTCATCTCGGCCTGGGCCGATCGCTATCTCGACATGGCGGTCGATGCGGAGCTGACGCAAGACACGCCGCCCGGCGTCGTCGCGGTGTGGGAAACGCGGCGCGGCAAGTTTCAACAGGAGGTCATCCTCGGCAAACATCGCCTGTTGGCCGACGAGCCGGTCAAGGATGGCGGCCTCGACAGCGGCCCGGGGCCTTACGATCTCCTGCTCGCCGCGCTCGGCGCCTGCACCGCGATGACGGTGCGGCTCTATGCCGATCTCAAGCAAATTCCGCTAAAGCGCACGCAAGTCCGCCTGCGCCACGAAAAAATCTACGCCAAAGATTGCGCCGAGTGCGAAACCAAAGAGGGTAAGATCGATCACATCGAGCGCGCGATTACGTTTGAAGGCGATTTGACCGCGGAACAGCGCGTGCGGTTACTCGAAATCGCCGACAAATGCCCGGTGCATCGCACGCTGAAGTCGGAAGTGGATATTCGCACCACGGAGGAGGCGGTCAAATAGCCGTAGCCCGCATGAGCGAAGCGACATGCGGGAATGATTGTGCCGATTATGACGCCGATCCCGGATATCGCTTCGCTCATCCGGGCTACTTAACGCGCGCTCGCACCGCGGCGATCACTTCCGGAATCGCCGCATCGTTACCCGGCGCCATGATGTGGACGCCGGCGAGGCCCGGAATGGTCGAATAGTCTTCGATCAATTCGGCGCAGATATTTATGCCCTCGCGCGCCGGATCGGCGGCCGTTTCCATCCGCGCGATCAGCGCATCGGCGATGATGGTGCCGAACAGATGGCTTTTCATCCATTGCGCCGATTTCGCCGAGCGCAGCGGATTGACGCCGATGAGGATGGCCAGCTGTTTGGTGATGCCGGCCTGCTCCAGCGCGCCGACATAGCGGCGCACGATCGCGGCATCCATGCAGAACTGGGTCTGGGCGAATTGCGCGCCGGATTTGATCTTGCCGAGGAGCGCATTCGGCTGCCAGCCCGCGGGCGGATCGATCGGCATATCGGCGGCACCGATGAAGAAGGCGGCATGGCCGGAAACTTTTCGCCCGGTCGGCAGCGTGCCCTCGTCGCGCAGCCGGCGCGCGGTCTCGATCAGCGTCGACGAATTGATGTCGAACACCGGCTTGGTGTCGGGCTGGTCGCCGGCCTTGGGATCGTCACCGGTGAGGAGGAGGAGGTTGCGGATGCCAAGCGCGGCGGCGCCCATCATCTCGCTCTGCAGCGCGATGCGGTTCTTGTCGCGGCAGGTGATTTGCAAGATCGGCTCGATCTCCATGCCGATGAGGATGGAGGCTGCCGCCAGCGCCGCCATATGGGCGCGGGCGCCGGCGCCGTCGGTGACGTTGACCGCGTCGGCGAGCCCCTTCAGCGGTGCCGCCTTGCTGCGCAACTCCTGCGCGTCGGCCGACACCGGCGGGGCGATTTCCGCGGTCATGACGAACCGGCGGGCCTTGAGCCGCTCCTCGAACGTGCTCAGGCCGGGGCTTGCTTGGTCGTTCATCGTCACGTCTCGGTGGGGAGCAAGGCGAAGAGAGAGCGCATATATGCTTTGCCGGCGCACCGCAATTGCGCCTTTCTGGACACGAAAGCACGGTCCCGCTAGAGAGTGGCGGCAATGAGCGGCGTCAACGAGATCAGGTCGAGATTTCTCGGCTTTTTTGAGCGCGAGGGGCACCAAGTGGTGCCGTCGTCGCCGCTCGTGCCGCGCAACGACCCGACGTTGATGTTCACCAATGCCGGCATGGTGCAGTTCAAGAACTCCTTCACCGGCATCGAGAAGCGCCCCTATGTGCGCGCGACCTCGTCGCAGAAATGCGTCCGCGCCGGCGGCAAGCACAACGATCTCGACAATGTCGGCTATACCGCCCGCCACCACACCTTCTTCGAGATGCTCGGCAACTTCTCGTTCGGCGACTATTTCAAGGAGCGCGCCATCGAACTGGCCTGGCGGCTGGTGACCAAGGAGTTCGGCGTGCCGGCCGAGCGGCTGATGGTCACGGTCTATATCGATGACGACGAGGCTTTCAATCTCTGGAAAAAGATCGCCGGGCTGCCCGACCGGAAGATCGTTCGCATCGCCGGTCCCGACAATTTCTGGACCATGGGCGACACGGGCCCATGCGGTCCCTGCGCGGAGATTTTTTACGATCACGGCGAGCACATTCCCGGCGGACCGCCGGGCTCCGGTCAACCCGAGGGCGACCGCTTTGTCGAGATCTGGAATCTTGTCTTTATGCAGTACGACCAGCTTGCGGGTGGCCGTCGGATTGAACTTCCGAGGCCCTCGATCGACACCGGCATGGGGCTTGAACGCATGGCCGCGGTGCTGCAGGGCACCCACGACAATTACAAAATCGATCTGTTCGGTGCGTTGATAGAGGCAGTCGCCGATCTGACCGGGGTCGATCCCGACGGCGAGCGTAAGGCGTCGCACCGCGTGATTGCAGACCATTTGCGCGCCTCGGCGTTCCTGATCGCCGATGGCGTGCTGCCCTCGAATGACGGCCGCAGCTACGTGCTGAGGCGCATCATGCGCCGCGCCATGCGCCACGCCGAGCTGCTGGGCGCCAAAGAACCGCTGATGTGGAAGCTCGTGCCGGTGCTGGTCCGGGAAATGGGCCACGCCTATCCGGAACTGCATCGCGCGGATGCGTTGATCACCGAGACACTGAAGCTGGAAGAAACCCGCTTTCGCCGCACGCTGGAACGTGGCCTTGCGCTCCTGGATGAGGCGAGCAAGGCGCTCAAAAAAGGCGACATGTTCGACGGTGAGACGGCATTCACGCTCTATGACACTTATGGTTTTCCGCTTGATCTTACGCAAGAAGCGCTCCGCGTGCGCGGCATTGGCGTCGATACGGCAGCTTTTGCCGACGCTCAAAAACGGCAGCGAGACAAGGCGCGCGCCTCTTGGGTCGGTTCCGGCGACGCCGCCCAAGAAACTATTTGGCTGTCGCTGCACGACAAACTGGCCGCTACCGAATTCCTCGGCTACGAGACCGAAAGCGCCGAGGGCTTAGTCGCGGCGCTGGTAAAGGACGGCAAGGAAGTCGCCGAACTCAGCAAGGGCGATAGCGGCGCGGTGGTGATGAATCAGACGCCGTTCTACGGCGAAAGCGGTGGTCAAGTCGGCGACACCGGCGAGATGCGCCGTAACGGCGTGCGGCTTTCCGTCACCGATACCCAGAAGAAAGCCGGCGATGTGCTTGCGCACATGGTCAAGGTCGAGGAAGGAACTGTCACCATCGGCGACCCGCTGCTTTTGGAAGTGAATCACGCGCGCCGCTCTGCCGTTCAGCGAAACCATTCCGCCACTCACCTTTTGCACGAGGCGCTGCGCCAAGTACTCGGCGATCACGTGGCGCAAAAGGGCTCCCTGGTTGCGCCCGACCGCCTGCGTTTCGATTTTTCGCATCCGAAGCCGATGAGCGGCGAGGAGATCGAACGCGTTGAAGACATTGCCAATGACGTGGTACTTCAAAATTCGCAGGTTAAGACGCGGGTGATGGCGCTCGACGAGGCGCGGGATTCCGGTGCACGCGCCTTGTTCGGCGAGAAATACGGCGACGAGGTTCGCGTCGTCGCCATGGGCGAGGGTGGCGGCAATACCCTGGGCTGGTCGGTCGAATTGTGCGGCGGCACGCATGTGCAGCGCACCGGTGACATCGGCATTATTTCCGTCGTCGGCGAATCCGGCGTTGCGTCCGGCGTGCGCCGCATCGAAGCCCTGACCGGCAAGGTCGCCCGCGACAACGCAAACGCGATGACGCAGCTCGTGAAGGCTGCGGCCGCTGAATTGCGTGTGCCGATTGAGGGAGTGCCAAGCCGCGTCGTGTCGCTGCTCGAAGAGCGCAAGCGGCTCGAACGCGAACTCACCGACGCGAAGAAGAAGCTTGTCCTGTCAGGCGGCAGGGACGGAGGACGTCGTGATGCCGCGGATGGCGCCGATGGCGTGCGCACCGTCGGCGACGTCAAGCTGATGGCCCACATGGTCGAAGGCATCGACCTCAAGGACCTGCGCAGCCTTGCCGACGAAGGCAAGAAGAAGCTGGGGTCGGGGATCGTCGTCATTGTCGGCATCGCCGAAGATGGCAAGGCTGGAATCGTGGTTGGGATCACCGAAGATCTCGCCGGCCGCTTTAATGCCGTAGATCTGGTGCGCAGGGGCGCGGCAGCGTTGGGCGGTAAGGGCGGTGGCGGGCGGCCCGACATGGCGCAGGCTGGCGGACCGGACGGCTCAAAAGCGGCGGCTGCGCTTGCCGAAATCGAGGCGGCGATCCGGAAAATTGCTGCCTAGGGTTCGCCCTATCACGCCTGCACGCCGGACTAGACATAGCAGCTTTTTACATGCTTTAGTAGAGCACGGCGCCCAAAAAGGGCGCCGCGTTCACATGGCCGAACTCCCCACGCAATTCCCCGACCGAAATTTCCTGAAAACGGACTTTGAGCTTGTTCATGGCATCACCCAAAGTATTCATTTCATATTCGCACGATTCAGAAGAACACAAAGCTTGGGTTCTGTCTCTGGCAACGCAGCTTGTGAGCAACGGCGTCGATGTCGTTCTAGATCAATGGGACGTGGACCTCGGTGACGACGTTACTGCTTACATGGAGCGCGGACTGACGACCGCGGATCGAGTGCTCATCGTCTGCACGGAGAACTATGTTACCAAGGCCAATACGCTAAAGGGCGGAGTCGGTTATGAGCGGATGATTATCACCGCTGAAGTGGCCAGCAATCTGGAAACTAAGAAGTTCATTCCTGTGTTACGAGGCGGCAGTCCTGATGTGCTCCCCGAGTTTCTCGGCAACAGGGTGTACGTCGATTTCAGAACTGATGACGCGCATTACGACCGGCTGCTCCGCGCCTTGTTGGGTATCCCAAATGCTCGTCCACCGATTGGGAGGAGTCCGTTCGAAAGAAATTTGCAACCAAGCGCCGGGGTCAGGGAGTCAGGTACTGACACGCCGGCGGCAATGTCCGGGGAGCGGAGGGGTGGGGGAATGCAAGCAAAAAACGACGATTGGAATTATCATTGGCACGGTGCCGTTCACAGCTATTTCGGAAACAAGTTGCACCTCATCCTGCTCCGCTTCGCCACCGGCAGCATCTTTCTCAAGCCCAGCATCTTAAACGACCTGCGCGAGTCGGGCATCACGGATTACATGATTTTTCATTTGTACTCGCATTGGGATCTCCTGATCAGAGTTTGGGCGGACCAGGAGTCTTTCGATTCGCTGAAGAGCCGATTTGCCAGCAATACCGATCTGCATCGGCGCCGACAGCCGGAATACATTCTTGTGGAACGGCTCACCCATCGTTCGAATGGCGTGGTTCATCCGAGGGACGAGGAAATCCAACGATATTGCGATCGGCAAGGATTTCTGAGCGAGTGCAGCGACGTCCAGGAAAAGGGCCGGCAAAGTGAATACTTCAACAGCTTTTATGAGAAGCGGGTAATTCTCGATAACAAAATCAGGTACGATGAAGACCGCATTCAGTTCTACGTCACCGTGGGCAGCATACATCCGTTGGAAGAATCGGCTATCCGGGGAATCGAGCAATTGATGGGCGCTGCCGAGGGTATATCCAACAGGACAGTGTATAAAACTTCGGGGTCAATTCGCGCCGTCATCAAAGGCCAGGTCACAGAATTCAATAAGATACATGAGTGTCTTGAGGAAATAACCGAGCAACTTGAAGAAAGGGTTGGCGAAGAGGTGGTGACCGAAACGATGCTCGTCGCATCGTGTGACAAAGATCGATCGTCAAAAGTCGATATCAACCGCGCTGAACAGTATGTCGTCTACCGTGATTTTCGAAAGACCTATCCTCAGGCGCTGCAGCTTCCTGCAGGGGAGCGGCGACGGCTGGAGCAGAACTACATGGATATCCGCCACAAGTTGCAATTCGATCGCAGCCAGATATTCGACGTGCTCATCAGAGCCAAGGCCTCGGCCTCTACTGAGCAGCTTGGAAGGGTCACGGTGTTTTTCGCCTCGTTCGAGGATTTGTTGCGGCGGAAATTAATACCCTTCCTTGTCAGTATTTATGGCGACGAGTGGCAACCGGCGATCGACCACGTCAAGTCGTCGGAAAATATCGCAGGCAAGGATTTGCGAACGATTACAATAGGGGACGTCTGCAAGATTTATCGGAGAATCATATTGGAGAAAGGGGTGATCGACATCACGCCGTTATCGGCCGCGGAATTCTCGAGATTGATGGATGACGTGCCGAAAGAAAGGAATAAGCTCGCTCATCAAAGGCCGGATTTAAGCCAATGGGAAGAATTGTTCGCGATTGCGAGCCAGTTCATCCCCATTCACGATCGCTTGATCCGCCTTCTCGACAATTTGCAATAAGCGACGCCTAGCCCCGATCCTCGATCTGTGCCGATGGCTCGCGGTGGCCTGGGGCGGCGATAGAAGCGGCACTCGGCGGATGATTGCCGCATTTGCGTGAAAGGATACGGCGATGGCCGAAATCCATTTCACCAGTCACCTGCGTAATCTCGTCCCCGACGGGCCTATTGCCGCGTCTGGCGTGACCGTCGGCGAAGCGCTGGACAATCTGGTCGCCGGCCAGCCCCATGTGCGCGGCTATGTGCTCGACGATCAGGGCCGGCTGCGCAAGCATGTCTGCATCTTTGCCGACGGCGAACGGCTCGCGCACGATAGCGCGCTGTCGCGCCGGATCGGCCCCGATACCAAGCTTTATGTCATGCAGGCGCTTTCGGGCGGTTGAGCGCAGCGAACAGGAGTGCTCATGAGCGATCGGTTGTTGGTGGCAACGCGGAAAGGCTTGTTCAGGCTCGAGCGCAAGCGCGCCGGCTGGACCGCTGACCTGATCGGGTTCGTCGGAAATCCTGTGACGAATGTCTTGCGTCAGGATGACGGCGTCATCTTCGCCGCCCTCAAGCTCGGCCACTTCGGACCGAAGCTTCATCGTTCCGACGACGACGGCCGCACCTGGCGCGAAATCGCGCCGCCGGCCTTTGCCGCCGACACGCCGGGTGAGCCGTCGCTGTTCCAGATCTGGTCGCTCGAAGGCGGCGGGCCGCATCACCCGAACCGCTTGTGGATCGGCGCCATTCCCGCCGGCCTGTTCCGCTCCGACGATCGCGGCGAAAGCTGGCAGCTCATGACCGCGCTGTGGAACGTGCCGGAACGCGCGCGCTGGTTCGGCGGCGGCTACGACGACGCCGGCATTCACAGCATATCGCCCGATCCGCGCGATCCGGATCGCACGTTCATCGCCATCTCCTGCGGCGGCGTGTGGGAGAGCCGCGATGACGGCGCCACCTGGAATGTGCTCGGCAAAGGGCTCGTTGCGCCCTATGTGCCGCCGGAACAGGCCGAGGACAGCGCCATCCAGGATCCGCATCGCGTCACCCGTTGCGCCGCAGCGCCGGACGTCATGTGGATGCAGCACCACGCCGGCATCTATCGCTCGGCGGACGCCGGCGCGCACTGGACCCGGCTGTCGCTGCCCTGCGACGATTTCGGCTTTGCGGTCGCCGCCCATCCGCGCGATGCGCAAACCGCGTGGTTCGTGCCGGCGATCAAGGACGAGATCCGCATGCCGCGCGACGGCGCACTATGCGTGAGCCGGACCAACGATGGCGGTAAGACCTGGCAGATCATGCGTGAGGGTCTGCCGCAGCGCGACGCCTACGACCTCATCTACCGGCACGGTTTTGACGTCGACGAGACCGGCTCGCGGCTCACCATGGGTTCGACGACCGGCGCGTTGTGGACCAGCGATGACGGCGGCGAGCGCTGGGAGCTTGTCAATGCGCATCTGCCGCCAATCTACGCCGTAAGCTTTATCTAGCTCACAGCTTCACGATCAAGCCGTCTTCGGCGGTTTCGTATGGCACCTCGGCGCGGCGGGACAGCATGTCGTTGCTCATATGGGTGAGCACGAGGCGCTTCGGCCGGATCTGATCGAGGTGCTTCTCCAACAGCGACA
>Ga0210405_10004946_pt1 | contig 12327 bp, 8 predicted proteins | sample IncBWH11MmetaG_FD_155492 | JGI IMG/M metagenome (GOLD analysis project Ga0210405, IMG submission 155492) | Forest soil microbial communities from Barre Woods Harvard Forest LTER site, Petersham, Massachusetts, United States - Inc-BW-H-11-M | ecosystem: Environmental > Terrestrial > Soil >... | reverse complement strand
GTTCAGAGTGCTGCTTGAACAACTCGGCATCGATCCGAACAAAGAGGGCGAGGTCTTCGAATACGGACCGGTTAAGTTAAGGACGGATGTCACCTCTATGGCGGCCGGTTTTACTTCGTTGGGGAAATGGTCACATGGGGTGAGCGAAACTCCAAGGCTCCTGAGTCTCACCAGTTCGACTTCTTCTTTACCTCCGTCGGCCCCAATGCTCCTGCGTTTTGCGCCGAATCGCGGTTAACAATTGAGTTCAAAACTCACGTCAAGTGGGTGCTGCCGGACAGAGCACGAAGGTAGCGCATGGCCACGCCTGCCTTTGGCGGGGACTTGCGGCTTTTTGCCGATACCCGGAGGACAACCCGCAGGTCTTCCGCAGACCCGGCGGCAGCCCTGCGCTACAATTTGTGAGCGTGGCCTTTCGGTCTACGCGCGGGCGAAAATGCCGCCACAGGATGACGCGAGAATTCCTAGCGCGGCGAGCGTCGCGATGAGGCCGCCTACCATCGCTCCCGGTGGCGATAGCGATCCGCCAGGCTGCTCCAAAGCTTCAGGGCGCCGGCGCGCAGCATGGTTCGAGCCAGTATCGCATGCGTACTGAATCGCACAAACTACACTGATACAAATGAAGGTTCACACGTCACTATTCAAGAGGAGACGCGAATGCAGCCGGCGGCGTGCGCGGGTCCAGGTGTGAGTTCGCCGGGGAAGAATTCGTTCGGAAAAAGGAGAGACGAACATGCGGAAGCAGGATGTCAAAGTGCGGCCCATGAGGGTGATTGTGCGGCCAAAATCCGCCGCGGAGCGGGGACACCGATCACGCGCGATCATGCCAAAACCCAAAGCGTTAGCGCCAGGTCTGCCGGCAACGCCGGAGCACGATCTCATTAATAACGGCGGCAGGACGATCATCAACCTCGCGTTTACGAATTTCTACGTCGGGGGATCAGGCGCGTGGAATCAGAACGACATTCAGTCGATTGACAGCGGCCTTGCCGCTGCCATGACGGATCAGAATCTGAACAACGTCATGGTGCAGTATTATCCGGGTGGCCAGGTTTCTTCCAATTTTCTGGGGTCCCAGGTTTTGGCCGGACCTCCGCCCGCCGTGGTGTCCCAAGGCGACGTCGAGAACCTGGTAACCACAATTTTCAACTCGGGCCAACTGGATAACTTCGATCTGACCTCGACCGTGCTCAATTTCATGCTGCCCAGCGGCACCATACTAAACACCGATACCTCGCCCACCACTGCCGCCATTACCGCGAAACTGGAACGCCCGCACGCTCAAGCCCGTAAGCCGGGCGTGGCGCAGAACGAAGCGGTGCCACACGAAGAGGAAGATTCCACGCAGGGCCTCGGCGGCTATCATGGCTCGGTTCACGCCGGTTCTCCGCAAACTACGGTGTATTACGCGGTGGGCGTGTACTCCGAACAGCTACCCAACGGAACGACCAACGGTATCCCGGTGTTCGATCAGTCCTGGAAAAACGTTGTCGCTACCTTCTACCACGAGCTGAACGAAGCCCGTACAGATCCCGACGTAGAGGACGCCATCCGGGCCGGGAATGACCCGAACGCTGTCAAATTTCTAGGATGGGTTTCGCAGCAGCGAGAGGAGTGCGGCGACTTCCCGGTCTTCGAGGCCAATCCTCTGACCCAGGTCTTTCAGGAAGTGGCTGTAACCGACGGCTCCCGGACGGTACCGGTACAGTTCATGTATTCCGATGCGGTGCACGGGCCCGAGGGGCCGGTTGGAAAGCCTGAGATCCTGGCTCAAGCGGCGCGGCAAAGCTAGCGACGGCTGCCGATCCGTGACGCTCATTCGCGGCTGCATTATATTGGAAGATTGAAATTCGGCATCCCACTGGTCCTCGCCGCGCTCGCTGTCAGTTTCCAGACCGCGCATGGCGCTGAAACGAATCAGCGCCACGCTCCCGCCGTTGGGTATCGGGAATGGAAGGTCTACGGCGGCGGCCCGGAGAGCATTCGCTATTCCAATCTGGACCAGATTAACCGTGGCAATGTGCAGAAGCTGCGGATCGCCTGGACGTTCGACACCGGCGACGCCTTCGACGGCTCGGAGATGCAGTGTAATCCGATCGTGGTCAATGGCGTTTTGTATGCAACCACGCCCAAGCTGCGCGTCATCGCACTGGACGCCGCGACGGGCAAACTTCGCTGGGTCTTCGACCCGAACGACGGCGCAAAGATCGCGCATTCCGTACGCAACCGCGGCGTCACGTACTGGGAAAATGGGCACGATCAGCGAATTCTCTTTGTCTCACGTCACTACTTGTATGCGCTCGATGCGCAAACCGGTGCGCGCATCTCGCACTTCGGGGACGCCGGCCGGCTCGATCTCCGCGAGGGATTAGGGCGCGATCCTCGCGAGGTATCGATCTCGGCGACGACTCCAGGCATCATCTATCACGACCTGTTCATCATCGGCGGCCTGATGAGCGAGGATCTGCCGTGTCCTCCGGGCGACATTCGCGCGTTCGATGTACGAACGGGAAAAGTTCGCTGGAGCTTTCACACCATTCCGCATCCCGGTGAATTCGGCTACGAAACCTGGCCGAAGGACGCGTGGAAGTATAGCGGCGCGGCGAACAACTGGTCGGGCATGAGCGTGGATGAGAAGCGTGGCTTGGTCTTCGTGCCGACCGGGTCAGCGGCCTTCGATTTCTATGGATCGAACCGGCTGGGTGACGATCTTTTCGCCAACACGCTCATCGCGCTGAAGGCTTCGACCGGCGAGCGCGTCTGGCATTTTCAGGCGGTGAAGCACGATCTGTGGGATCGCGACTTTCCCGCGCCCCCGAACCTGGTAACTGTTATGAGAGAAGGCAAGCTGGTGGATGCGGTCGCCCAAGTTACCAAGGCCGGCGTGGTGTTTGTTTTCGAGCGCGAAACCGGCAAGCCGCTGTTCCCCATCGAGTACCGTGACGTTCCGAGGACGGAAGTGGATGGGGAAGCCACCGCGTCCAAGCAGCCCTTTCCCCTCAAGCCGCCGCCGTTCGCGCGCCAGATTTTAACCGAGGAAATGCTCACGAAGCGGACGCCCGAGGCGCACCAGGCGGTGCTCGATCGGTTCCGCAAGATTCGCAGTGCGGGCCAGTTTGTTCCGCCAAGCTTTGAAGGCACGGTCGTTTTTCCAGGTTTCGATGGCGCCGGAGAGTGGGGCGGCGCGGCCTTCGATCCCGCCAGTGGGTTGTTGTATGTGAACTCCAACGAGATGCCGTGGATCTTGCGGCTAATCGAGCGGCCGAAGCTGAACGAGCACTCGAGTGGCCGTGAAATTTATTTGGCGGATTGCGCCAGCTGCCACCACACCGATCTGCGCGGAAGCCCGCCTGATTTTCCTTCTCTCGTGGACATCGGACGAAAATATTCCGATCCGGAGATTCGTTCGATCGTTCGCGAGGGCCGGGGGCGAATGCCGGCCTTCGCGGAACTCTCGCGTCAAGGCATGCAGGCGCTGGTCCACTATCTGCTTACCGGCGAAGACAGTGCCGTGCATTTGGAGGCACAGTCGAGCCCCTGGCCTTTCGGGCTGAAATATACCAGCGACGGGTACAACAAATTTCTCGACCCTGAAGGGTATCCCGCGGTCGAGCCGCCGTGGGGCACGCTCAACGCCATCAACCTGGACACGGGAGAGATCGATTGGAAGATCCCGTTCGGTGAATTTCCCGAGCTGGTGGCCGAGGGCATCCGCAATACCGGAAGTGAAAATTACGGCGGCCCGGTGGTGACAGCGGGCGGCTTGCTGTTTATCGGCGCCACCGACCACGACCGCAAGTTCCACGCTTACGATAAGGCCACGGGCAAACTGCTGTGGGAAACGGCCTTGCCCGCGGGCGGCAACGCCACACCCGCAACTTACGAGTTGAACGGACATCAGTTCGTAGTGATCGCCGCCGGCGGCGGCAAATCGGGCGAGCCTTCGGGCGGCAGTTACGTAGCCTTCACGCTGCCTTAGTGCGTGCCGCAGCCAGAGCGTTAGTACCGCTCCCTCCAGTCGCAGCAAAGCCTGTCTGAAACTGAGCCGTGACCAAAGGGAGCGGTTGCGCTCTGCTAACGAACTCACCGCGACAGGCAACTAGTCCGTGCCGCCGATACAATCTGACGGGCGGATGCTGTGCTCGATGATGGTTCGGTCTTGCCTTCGATAGACGCGGATGAACCGCTCACAATCGCTGGTTCGTTCCACGAGTTCATGGCCGGTATCGTGAGCCAGGTTTATGGTCCAGTTGGGCAACTCGCGCCGGTAGAATTCCCAAACAATATCCACGGGATCGGAGGTCCAGTAATCGGCGCCAATGCGTTTAAAATGTTTGGGTCCGAAATGAATGTCGCTCTCATACTCGGCGGGAGTGGCGCCGGGATAAAGAATCATGCTGGCCAGCCGGGGATCCGTTTTGGAACGCGGTTCCACATCCAGCGAGCCTAGTGGAGTCTCCAGGTGAATCTCCTGGCCCTGGGGGGTCTCCTTGATTTTGACTCGCTTGGCGATCGCCGCCATGCATACGAAGCCGATGATAAAAACCAGCGCGAATACAGCGAACGGAATCAGGAGCAGGAGCACTTGATTCTTCCGGCATCACGGCGTCGACCAGGCTGCCGAGTCTTTGTGCCAGTAAATGTTCCAGTTAAGATACCGCGTGGCGGCTTCATGCACGGAGGCAGCCACGGTCGAGAAGTTAGCGGCCACGTGATGCTCGAAGCCGCCCGCGCAGATGTATCGCAACAAATCCTGCATGCGCGGAATCTGAACGACGCCGGCGCCGCCGAAGGTCTCGAGCGGATCGTTGGTAAACATTCCTTCGCCCACGTACCCGCGGATAGCGCCGTCGCGATCGCTAGTGGAAAACCGCGCGTAACTCATCGGCCCGGCCTTTACACGGCCCACGCAGGTACCGAATGTATTTTCCTTTCCTACGGTCCCCGCGATAATCTCCTGAAAGTCCATGCGCACATCCTGGAAGAAATGTTTCGGCAGATTGCTGCAATGGAAGCACACTGCCTTATCGGGATCGTCGCCGTAGTTGTTATTCCAGTCAAGCAGCGCGCTGGGCGTGCCTGAAGCCAGCCGCAGCGCATGCATTCCGATGACACCGCAGATGTCGACTTCGCAGGCGCTCGACATCAGATTATTGCTCATCATGCTCATCACCGTGCAGGGCACCACGCCGAAATACTCTTCCATCGAGGTCCAGCACTGCACCGCGCTGATCGCCACGTCGGTCTGCTGCATCCAGCCGTCCACTACGGCGCCCAGCTTGGCCATCTTCATGAGAGCGGAATCGGGAATGCCGCTGGTCGAAACATATCGTTTGATCTCCGCCAGTTTCTGCTGCGCGGGATCGTCGGCGTCCTTCATGCGCTCGATGCGGCCCAGGATCTCCGACAGATCGATGGGCTCGATCGAGATGCCGTTGGCCTCCAGGATTTTTTCGCTGTAGCGCACCGTGTTGAACGCGGCCGGGCGGGCGCCGATCGCTCCCACGCGCAGGCGGCGCAGTCCGCGCACCACGCGGCAAACCCCCGCGAACCAATCCAGATCCCGCTTGAAGAAGTCCGAATCCGGGGTTTCGGTGTGGCGCGTGGTGAGCGAGTACGGGATCCCGTATTGAGTGAGGTTGTTGCAGGCCGACATCTTGCCGCAGAAGCTGTCGCGCCGGTCGCGGATGGACATTTTCGACGGCGTATCCGGCGTGGCTTGCACCAGCACCGGGACCGGTAAGTCCGCCGCGCGCAGCGTATCCGCGATGGCGCGCTCGTCGCCGAAATTCGGTAGCGACACGATGACGCCGGCGATGGTGTCCCGATTCTCGCGGAATAGCGCGGCGCATTTTCGAGCCTCCTCGCGAGTTTCCACCGCGCCAAACTTCGATTGCGTGGGATCGAGCGCCACCACGCCGAAGCCGGCGCCGCGAATGGCCTTGATCATCTCCTGGCGGCCGCTCGATGCAAGATGATCGGGGAAAAAGCCGCGATTGCCGATGATCAGGCCGAAGGTTAGAGGCTGTGGTGCTGTGCTTGTCATGAGCTGTGTCTCCCGGGGCGTGATGCGCCAGCAAGCGGGTATGATATGTGACGACGCTGGAGTTGGCAAGCGAACGGGGACTCGTACATAGGCCGTTTCGGCTGTATGAAGAAAAAGCCGCAGGTCTTCCGCAAACAACGCGGCAGCCCTGCGCTACAACACGACCGGCTCTTCGAGCAGCTTTCCTTTGGCGAATCGGTCGAGGCCGATCGCAGTGGCATCGACGACCTCGGAAGCGCCTTTGAGAATCAAATCTGCCGTGATGCGTCCAGTGGATGGAGAATGCATCACACCGTGTCCGCTGAATCCGTTCGCGAGGTAAAAGCCGGGGACGCCGGGAGCGGGGCCGATGATGCAGTGATGATCGGGCGTCATTTCGTAGAGTCCGGCCCAGGCGCGGCGGGGGTCGACCTCCACTTCCTCGAGGCACGGAAACCGGCTCACCCCGCGCGTGAGAATCTTCTCGACAAACGCAGGATCGAAATTCGTCTTGTATCCAGGAGTTTCGTCCGGGTCGTTCCACGCCATCAGCAGCCCGAGACCCTCAGGCCGGAAATGAAACCCCGTGGCCATGTCGACGGTCATGGGCGATTGGTGCGAGATCTTATCGAACGGTTCGGTGGGCACGAGCATCCGCCGCATCGGCTCGACAGGCAGGCTGATACCGGCGAGCTTTGCGATCCCGGCTGCCCACGCGCCGGCCGCGTTCACTACCGCACGGGTTGCCACGTTGCCCTTGGCCGTTCTGACGCCGGAGACGCCCGAACTGTCCACATCGATGCCCGTCACTTCGACACCGCGCCACAGCCGCGCGCCGCCGTCAGAAGCCCGCAGCATGAAGCCTTTCATCACACTGTAAGGATCCACGAAACCATCGGTTGCGCAGAAGCTCCCGCCTACGATGTCGTCCGGCCGAATCTGAGGCGCCATACGGATCACGGCCCCGGCGTCCAGCAACTGCACGGCCTCGAGCCCCAGTGCTGTCTGGCGCTCGAAATTCGCACGCAGGTAGTCCATGTGTATGCGGGATGTCGCGACGAAGAGGTAACCCTGGGGGCGATAACCCGAAGGATAATCCATGCGGTCGTCGAACGTGCGAAAGAAAGGAATGGAATAGAGCGACATGCGGATGTTCACTTCGGTGGCGAACTGCGCGCGCACCCCGCCCATGCTCTTTCCGGTGGATCCCTTGCCTTGCTGCGTTTCCCGCTCAATTACCAGCACATTGTGGCAGCCTGCATCGGTTAAATGCCAGGCAATGCTCGATCCTACAATGCCGCCACCGATGATCACCACATCGGCCGATTCGCTCATTCTGTTTGATACCGAGCCCTTTGCACGCTCCGCTGGTGCCAATTTGTCACCCGCGCCGAGTGCCGAATTCGTCCGGCGTCCGGGGCGCTTGTTAACTGCGGATTACGCCACGTTATATCCACCATCATTGAATTACAAAGGCTAACAGGTCTGCAATCGGCGGGATTCCTGCCGGGCTGCTTTGGGTAACGAATTGCCTAATTCTATCCGCAGGCTAACTTGCGGATATGGCGGCTGCGAACTTGGGAACCAACGTCGTTTGGAAAACATCGGAGGATATGGCGGGAAAGGACACGGACGCCCGTTCCGTTCCTGCCACGTCCGCCCAGACAAAGATTTTTATCAGTCTGGTGATCGTTCTGGGCTGGATCGAGCTGGCTTACGGTCTGCTGCAGTGGCGGTCTGATCCAGCCGGTTTTCTGGTGTACCTGGCCGTCGTATGCCTGCTTTCCGGTTGGAAGCTGCAGTTGCCGGGAGTCACCGCGACACTTCCGGTCAACTTCGTTTTCGCGTTGATCGGCATCGTCTCCTTACACCTGCCTGAAGTGTTGGCTGCCATCTGCACGGCGGTCTTGGTCCAACATCTCCGGCAATCCGCGAAGGAGCCGCACGTGGAGCATGTGCTTTTCGACATGGCCAGCGCGTCTCTAGCCATCACGGCGTCCTACCAGATCTTCCATTCCACGTGGTTGCGAAATTTGCCGTTGGAAGTGCCAGTGCTGTTGGCGGTCCTCGGTTGCGCCTACTTTGCGATCACGACGCTGCTGGCAGCATCCTACGTTGCGCTAACAGAAGAGAACTCGATTCGCCAGGTTTGGCGCAAGCTTTACCTGTGGGCATTTCCATTCAGCCTGCTGGCGGCGGCAACCGCAGGCCTTTTCGAGGTGGCGAAACAACATTTGGGATTGCAGACTTCTCTACTGGTTGTTCCGGTCGCGTTTCTGGTGTTTGGCACATACCGGAAGTATCTGAGCCGCATGGAGGAAGAGAAAAAACGCGCGAACGAGACGGCGGCCATCCATCTTCGGACCATTGAATCGCTGGCGCTGGCCATCGAGGCTAAGGATCACACCACGCACGACCACCTGCAGCGCGTTCAGACGTACGCGGTGGAAATCGCCAAGGAGATGAACCTTACCGACAGCGAGCTTGAGGCCGTGCGCGCTGCGTCTCTGCTGCACGACATTGGGAAGCTGGCAGTGCCCGAACATATCGTGTGCAAGCCCGGGAAACTCACGCCGGAAGAGTTCGAGAAAATGAAGGTTCATCCTGTGGTGGGCGCCGAGATTCTGGCGCGCGCTCATTTTCCGTATCCTGTGGTTCCGATTGTGCGCAGCCATCACGAGAAATGGGATGGCTCGGGATATCCGGATGGCCTGCGGGGCACGGAGATCCCCTTGGGGGCCCGTATTCTCGCCGTGGTTGATTGCCTGGACGCGCTCGCCAGCGACCGCCAGTACCGGCGCGCCCTGCCGCTTGGGAAAGCCATGGAGATGGTGGCGGAACAGGCTGGGGTTTCCTTCGATCCCGAAGTAGTGTGGATTCTGCAGAGACGCTACATCGAGCTGGAGCAAAAGGCGCGCGGAATCCCAAGCGAATCCTTGAGCCTGTCCACGGACGTGAAAATCGAGCGGGGCGCGGCTCCCGCCGCGGGCTTCGAGGAGGCTGCCGATCCAGGTTTCCTTCCGGCCTCGCCTCTGGCGGGCTGGGGAGCGTTGTTTCAGGTACTGGAAACGCTGCCTGGTTTGCTGGCGCCCAGAGAGGTCTTCGCCCTTTTTACCGGCCGCTTGCAAGAGCTCATTCCATGCGATGGCGTGGCCGTTTACATGCGATGTGACGATACGCTGATCCCTCAACTGGCCTGCGGGGTGTATGCCGATGCGCTTTCCTCCGTGAAAATATCTGTCGGCGACGGTTTGCCGGGTTGGGTAGCGGCAAATGGCAGGCCCATTCTCAACGGCCATCCCTCCGTGAATGCGGGCGAGAAAACCGGCCTGAGATCGGCGCTGGCGGTTCCGCTAGAGGGCGAGCAGGAGATCACGGGAGTTCTCGCGCTATACCGGAGCCAGGCAGATGCTTTTTCAGCGGGTGATTTGCAGCATCTGATGGCGCTCGGTCCGCTCCTCGGTCATGTGGTAGAAAGCTGCAGAACGCAAAGCCAGCGCGGCCGCAACAACGTGGTTCCCATCGCATCGCAGACTGCGCCTCGCACGCGTGGACTGCGGCAAGAAATGGTGACGGTGTAGAAGCGAACCCAGGGACGGAGACCTCGATTCCCGATATCGGCTGCAACGTACGAAATGGGATTTGAGGTCTCCGTCCCTCACTCTCCCTCATTCTCCCATTGCACGGCGAATTGAATCACACTCCGCATGAGAAAAGCGCGACAATAGCCCTTCTTTCCAGCCACCAGGTTTTACCTGGTTTGGTGTCCTACTGGAAGTGCGCGGCGCGGAGAGGCTATACTGTTTCAGCCAACGACGCATCTGACGACTGCGGGGACAGACCGCTCGGTCCACGGTGCGGATGTGGAACAAAGGGGCGATCCGATGCGTCGGGACGCAGAGGTAAGTCCACGGGGGAGAAAACTACGTTGAGAGTGGGAATGATCGGAACGGGCGCGATTTCAAATTTGCATGCCCGCGCGTATCGAAACATCGGTTACCGGATTACGGTTTGCACGGATATTTTCGAAGAAGGAGGACGCCGGTTCGCCGCTGCCAATGGCGCGGAGTTCGTGAAGACCTTCGAGGAAGTGTGCCGGCATCCGGAAGTGGATTACGTGGATGTGTGTACGTTTCCGGATTTCCGGCTGCAGCCGCTGAAGATTTGCGCGGAGACCGGGAAGCACATTCAAGTGCAGAAACCGATTTCCACGAGCCTAGAGACGGCGCGGGAGATGATAGATGTGGCGCGGCAGGCGGGCATCCAACTGGGCGTAGTGAGCCAGCATCGTTTCGACGATTCCAGCCAGTTTCTGGCGAGAGCCATTGCGCAGGGCCGCCTGGGGAGGCTCTTGCAATGCGACTGCTACGTGAAGTGGTATCGCTCGCCGGCATATTATTCGCGGCCGATCAAGGGAAGCTGGGCGACCGAAGGCGGCGGAGCGCTGATCAACCAGGCCATCCATCAACTGGATATTCTGCGCTGGCTGGCGGGGCCGGTTGAGGAATTATTTGGTTATTGGCAGCTTGGCGCGCTTCACAAAATCGAATCGGAGGATGTGGTGAATGCGGTGGTGCGCTACAGCTCCGGTGCCACCGGCGTCTTCCAGGCTGCAACGGCGTTCTGGCCGGGCTACACGGAGCGCACTGAGTTCCACGGCACAAAAGGCACGGCCATCATCTCGGGCGATAAGCTGACCACGTGGGATGTGGAGAATGATGCGGGCGAGCCCGCGCCAGTTTCGAAAGAAGTGGCTTCCGGTTCGTCCGATCCCATGGCCATTTCGGTCGAACCGTTCGAGCGGCAGTTCCGCGATTTCGGCGACGCGATTCGGACGGGGAGGAAACCGCTGGTGGGCGGAGAAGAGGGATATCAGGCGCTCGAGATCGTGCAGGCGGTGTATCAGTCGTGCCGGACGGGGGAGAAGGTGACGTTAGTTGGGCCGCGAATGCACGCGAATCCACGCGAATAAGAGGCGAATAAGTAGACGGTGTAACCGATTCCGCCTTATCGGAACCTATCCGCGGCGAGCGCCGCTGGGTTAGCGTAGATCCATCGCCACTGTAGAACGTGCCCTGCTGGCCGAAGACAAGAAGGGCTGGAGGCAATGACTCCTACAGTTCGTGTAGACTGCCTTTTGAATCCTATGAATCTCCTTCACTGCCTGGCGGTTCTTGTGTTGCTGCCCAGGGCCTGCCCGCTGCTCGCTCAGAAAATGCTTCGTGTCACGCCTTCCACCGTGCAGTGGGGTCGTTTCGATGCCGCCGCCAAGCCAGTGCTCACCGTCAAGCCCGGTGAGGTCGTCACCATCGACACCATCTGCGGAGTCCCGGAGATGCTGGAACGGCTCGGCGCAGCGACGGATGAGCCGATTCGCGAGATGAAGCAGATGTATGCCGAGATAAAGGACCGCGGGCCCGGACCGCACTTCCTCACTGGGCCGGTTGCCATCGAAGGCGCGATGCCAGGCGACGTACTGGAAGTGGAGATTCTCGAGATCCGGCTGCGTTCTCCTTACGGATGGATGATGATCTCGCCAGACGCTGGCGCGTTGCCTGAGGAATTCCCGTACTCAAGAGAGAAGCTGATTCATTTAGACGAGCGTAACCAGATGGCTGAATTCGGCCCGGGAATTCAGATCCCGATTCACCCGTTTTTCGGTGTTTTGGGCGTGGCTCCGCCAGAAGGCCGCCTGAGCAGCGGGCCTCCGTCTTACAACGGCGGAAACCTGGACAATAAATGGCTGGTTGCCGCCACAAAAGTGTACATACCCGTGCACGTGCCTGGGGCGCTGTTCGCGGTTGGGGACGGGCATGCGGCGCAGGGCGACGGTGAGGTATGCGTGACCGCGATCGAGACGAATCTCACGGGCGTGTTTCGCTTCAAGGTGCGGAAGGATATGAAGCTACGGTGGCCGCGGGCCGAGACTCCCACACATTACATCACTATGGGACTTCATGAAAACCTGGACGAGGCGGCGCGCCGTGCCACAAGGGAAATGATTGCGTATCTGATGCAGGAGCGCGGCCTGTCCCGCGACGATGCGTACATGCTCACTAGCGCCGGAGTGGATTTGCACGTGACACAAGTCGTCGACGGAGCGAAGGGCGTGCACGCTATGTTGCCGAAGGCGATTTTCGGAACGGTGAGATAGAGCGGGGCTGGTGTGAGATACACGACTGGTGGGGGGACGCCAGTGGGGCTAGGACGTCCCTTTTTTCCTGCACGGCGGCGTTTGCCAGGACCTACGGCCTTTTTCACTGGCTAAAGGCGCGGCCTCCTCGGCTTGTTTCGGCGGGAGT
>Ga0210405_10004943_pt1 | contig 12327 bp, 16 predicted proteins | sample IncBWH11MmetaG_FD_155492 | JGI IMG/M metagenome (GOLD analysis project Ga0210405, IMG submission 155492) | Forest soil microbial communities from Barre Woods Harvard Forest LTER site, Petersham, Massachusetts, United States - Inc-BW-H-11-M | ecosystem: Environmental > Terrestrial > Soil >... | reverse complement strand
GAGGGAATGGCCCGAAATCCATCCGCACGTGATGATGAGTGTCAGATACAAAAGCTCAAAGAGAGACATCCAAAGGCCTCAGTAGCACTCCAATCATCATGCCACAGGCGTCGGTTGGCGAAACATCGCGATTTCACTCATTGAGAGGGTTTTGAGTGCTATGGCCTGGTTACATCAACTGAGACGAAACTCGTTAACAGGGAATAGGGTAAGCGTATCAAGAAAAATAGCAGAGACCCTTCAATGTGAGATCCGAGGATTCTTACGCTGGTCATTGACCGTGTAGCCTGCGGGTAATTCGAAGAGCTGCGGATCGGGATCCGTATCACTCAAGTCGCTGATGGTGAAGGTTTGCTTCCCAAAATATGGGCTGGTGCGAATGGACAGCAGATTGATCGCAAGCTTGTCGCCACGCCAATATTCGCTCATGTAGGTGAGGGGCCGGTCATTACCCATCGTGTCAGAATTCATGATTGTGGTTTTGCGTGTGCCGACGGTTTCGATTCCAGCAATCTCTCGCTTGCCCAAGTCCTCCCAAGTGACCGTTCCCTGCCCATCGGGTAAAGGGGCTGAAACACCCTTTTCAGGGTTAACCGCGGAAAGCCCATGACTAGGGTCGTAGACCAGCAGATCGCAGACGTGGACTTCCGTGCTGCAGTTGTAAAGTGTGAGCGCCTTGGGATCGGCGATCTGAATCCAGTTCATCGTGGATTTCATCTTCCCTCCCTTGGGAACGATGTACCAGCGCTCTTGATAGACACGGCCTTTGCGATCGCGCGCGATGCGACGCTGGTTGACACCGGTCATGGACGAGCCGTCCGCTCCGTAACGAGTCACTTCAGTGGACAACATGGCCGTAAACGGGACGCTGGGGATGGGTGGAATCACGATGCCTTCCACTGTGTCGCGGACGCCTCCGTCTCCCTCCGAGGGCGCTACGATGTGGGGCGGTGGCGGCGCTTGCATCTGAGCAATGCTAAGAAGACTGACGAAGAGGAGAAGTGCAGGGAGCCCGGTGCGCATTGAGCCTTCCTCCGAGTGACAATGCTATACACGAAAGGGGACTTAGCCCTATAGGCAATGTGCCTCAAGATTCGCACGCGATCATGGCCGTCCATCGGCGTTGTCCGCTGCCTGTCGATGTTCTTTTGCTCGTCCCAGTGGAGGCAGAGGACATCAAGGGCGCGTTCCAGCAGTCTCAACGCGCTCCTCGGTTGCACACTTGTAGAGGTTGTTCTCACAATGCACGCGAGCGTCAAGAGCAGAGGATGCGAGAGAAACTCAGTAAAACCACGCTCTTCTAACTGACTGACAACGACTTCCGCGTCGTCGCGAATCACACTAAATGCAGAAAGAAACACGCGGACGAACCGCACCTGATCGTCTCGCGTAAACGCCTCAAGACGCACTTCAGGCGCGGTTAGCTGCGACACCTGATAGTACTCCCGGCAGGTCAGATAGAACTTTCCAGCGCGGTGCGCTTGGAATTGCAAAAGAGCTTCCGACACTCTTTTTCGTTGCTCTGTCTTGACTTCGTCGTATCCGTCAACGAGCAGAAGTGTGCAGGCCCTGTGCTGTTTTTTCTGAATCCGAGAGCAGGCACCCACATATTGTTCGAGATCATCAACTGCGGTTGGTCTACGGAGGCTGATGAGCACAGGCAGAATGTCATCGTTCTTAACGGTTGATCGAAAAATGTGGTGCAGGAAGGTTGTTTTTCCCCAGCCGGGACCGCCGAAGATTAAAGCGTCCTGATCGCGCCTGAGGAAATCTTCAATAGTGATTGACTTTTCGTTAAAAGCTCGTCCGCGCAAGATGGAACGGCTAACCTTGTCTTCCCAAGCATACGAGGATTCTGTCGCCAACGTCTCACCCTCATCGGGACCGACGAGAAGCCGAGTTGGCTGGTAAATGCTGTCGAAGGGCAGAGGCTTGCGCATTCCCAAACAGTGCACGGTTGCAGTCTGTGCGAGGGCAGTTTCCTGTAAGCCCTTGAACCACGTCGCCAGTTGAATGCTTTCGGAATCTTTCCCAAACAGCTTCAGGAACTTCTGCTCTGCGTACTCAAGCGCATCAGCGGTGATGTTTATTGCTGGACCTGAGTCACCCATGTGAGCAGACTATTGCCAACGATTACGGAACGTCAACAAGGCAATCGCATGGCTCTCCACCCGTGAGCAAGTGAAAATCGTGTGCTTGCCAGTGGAATACTCAATTTTGCCGATCGCGGTCGGCCAGCGGTCGTCGATTCGTCGCATGACTTCTTCCGCCCAACGGATCGCCTCGGCAATTGCAGGCACTGTCGCGGGAACCTTCGCGCCGCCGTCGTAATGGGCCACTCTCCGGGCCGCAAGTATGCTCGCTTGCGATCAGCAAGACGCTTGCGCCCCTGATCCACGTTTCCAGAGCGCGTTTTGCCTCAAGAAATCAGCTACTACCTGATTGCGCGGCGCTGTCATTCAAGCTTCCTGATGCGTTTGCCGTTCACCTCAACAAAAGAAAGTGCCGCCCATTCAGGAAAAGCACGTGACACACGGTCGTATTCGATGTTCGCCTTTACCGTTTGCTTCAGCGACGCGTAAGCATCGCCACGCTTCAGGTATAAGTCTGGCAGTACTGTTGACTTAAAGTCCTTTGCTTCGATCAGGAATTGCTTCGCAAAATCCGCGTACTGCATTGCGGGGAAAAACAGCGTCCTCAACTTCTCACATAAGGCGTCGTCGGGCACTGCGTCGTATTCTGGATATATTCGACGAAACAGATCAATGTTCATTTGGAATACCGAGTACGAGAGTCTGAGTTTGATCGAAGCACTGATATCCTCGATTGCCTTTGGATAATTGTGCAATTTTATGTACGCGTCCGCCCGGCTGTCATATGAACCACACACTTCCTTGCACCCAATCGCGATGGATTGAGTAAAGTCCAGAACTGCCGATTGATAATCACCCAATGAGAATTTTGCCAGTCCTCGATCATGGTAGGAAATTCGCGCTGCCTCACCCGTGGGCGTTAGTTCCAGCACCTTGTCGTAGTCGCGTATCGCTTGGCGATACTCCTTTAGTTTGGAGAAAGCAAGTGCCCGAAGTCCGTACGCCGGGCCGAATTGTGGGTCGACGGCAATTGCTCGTGTCAATGAGCGAACACTCGTACGGTGAACTTCGTCGAGCGCGAGGCACTGTGGCGTTCGAGGCACTACCTCATCCAAGCACTGTGCATTCTTGACGGACAGCATCCCACCCAAGGGGCCTAGAATATACAGCTCACCGATGAAAAACTCTGGCAGCGGTGCGGCTGGATTGAGTACGGCGGCGCGGTGGAACGCGTCGAGTACAGGGCTGTAGTCGGAGTCATAATCGAAGCTGTAGAAGAAAGTCAGATAAAGCCCGCGATACAGAGGCGGGCGATAATCTTGAGGAAAGCGCCGTTCCAATGTGTCTAAATCGGCCTGAGTCCACACGCAGGGTTGTGCAGTGGTGGTCGGTTTTGTGTTCCCGTCATTAAACACATCCTTCGCATCTTCGTAGTTTTCCCTAATCGCCGCATCTAGGTCGCGCATTGAGTCCTCAAAGCGACCGCTCTCGAACTCAACCTTCGCCTTTAACCCATAGTGGTTTATAAGTGTGGAATAGGCGGATGATGTCGCTTGCGCGTGCAAAGACATGGAGCGGGCTATATCGTCGAGAATTTCTGTCGAATTGGCGCGGGCGTAGCACGAAAACGTTGCTCGTAGGAAATAAAAATCTGAATTGGTCGGCTCAAGGCGAATTAGTCCAGTGAGTTCTCGGATTGCTGGTGCGAGTGTCTTTACGTCATGCGGGTCCGCTGCGCTTATTGCTTTGCTCTGCACGAATTGCAATGAGGCTGGGGTCGGTGGCGTCGGTAGTGGACCGGGTTCGCCCGCCAGTTCGGGTGGTTCAGCGATATGTTGAAGACGCACATCAGGTCTTTTCGGGGTTCCCTGACCACCCATTGCCGATTGAGCACGGACGACTGGCACCAATGACAATTGAGCGCAGAACAGAGCTATGACAGTGAGTCGAGTCATCGAGCGGCTTCTCACGATATGTAATACTGCACTTGTTACACCCTTGATGCAACTCCAAGCCCATCCAAGATCAACAGGAACCCGCCTACGAGGCCGCAGGACGCTAATTGGACAGCGCCTAGCCCTTCTACCTCGCTTTCAAGCCGGAGTCGTTCTAATCACACGCAATGCGTATTTGTATACAACTGCTGCATGTGTGCCATGTAAATACCTCATTTTTGCCCTCTCGAATCACGAGTTTGCATCTTGCTCCCTGTCCCGACTCCTACCCGCATATTGCCCCTATCCCATTCGGTACACAGCACGTACGCGCCTTGGAGACGGCAGGGTACTGATTGGCCGCAGGCTCAGTTCTGCGCGTTGGCGCGCAGATTCTTTGCGATCCCTCTGCGTCTACAGCGCGATTCCGGGGCGTCCGCTAGAACGGACGCCCCACGATGTCCTTGCTCCAAGCCCGATCAAATGGAGGCGGGTGTCGGTGCCAGCCACGAGGCAATCGTTTCGCCCTCGGCTTTGGCTGCTCGCTTCGTTGCCATCCCCACAATCGCTCCAGTCTGTACCACAGTGCGCGGATCACTGGATTGTCACCTTGGGCTTCGGCGTGCCGAACATTCGCAAATCTTCCTCGCGATCTCGATACTCTTCGAACCACTCGCGCTCGACCGTGCGCCGACTGCGGGTATCTGCAATGAATCCTGCAAAACATTTCATGCACCCACCTGCCATTCGGCACGCTTTGGTGCGGTGACATGGTTTTGGCAGGGGATTGCCTATCCCTTCGAGACAGTCACGAATGGCTTTGGTCATCTGATCCATCTGTTCCTCATTTCGACGTGTGGGAGTCATTTGACACCCCGGTTCAAAATCTTGTTCACTGCCCATGCTGTCCATCGTGCGGCGCTCCGTGGATTCACGCCTTCGGCATTCAACGTCGCAGCAATGGCGTCATAGCTTCGCTGCTCTGTGTCGCGCATCTGTCGCATCCGAGCGAGAGTGGCCTTTTCTTCGGGCCTCTCGGGGTGCTCCGCATAGGCATAAATTCCATTAACATGGCGTCCCTGCTTTGAGGCGCGTACCTTGCCGAGTTTCATTCGTGCCACGAGTTTCCGCTTTTCGTTGCGCACTATTTGCATCTTGATTCCGAGAATCATGTCCTTGTCTGCGTTCTGAAATTCATCTAGGGAAGTATCCGAAGTGAGCAGTCCATCCACGACCGACCAGACCGCCACAGCAGCGCCTCCGATGCTGAGAAAGTCTTCAAAGATCGCGGACTTTCCACGCCCCAATGCGGTCCAGTTGATGAACGATCACCGCGTCCAAATCTTTGATACTGATGCGCTCCACAAGCGCCGCCATTCCGGGTCGTTGGTGCCACGGTAGCTCACCAGTGACCCCGTCTGTGAACCATTCGAGCATTTCAAACCCGCGAAGTGCGGCCCACGCGGTAATCTGCGCGCGCTGCTCGTCTATGCTCGTCCCATCTGTGAACTGTGTCCTGCCGCTTACGCGGAGATAGCCAATAGCACGTTTCATGCTTCCTCCTTTCCATTGCACGCGCGCTCGAAACGCGCACGGTTGAAACGTGGGTTTGTAGTGGCCAACGCCTCGGTGAACCGCGCCACGATGGCGGAGAACCGAACGACGTCGCTGTCGGCTGGTTGATCGAATGAGGGTAGCTGCTTTATTGTTTCTGCAATTAGTACGAAATCCTTACGTGTCATGATTGCTCCTTTTGTCGTTATGAACAGTTGCAGTGCATAACACACATGCATAATGTGTGAGCAACCAGACAACCAACCCACGAGATTGTTGCTGTGCTGGAAGGCTTGTAATGGACTCAGCGAGTTAGAGAAATGCTTGAGGGGTTTGTCCCACTTTGTGTCGTGCCGTGAAGTGTCACGATTGAAGGAATGTGCATGGAAAGTGACAACACACGTCATGCGTGTGTGTATGCACACAGTAAACTCCACTATATCGACGTGCCGACCTAAGTCCTTTAGAAATTCCACAACCCAATTTCGCGTTGAAAGGAGGAGGGTTACAGGGCGAGTTTTGCCAAGTCCTTTACCTGCAAGGGATTTAGTTCCAATGGGCATGGTATGGCAGGGAGGAACGGAATAGTACGGCGTCGGTGCCTCGCCTTCCGTGAGTCACGCAACTGGTGTCTACACCTACACACATCGGTAAGTTGACATCTGTACCGTAGCGCGATAGGCTCCCCGCATGTCTAAAATCGGGATGACACCGGGCGGGCAGTTCGGCAATATGTTCGCACAGGCAATCGAAGCCAAGCGCATCAGCTTAGGCTCTGTCGCGCAAAGAGTGGGGCGTAGCTACGAGCAGATGAGGAAGGTCTTCCTCGGTACGTCCACGCCGTCATCCGCACTCGTGACGAAAGTCTCCAAGATTCTCGGCATGAACGTCGAGGAGGCGCAACGGGCGGCCACAAAAGACCGAATGCAACGCAGGTTCGGCAAGCAGGGATTCAAGGCGCTGGGCCGCGATCCTCGTTTAGCCGAGTTTGATGCCGTAGCGGGGCTGCTCAGCGATGCGGACCTTCAGACAGTCATCACCGTGGCGAGAGGCTTACTGAAGGCACGGAAGTGACGTGGAGCAGTGACGGCGAGCGATGGTAACTAAAGTCCACGGCCTTCTCCGTGTAGCTCGGCACTCGTGGCGAGTTTAGACTGAGCATTGAACTCCACTGGTTTTTGTGCCGCACGCATCCAGCGCAAATCTGTCAGCATCCCTTCAGACAATCCACTTGGAGAGAGCCTGACGTGTAACCTGACGCTCTTCAGCACACACCCCGGCTACACCGGGATTCACCTCCTCATAGACAGGCGTGACTGCTCACCGCGTATGTGGCAACCAGTGTGGGCGCTTGAGAGCGTGAACGAGTGGCTGCTCAAGATCACGCGCTCGATCTCTGACTTTAATCGTTGCGAGGAACACGGGTTCCCGATGCTCGATCCAGAATATCTGCGCGATTGGGTGCAGGAGCCTCGCCGGATCATCTACAACCCGTGGTGGAATCAATCAACGGCGAAGCTCTGCCGTAAGCCGTACCGCTCAATCACACTCTCATTCATCGAGCACGCGGACGGTCGTCGTGAGACTGGCTATCAGACATTCGATTTCGACAGTATCAGCATGTTGATCTTCCGCGCTATGGCTCCGGTCGAGGCTGAGGATGTGACGGGTTTGTTCTACAAGCGATTCACCCGTGCCGATGTGATCGAGTCTGAGAAGGACGCGAGTCACATGCGCAAGCCCAACATCATCTCCCACGGAGTATGGGCCTGCCGCATCGGCCAGTGTACCTGCAATCAGTGGGCCAGCACGCGCAACGGTGTGCAGCCTGCGGCGACGTGGGCCTACACATACCTGCGCAGTCAAGATGCGATGCAGGAGAAGCGGCAGGTACACAGGGACCCTCAGACACTCGGGGAAGTCACCTACTATACGGCAAAGTCTGCCGATGAGAATGAACAGGCCGTCAGCGTTTGGGACGGAGAGGACCACGGTGAGGAGTTCGCCATCAAGTCGAACTGCTTGGGGCGCAAGACGTGGTGCAAGTCAGCGATCCCGTCGCGTCCCCACGCCAACAACACGTTCCCTATCCGCAAGGAGTGGACGTGGAAGCTCAACGAGGACGGGAAGCTGGTGCCAGTCAAAGGAACACGGTGGGGACGCATCAACCCGAAATGGGAGCAACCCAAGAAACACAGCCGTCAAGAGCGCAAGCTGTGGGCGCGCAAATGGCACCATGTAGCCGTGGACTGGATGCCGTGGGAACCGATCCACAAACCAGCGCATAGCTTGTGGGTGCGCAAGTGGCGTAAATGCGTCATGGATCGCATCGACTGGGAACCGCCAGCCAGAGTCACATTAAAGAAGCTGTACAGTGACAAGTCTCTGATAGATCGCCCGGAGCAGGTTCGCTGGCTGCATGACTGGTATAGTGAGCTTCAGAACAGGGCTGTCCATAACAAGAACCTGCTGCCGTCACTCCGACACAAGTCGAACGGCCAACTGCACCCGTCAGCACAAAGCTACCTCACAATCCCGCACTGGCCTCCGAGGAAGCCTCCGCAGTCAGTCAAGGTGTGGGATGTGGACGGCAAACCCGTGGACGCTAAGAAGTGGGTAGAGCGGAGAGTGCGCAAGGGTGTAGACAAAAAGCGGAGCAAAGAGAAATCACGCAAGTCAGTTTCAGCCAGTATTGACGCGGTTGTCAGCCACTTTTCCAATTCCTAAGAATCTACCCCTATAAGTGAGGGGAACGCCTGTTGACTCAGGCGATCCTCTGATTCCAACGCAACTAGGTATCAGCCCGCTTTGAGTTTCGAGCGTGGCACAAACCCGCGCCCCGATAGGGCCGCAAAGAAAGGTTACATCATGTCAGAACACACAGACGACCACCAGAGCTTCCAAGACGAAGCTAAACGCGAAACCAACCTGCTCGTCGCCATCAGCCGAGCAATCGAAGCCAGCCCGGTGAAGCATCAGGGCACCAGAGAAGAAGCAGTCCGAGCGATCCTCGCAAAGCTGCAAGCGTCGCACACGCTACGAGTCAGTGACAGGGGATGGGTCACAGCAATAGATCGGAGCGGCAACCCTGCCGACTTCGCCAAACTGGTGACCGACACCATGCTGCTCGACAGCAAAATCGGTGATGCGGCCAGCATCGCCGCCGCCGTGAAGGCAGGCACCATCTCGCTCGGCGCGAAGGACGAGTTGACCACTACTGCGCAACGGGTCGAGTTCGTAAACAAGTTTGGCTTGGCAGCGTGGGAAAAATTACCAGCGCACCGCACGGCTGCGACGGTTGCTCCTTCCAAGGATATGACCAAGGTTCAGTACTTGGCGCTGCCATTGAAGGATCGCATGGCCTTTATGAACACGATTACCGAAAGCGAACTCGGTGCAATCCTGAGCCGACGATAGCGCCCCACCTTGATCTTCGCGCTTGAGCAGTTCGCGCGAACACAGCGACGGGTCTTCTCCTTCCGGCGCTCAATCCCCTGAGAGCTTTCCAGAACGCTTCAGGCGCGTGCGGCCTGCGTGCGTTGCGCGGGCCGCTCGCTGAGTCTCCCGAAGCGCAGCCTCCCACACCCTAAAACTCAAACAGCTAACCAAAGGAAACAACTATGAAGAACCTACCTCAATTCAACAAGAAGGAAAGCCCGTGGCGCTTTCTGAAACTCGCGTTGAGCCTGCGCGCACCTGAGCCTGCCTTCCGGCACGTTCTGGTCACACTGGCCGACCACGCGAACCGTGACGGGGTCTGTTATCCGTCCTACGACCTCCTGCTGGCCGAGACGGCCTACACCAGCAAACAAACGATCACAGGCGCTCTCAAGTACTGGAAGAACGCCGGGGTCCTGAAATGGAAAAAAGGCTGGGGCAACTCCCACAAGCGCAAGTCGAACGAGTACCAATTCAACGAGGCAGCGATGGAGGCCCTGATCGCCCAACAAAAGGCCGACCGAGGAAATCTCACTGGGGACTCGGATGAAATCTCAGTGGGACCTGATGAAATCTCACCGGGGTCGGATGAAATCTCAGTGGGAGGCGGTACGAAAGCTCAGTCACTAGTCGCTAACGTCCCAGTGCTAGAAGGTCCCAGTAATAAAACGTCCCAGTTATCGAAGGGAGGCGCTGCCTCTACCTCAGTTGAAGAAACAGTGACAGCCAGGAGTACTGCCACGCAGGCCCATGTGGAGGAAATCTCACAAAATGGGATTTCATCAGAAAGCTCATTGCGCGAGATTTCATCGACGTGTTACGCCCAACCGCCCGAGCCAACCCTGGGAGACTTGTTCTCCCAATTGGACCCCGTACACCAAAAGGAGCATTACAGGCTCACCAAGGACTCTACACGCGCAGAACAGCTGCGTGTAGCGGTGGACCTTCTGGCACGGCAGACATTCGGCAACGCAATCCCTAACAGCTAATCCCAAAAGGAAAACAACAATGAAAGAAACACAATCGCAACCCCTCGACGCGAAGAGTGCCCACCGTCTTCGACGACGCCAGTTCACAGACCTGATGGAAATCTGGGAAGGCACTACTCGCAACACGCCACCGCGCGACTTCGTGTTCCACGAAGCTCTCGCACTGCACGACTTCGACGAGGTGAAGTATGCCGTACTGACCACGATGAAGAAGTACTGCCAACTCGACGGGCAACTAAACATCAACCAACTTGTCGGCTACTTTCGCGGCATTATCCGGCGAAGAGCCGAGAAACTTGCAGAGAGGCAGGAGGCACAAAATGGAAGCCGCGCAAGCCGAGCTGTTTGATGTCGGGAAGCAGACCCAAGCCGAGACCGAAGCTCTCCGCAATCTGTGGATGAGAGTAATCCCCGGCTGCACGCCAAAGATGGACGCGATCAGTGCTTGGCTGAGCATCGCCGGGTACGTAAGTGTTGCGCGCATCATCCACGCCACAGAACGACTGAACCAGAAGTATCGGGGACAGTTGAAACCCTCGCAGTTGATCCAATTCGTCAAGCAGGAGCTAGTCAACAGAGAGAGCAACAAACGTTAGCAAACATTCGCAGTGGTGGCACAGCTTTTTCCATCGCTGCTACTAACCACAAACCAAGGGGCGCGGTAAACAATACGCGCCTCTACTTCACACCGAGGAAATCATGGAACCGATTGCAAACGAACAAGCGCCAGAGTCGAAGCCGAAAAGAAAATACAAACAGCGCCTCCCGAAGAATGACGCAGAGAAGGCGATCACCCAACTGGAAGTCACGCACAAGTATGTGAAGAAGGACATTCTCGCTGCCCTGAAGTCAAAGGAGTGTTGTCCCGGCACCAACGCACGCCTCGCCTATTTAAAAGCGTTGCAGCAACTCGAAATCGACTACGTTGAGCAGATCACGAAGATGGGTGTGCTGCCGAAGAATGTCGCTAGCCAGACGACGACGGAATACAAATTCAAGGCCCACGTGGGAAAAGGAGGATCAGTCCAGACCATGCCTGTGAACAATAAGCAGCTTCGCGACATGGAGCGTGCCGAAGAGAAAGAATACAAAGAGGGCGTAGCCGACTCACCGGAAGATGAAGCGATCCGCGCACAGTTGGAAGCCGAGTACGGCGACGGAGCAGTGGAGGATGAAAAGAATAGATAGCAAACGAAGAAGCTGACGGTCACCACGTAGTACAGCGGCGAGTTCCCCACTCGCCCGATCTTATGACATCAAATCTATCTCTCGCTGACCAGATCGCAATGACTGGTCACGCGCTTACGGCCAACGAACTTGCCGACATTTTGGCCGTCTCCCACGTAACGATTTTCAAACAAGCCAAGGCAGGGCGTATTCCTTCGTTCCGCATCGGGACCTGTGTGCGGTTTGACCCGAAGACAACCGCAGATTGGCTCAGGAAGCAGTAGAACTCCGGTTCTGAGTGTAATCGAGATTTATCGCCAGTTGATACTCGGGAGAACTGCGTCACACTTGACAATCGTTTTTATTGGGCACATACTCGTTCCCGAAATGTGGGGAGCCTCTTCCTAGCCGCCCGTTTCTTCCCTTCCTAGGCTCTGGCTTCTGAAGCCACACGCTATCTATCGACCGATCCCTGGGGCTTTTGCAAGCATAAGTTCAGCAGGAGACACGTCCCAAAACGTTGCCCCTGACAGGAGCAAGATTGTGAAACACAGACTCGTGTTCCACAGCCTGATGCTTCTGGCTGTGTTCTTGGCCCTTACTTCCACCGCCCTTGCCAGCAACACATGGTATGTCGATGGAGTGAACGGCAGTGACAGTAACAACTGCAAGACACGCCAGCACGCCTGCAAGACCATCGGGCACGCTATCTCGCTGGCCCACTCCGGCGATTCCATCATGGTCGCCGCCGCGACCTACACCGAGAATCACACCTCCCTTCAGCTTGAAGATTGTCGGTTCAGATGCCAACACGACGATTGTTGATGGCGGAGGCAACGGCACGGTGGTCACAATTTCGAGCGCGAACGCCCGTGTAACCCTTTCAAAGTTGACGATCCGCAACGGCCTTTCGAGGTTTGGTGGGGGTATCTTAAACGGCGGGGCGCTGACGATCACCAACAGCACCATCGAGGGGAATACCGCTGGGGGCTTCAATCCAGGCAGCGGCGGCGGCATATACAACACAGGGGCGCTGACGATCAGCAACAGCACCATCAGCGGGAATATCGTCAAGGGCCAAGTTGTAGGTTCCGGCGGGGGTATCTTAAACCTCGGCACGCTGACGGTCCACACCAGCCCCATCAGCGCGAA
>Ga0210405_10004942_pt1 | contig 12333 bp, 9 predicted proteins | sample IncBWH11MmetaG_FD_155492 | JGI IMG/M metagenome (GOLD analysis project Ga0210405, IMG submission 155492) | Forest soil microbial communities from Barre Woods Harvard Forest LTER site, Petersham, Massachusetts, United States - Inc-BW-H-11-M | ecosystem: Environmental > Terrestrial > Soil >... | reverse complement strand
GCTCGTGGACCGGCGCGATCCCGTTGTTGATGTCGCTCACTTTCCGCGAGTTCAGGTCCACTCCCACAACATGGAAGCCCTGCGCCGCAATGCATGCCGCCATCGGCGCTCCCAGTTTTCCCAGACCAATGACCGAAATAGACGAACGCATATGCCTCCAGAGACGGATTTCCACGCCTCTGGAGTTTAACCCAGAGCCCGCGTGCTAGGCCACGCGAGTGTGTGGCGGAGTATTTGGCGAGTTGTCTGAAGACTGCGAAAACCGGAACCGGAAATGCCGCACGTCGCAGTTCTTACACCGGTAAGGACTCACGAACAGAAGTCGATGGAGCACGAATTCCGTCAATCCGCTTCTTCTTGACCTGTGGATTTCGGCGCTCCCGCATCTGGGACAAACGGCGTGCTTGGCCTTGGAAATTCTGGACTTCATAGTTCCGCTTTCGGCTCGAAGAGCTAATAGGCTATCGCAGAATCTCCCACCTGTCACCTTGACGCCGAATCACCGGCGGCCAATCCCGTCCCGGCAGGCGATAGAGACCCCCCATCACCAGGCGTTGCCAAAGGCCGCGGACCTTGGGAATGCGTCCGATCGCCCGGCTGGCGCCGCGGAAAAGTCGGAGCGATTTCTCCCAGCGTATGCCCTTCAGCTCGGCTTCAATGTACTCGTCACAAATACGATCGTTGGCGTCCGTATCCTGGAATCCCAGCTGGCCGGGGTGTGCTCGATAGCCGCCGATCAGCGCATCCACTGTGTGCAGCTGGGCATGGCGAAAGAAACGCAGCCAGAGCTCGAAATCTCCAACTACGCGTTGCGACGAGTCCAAACGCGCCCCTGCTTTTTCCCACAAGCTCCGCCGCCAAAACGTGGACTCCTGCTGGATGTAGCGGTTGGCGCCCGCCAGGAACCGATACCTCGACCAGCGGGGCAGTTCGAGGACAAGCACCGTCATTCCTTCTTCGTCGAAGCCCGTGGGGCGCGCGGTGATCCAATCCACTTGCGGCAGATCGCGGAAAACGCTGCCCACCACGGCAAGGGCTCCGGTGTGAAGCTGGTCGGTCGCGCTGATCCAGCCCATCAGTTCGCCGCTAGTTCGCGCAAACCCTTTGTTGATGGCGTCGTACATCCCGGAATCTGGCTCGGAGACCCAGCCGCCGATTTCCGATTCGTATTTTCGAATGATCTCGATACTGCCGTCCGTGGAACCCCCATCAATGATGAAGTATTCGAGGTTGGGATAGTTCTGCGCCAGTACGGACCGGATGGTCTGCTCAATGTACTTCGCGGAGTTGTAGACGGGAGTCACAAGGGAGATGCGGGGCCAGTTATTTCGCATCGTAGATGTGGACTCCAGTTCAAGATTACGGTTTCAAGTCTTCCATTACCGCGATCGATTCTTCAGGACACGCCACGAAGTTGCCGTCAAATCCCGCTGCAGTCAGGTCAACCTCGCCGAGAGCACCGTTCGGCAACAGCCGGAACCAGTGGTATCCCTGATTCGTTAAATGCTCAATGATCGCTTTGGCAGGGTAGCCCCATGGCAGCGTGCGAATATCCTGGACCTCGGCAAGAATCACTGGTCGAGGCCGACTCTGCAAAAACACTCCTGCGCCCTTGAGAACCTCGAGTTCGCCGCCTTCCACATCGAGCTTGATAAACTGAACATTGCCGATATCATTGCTTGCAAGCCAATCGTCGAGTCGAATCACGCGAACCTGGGTCGTGCTCAAAACTCCGGCAACGTCTGCTGCCGGTTTTCTCAGACTATTGCACCCGGTCTGAGCGCCTTGGACAACGAAAAGCTCCGCGTCGGCGCTTTGGCTACCCAGAGCTAGACCCTCAACAGTCACGTTTCTGTTTCCATTGATTCTCACATGGCGGAGCAATGCTTTTCTCTCTCTCGCCGATGGTTCGAAAGAAAAGACTCGCCCTTGCGGGCCGACGCGCCTCGCAGCAAGGAGTGTGTAGAAACCGTGGTGCGCCCCAATATCCAATACCGTCATACCGGGCTGAAGGAACCTGTTGACGAAGGCGAATTCAGCGTTCTCAAATTGGCCTTCGCGGATGGGCCTGCCAATGTGATCGTTACGGGCTATCCACCACGCCCCGAACGGCAATCGAACAAGCCGAGGCACGCTCGCGATGGATTCCCTGAAGCGTGAAGTGAACGATCCCCAATGGAAACTCAGCGCTCTCGTTTTTTCCCGCCAAGGCTTTTGCAAAAACCGCCAGGCGCGAGGCAGGATCCCCACGGGGTGAGCCCCTTGCACCGGCATCATGTAAGCACTTTCCTCTTCATCTCAATTGCCCCAGCTAACGCGTCCAGCGGCCGCTTGTAGAAATGCTCGACGAGTTTCTGGTCCTGCCAAGTGGCCACCTCCCGTTGGAGGTCTGGACTGCCTGCGAGATGGCGGAACTTGGCCGGCATCTGCGCCATATCCTCGCAGAGGCAGAGGGGATGGCACAAGAGACGATGATAGGCTCTATCGGTTTGGCCAACGCAAAGACAGCCAAGGGCAGCGGCCTCGGCGAGCCCTTGACCAGCACCCGCCATCTCGCCGACCGCGACGTAATATTTGCACTCTGCCAGCGCGCGGAAATACTCGCTTGTATCGTTCCAACGAGGCGGATCATGGATGCCCCAGCTCTTCGTCTGTTTTAGGGTGTGGCAGCGAATCTCCATGCCCAAGGTCTTTTCCAGACGAGTTGCGGCGGCTCTAGCTTCGGGACACGCAGGGTCCGCCAGTCCCTTCATTGCGAGTGTCATCAAGGTTCTATGGTCGACCCAAGCGGCTTGCTGTCGAGGCGGTGAAAAACAGGAACGAAGGAACTCAGGATTGTGCAAATAGGGAAACGAGAATGCCTGCGGGAGATGGTCGATATTCGAGGGCGCGTCCATCATGTGATCGAGGAAGAGGTCGTACCCCGAAAAGGGCTTCTGCATGGACTCTTTGTAAAGGCGATCCCAGTGTTCCTGGGCGTAGTAGGCGAAGAGTGTGCGCGAGTTCTTGGGAGGCTGTAAGATGGGATCAATCGTGATCACGAGGTCGTAATCCGAAAAAGGAACCTGCTCGAGGGGGAGAATATTGGTGGTGTATTTCTCGATGATCTGAATGTGGCCCGAGTGGCGCGTAACATCGCGAATGTAATCGCCTTCGAGGATTTGCGGAATGATGTACCAGTCGGCCTCCAGGATGCAGGTGAGCTCCCAATAAACAGCCTTGATCGGCCACACGTCCAGGATTTTCTGTGGAGACATGTCCTTCCACAAAAACCCGGACCACGGGCCGAACACATCGTGAACCTGCTTGATGAGCGCGGTTTTCAACAAACCAGTTCCTCAATCGTTTTGTACGCCGGGTGCGAGGTCTTGAGGGCAAGAATCGTCGAGTTATAAGCGCGCGAAGCGGGCGGAACAGCAAGCTTGCCTGTCTCGGAATTCAGATTGAAGCAAGCAAACCCATGCCGGTCCAGAAGCCAGTAGATTTCTACGGGATGATAGTCAAACCCGCGCGTGATGAAAGTAAAGGCTTCGTACAGAATGGCGGGAGCATCAGGCTGCTGAAGTAAGCTGCTGGCTCCTTCGAAAATCGCAAGCTCCGCACCCTCAGCATCCACTTTTATCAGATCCACCCGATCGATGGCAGCGGACAGAAGGAAGGCATCGAGTGTGGTAATGGGCACGGTTTCCTGGCCTGCAGGCTCGGTGTCGGGATGAGAGAGATTGCCCATGGTGTTGAGACCGTCCTTGCCGGGAACGTTCAGGTTCAGCTTGGCCTCTCCGGTGAAATTTCCAAGTGCGAGGTGGAGCGGTGTGACGTTGTGGGCGTCGTTCAGATGAAGATTGCGATGGAGCAGGTCAAAGGTTTTTCTGGTGGGTTCGAACGCGAAAATCCTGGCGAGAGGCGAGACCTTGGAAGCGAGCAGCGAATAGACGCCAACGTTCGCGCCGACGTCGAGAAAGACGGAATCAGGCGTCAACAGGCGGGAAACCAGAGAGAGTTCGGCAGGTTCGAAGTTGGCGCCGGACCAGATACCGCTGGCAATTGCTCCCTCGGGAACGAGTTTGATCGTATGGCCAGCGAGGTGAGCGCTGACGGGTTTGTGGCGTAGGACGGCATTGCGTACGGGAAGGGCTAGCTTGCGCTGCAAGCGCTGAATGTTGGAGGGCTGAAGGGCAGCGCGAACTTCACGCAGAATCTTTCGGGCGCCTCTTTTTGGAAGCGAGACGGCCCAGCGTAGAGTCTCTGCGCTGGTTTGGTTCGCCGGGCGATTCATCCAGTGATGCCATCCCCATTTTGCCGCGTTAATCGAAAATCCGTCGGAAGATTGAAGAGCCCTACCCACTCGTCCTTGAAGTGTCCGAAAGGCTCAGTTGCAACAATCATTTGTGGCGCACAATCCCAGGAATCTATCAAATCCCCCGAGTCGTACAGGCTGACCCTCCAGCTGTAAAGCCCGGGACGAACTGGAAGATAAGGAAATGCGTAACTGAATTCGAATTCTCCTGGTTGCAATTCAAGCGCATCGTGCGCGTGGCCCCACATAAGCTGGCCGTCATTGTTGAATAGCGCTATGCCATGGTGGCCGAGTTCAACCCGTCGGTTGATCCTCGCTTTGAACCGGATGGTAAAGGCACCAAGAGTACCCAGCGTGTGCAAATCCTCAGTTTCGGCCCCGGCGATCTCCCAACTGAGGAAGCGGCCCCCGATCTCCCTGCCGCGATCCTGCTCGCCGCCGTTCGCTTCGCCCCGGGCCATCGCGTCCTCGTAAGCAGATACTACTTTGTGGGCGGGGCCGTCCTGGCGGATCTCGCCGCTGTCAATCCAGACAACACGCTGGGCCAGCCGTCGAATCTGGTTCATCTGGTGACTCACTAAGACGACGGTGCGGCCCGCGCGAGCGACGTCGCCCATTTTGCCGAGGCACTTTTTCTGAAAATTGAGGTCGCCGACGGCGAGCACTTCATCCACCAGCAGAATCTCCGGCTCCAGATGCGCCGCGACGCCAAACGCCAGCCGAACGTACATGCCGCTCGAATAATGCTTTACCGGCGTATCGATGAACTTCTCCAACTCCGCGAACGCCACGATTTCATCGAATTTCCGCTCAATCTCCCGCTTGCTCATCCCCAGTATGGCGCCGCTGAGGAAGGTGTTCTCCCGCCCCGTCAGCTCCGGATGAAATCCCGTGCCCACTTCCAGCAGCGACCCGACCCGCCCGTGAATCTCCGCCCACCCGGTCGTCGGCTTCGTAATCCGCGAAAGAATCTTCAGCAGCGTCGTCTTGCCAGCCCCGTTCCGCCCGATCAGCCCAAGCACTTCCCCTTCATTCACTTGCAAGGACACGTCTTTCAACGCCCAAAACGTCTCTTCCTTTGCTCGGCGAAACGCCGCCATCGGCGACTTCACAAACCGCTCCAGCGCGTGCCTCAGCCCCGGGTCCACCGCAAGCCCGCGCCGGTACCGCTTCCCCAGCCCCTCCCCGCGTATCACTGCCGTATCCATTCTTCTCCCAACCTTCAACCTTCTAACATTCCAACCTTCCAACCTCCGAGCCCAACCTTCAAACCTTCAAACTTTCCAACACCCTCGCCCCACCCTCCACCGACTCTGTCCCCTCATAGGAATAGCGATGGCCCCGCCGGATCAGCGGCTTTTCATAGTAGCGCCAGGAAAGCGCGGCCACGCCAAGCGTTAGCCCGAGCGCCAGCAGAGTCACTGCAACCCCTTGAAGATTATAAATTTGCGGCGAAGCTCCCAGCACCAGCTTGTGCGTGTAGATGATCACCGCCGTGTGAATCACGTACACGCAATACGAAACCGTGCCCAGGCTCCGCAGCGCGCGCCAACGCATCAGCCCGGCCACCCATCCTTCTGTCTGCGACAGCACCAGCAGCACCAGCGCGCTGAAAAACATTCCCAGCCAGCTCAAGCCCACTGCGATGCTCACCATTCCAAACGGCCGCGCGAACCACGGCAGCAGCGCGCAAACTCCCGCTAACAGAATCACGGTCACGGACTGTAGCAGCCCCTTGCGCCTCTGCAAAAAATCCCGGAACGCCGCCCATCGCCAGCCCGCCGCAAGCAGTATCCCCCAGGCCAGGGCGTCTGCGCGGAAGGGCATCGAGAAATAAGCCACTCGCAGCCCCGTAATTCCCCAGGTATGAATCAGCATCCATCGCAGCACCGGCAATACCGCGATCACCGCCGCCAGCGTCACCACCAGCTTCCGCGTCGAGACGAACCGGATCAAGGGCGGAGCCAGAAGATAGAACTGCTCCTCAACTGCCAGCGACCACGTGGCCATGAACCACGCGAGCGCCAGCGGCCCCATCGCCCCGATAAACACGTCGCGCAGGAACAAAAGCTGGATCGGCACCTGCTTCAAGTCCGCCGCGCCGAGCCCCGTTTGGCCTCGCAAAAACACCATCGCCCCCAAAACAATCAATCCATAAATAAGGGTCCACAGATAATAGACCGGTAAAATGCGGAACACCCGCCGCATGTAAAACGTCCGGAAGTAGCTCGGAGAACCGCGCGCATCCAGAAGAATCCCCCCAATCAGAAACCCCGAAAGCACGAAAAAGAGGTCCACCCCCATCCATCCCGCATCAAAAACCCCCAGAAAATGCCGCAGCAAGGGCCGGACAGAAGTTCGATCTGCCGTCCCAATGTAGTGGCTGCAGAGTACGAGAAGAATGGCGAGCCCGCGCAGCCCGTCGAGCTCAGGGATGCGTCCAGCGGCTTCGCGCGGAGGAGTCGTTGCGCTCATAACCTCCCCGCCCTCGTAGGGGCACGGCACGCCGTGCCCGTCCTCGATGCCCCGCCCCAGCACAGCTTCACGCGCCCCTCCCCCCTTATCACCGCTCCGCTCATTGTTTTCAATATCTTGCAACGCTGCGAGTTTAGTCCTTAGATTCTACTTGACAAGTCAGTAATAATACGCTATAATTCCGGGTGTTCAGTCGTTATCGACAGCTCCTCTTGCCACGACCCGCTGGGTTAGTCTGTCCTTCGCTTTCTCGCACCGCATCCCAAAATATCGCTCCTCTAAGCCCTTTCCCTGCAGCTCTTACAGACGCTCCGCAACCCATTGGAACCAAAGCCGCTTTAAGTCCTGCAGTTGTCACTCCTACAAGCTGCGTTAAGCATAAGTCCTTTGCTTGTCACTCTTACAAGAAACACCGGGGGTGGGGGTATCCTCTTCCGAGCGATCTTTCGGGTCTCGCCACTCACCACTCGTTACTCACCACTATCCCCTTTAGATTCACATCTTTTGCAGACCCCCACGCCATAACTCCCATCGAATCACATTCTTACAAGAAACAGGGGGGAGGGGGGTACCCTTTTCTTCTCCCATTTTTCGAAACCTTCCAACCTCCGAAGCTCTTCTCCCAACCTTCAACCTTCAACTTTCAAACCTTCCAACGCTCCTACACCCGGTCCGCAATCGCCCCTTCCATCCTCTGGAAGAAAAACAACCCGCCCACAAACACCACCACCACCGCCGCGGTCGACGCCAGCAGCAGCGGCCCAGGCGGCTGCCCGTGCCCTGTCAGCGCCCACCGGAAACCGTCTATCACCCCCGCCATGGGATTCAACCCGTACAGCCACCGCCACCTCTGCGGCACCAGCGAGGAGGGGTACGCCACCGGCGAAGCAAACATCCAAAACTGGATCAGAAAGGGCACCACATAACGAATGTCGCGATACAACGCATTAAGCGCGGACATCCATAGTCCGACGCCCAGCGCGGTGAGCACCGCAAGTAGCAGAAACACCGGCAGCCACAGCGCCGCCACCCCCGGCCGGATGCCGTAAATGGCCAGCACCACGCCCAGCACCACAAAGCCGATCGCAAAGTCCACGAGTCCGGAAACGACGGCGGAGAGGGGCAGCACCAGCCGCGGGAAAAAAACTTTTGTGATCACGCGCTGGTTATCGACAACGACAGCCGTGCAGGACTGCAGCGCCGTCGCAAAATAATTCCACGGAACCAGCGCGCAAAAATAAAACACGGGATACGCCAACCCGTCGGAAGGCAACTTCGCCAGCCGCCCAAAAAAAAGCGTGAACACTCCCATCGTGAGCAGCGGCTGCAGCACAACCCACGTCACCCCAATGACGGTTTGTTTGTAGCGGACTTTGACGTCCCGCCACACGAAAAAATAAAGAAGCTCGCGATAGGCCCACACTTCGCCGAGCCGCAGATCGAGCCAGCCGCGCGGCGGTTCAATGCGCACGGTGGCGTGCGCGGCGTGCTGCACCGGGAGCGGCGATGCGGGTGCGGTGACCGAAGCCATCAAGTTTCAGCGAAACTCCAAAAGGAAATTAGTCCGGCAAACTGCAAGAGAGTTAGGACGGACCACGGATTAGAGTAGCAGAGATGGCTGCGATGCGGCGTTCCCTCTTGGTAGCACAGCCACTCCCGCCTGTGCGGTTTTTGCTGTGGATGCGGAACGGCGCACAACCAGGGTGGCAGTGCTACTGAGGAGGTGGGTTCTGTTTCATCTGCTCCAGATCGCGCTGTTCGATCTGCTGCATCATGGCTTTGCGGCCAAACAAATATTTTTCGAACTGCAACGAAATCTGGCGCGGCACGACGAGAAATTGGTTTTGAATCATTTCTGAAAAGGAGATTGGACCGCGCGCTGGAATGAGATGCGTGCCCCACTGAAACATCAAGCCGGCATTCCAGAAAACAAAGCAGGCGAGAAAAACGGACGCGGCGGCGAGCGCGGCGCGGCGCGTTCGAAAGACGCGGGTGAAGCGGTCCAAAAAAACAGCGAGTCCCAGAATAAAGAGCGGCGTGAGAGAAACAAAAAAACGGTTTCCGTAAGAAGAAATTCCGGCCCAGTCCGGATACGAAGCGATGAAGTAATAAAACGCGAGAGCGGCCACCAGAAAGGCTCCGCCGACGCGCGGCACGCTGCGCCAGAATGCGAAGAGGCCAATCACGGCGAACAGCAGGACCGGCGTCCACGAAAGCAAGCCGTGATTCGAGGAAAAAAGAACGGAGAAAAGATAGGGTGAGCCCCAGGACCACTGGCTGATGGGAATATAGCCCGTTTCGAAGGAGCTGCCGTAAATGATGCGGTGGGCGATAAATGTGGGTTGCAGGCAGAGGATGAACGTGGCCGCGAAAGCGGCGTGCCGCGCCAGGAGTTGCGCAACAGTTGGCGTGCTAGGCGTCGCTTTGCGAAGCGCCTCGCCGTATTCGCGCAGCGCTTCGAACGGCAGTATGACAAATAGCATGACGTTGGCGTAGTAGACGTCGAGCATCAGGCCCGCCAGCGCCCCCAGCAAAATCCACTGCCGTAGCGAGCGGTCGTTCCGCGTTTCGTGCCAGTACCACAAAAAAAGCGCGACAACAAAAGCCGAGTGCACGTGCGACCAGGACGGATTGAAGTACATGTAGACGGGAAGCGAACTCGCCCACCAGATTGCGAGAGTGGCGAGCAAGGCCCAGGTTTCGTCGACGTATTTGCGGGCGATTCGAAACGAAATGAGCAGACCGAGAAAACCGTACATCGCCGTGGCGAGCGCCATGGCGATGCGGTACGGCATGGAAAACCCGTCGGCGGGAATCGCCGACCCGAGCGCGCGCGCGAGAAGAACGCCGGCATGAGTGACGAGCAGAAAGGGGGCCCAGAGAATCGCGGGGCCGACGGTGAAGTGATTTTCGAGGTGGCCGGTGCGGGTGCGAAATTCAGCGGAAGGCTGGCCGTTTTCGTCGAGGCGATGTTCACGGAAGCTGGCGTTGGCTTGCTGATAGTCAGGAGTGAAATCGAGATTGTGCTGGATGAGCGGAGCACGCGCGTAAGCGTAGTAGCCGACACCGTCTCCGCGCACCCAGGGATTGAGCATGGGCAGAGAGAGAAGAAAGAGCACAAGGAGAAGGCGCTCCGCTTTGCGCGGACCTGGCTGAGGTGAAGAGGTCAAACCTTACAACTCCGCAAAAAACCGCTGTGAAAACGAGCACCCTGGATACGAACCGTGCGCACACGGAAAGCGCGCGGGAAATAAAAACCTGCCCGGGGGCATCGCGTTTTTGCTCCGAGCGGCAACTCCGTCTGAGTTGGAAGCATTATCTCTTTTTGCATTAGCTTTGTCTTGTGGACAGTTTGGTTTGTCAATGAAGAGCGGGGAAAGACGCGGAGGATACTCTACCGAATATCTGAGCTTCGCTTGAGGGCTGTACGCTAATGAACAGACAATCGTCTTTGCGCTTTTCTAAGATGGAGTGTGGGCTCGTCAAATTCGGAAGAGATCGTGGCAGTTGCCCGCAGAATCTCGGCTCCTATGAAGGCTCGAGCCAGGATGTAAGCCTAGCCTACGCTGACGTGTGCGAAAGGCATCACTCGGGCCAACGGGCCATCCAGCCGCGCGAATCGTCGTTTGCTTTATGTGGCACAAAGAATTGTTATATTCGGAAATTCACTATGGCTATTCGCCGCAAGACCCTTCTCATCGCGAGTGGAATTGGCGCGATACTCCTGCTCGCGCTTGTCTTCGCTTTGCCTGCGCTCATCAACGTGGATCGTTACCGGCCCAAGGTAATCTCCTACCTTCAGGAGAAAACCGGCAAGCAGGTGGAAATCGGACGGCTGGGGCTCACGCTTTTTCCTGTCTCCATTCACATTGATGATTTTGGAGTGAAGAATCCGCCGATTTTTCCGGTTGGTTACATCATGAAGGTGAAACGGATTGATGCAACCCTGAGCCTTGGAGCGCTCCTGCACCGGCAGGTGGTCGTTACGTCGCTCGAGCTTGAGGAGCCGGTCTTGAATCTTACTTCGGACCCCGATGGCCCGTGGAATTTCGAAAATCCACAAGCGAAGATTTCACAGAACACCCTCCCTTTGGGAGTGATTTCAAGTGTGGAAATCAACGGGGGGCAGCTGATAGCGTCAAATCTTCTGCCATCCGACGCGGCGGGTCCCATCTTCTTCGAAGCCCACGATATTTCAGGAGAGCTGGAGCAGGTAAACCTGATCGGAATCATCAATCCTTCCTCTACTTCGATGGACGGCGGGGGCAGCCTGAAGGCGGGCCTTCTGCGCTTCGGCTCGGTGGAGGTAAAAAATCTGGAAACCAAACTGCGGCTGGAAGCGAGGCACGCGTTTTTCACGGACGTGAAAGCGGACGTCTATGCTGGGAGTGCCGCGGGAGAACTCTCCTTCGACTTGTCGGGAAAGAACTCGAGTTTCAAAACCAGTGTGCGGTTGAACGGAATTAATGTGGCGCATCTTCTGGCGGCCTTCCCAAACGGGGGAGGACAGATGACCGGAAAGATGGAAGGAGAAATAAACCTAGCGGGGGAAATCGCGCATTCTGACCGCCCGCTGGCGGGAATCCACGGAGCAGGGCACGTGACGATACGCAACGGGAAGGTACCGAGCCTGAAGCTCAACGCGAATTTGATGAAGCTTGCGCACTTCAACGATCTTGGCCCAGCCAAAGATGATCCTTCTTCGTTTAACGTGATAACCACCGATCTGGAGGTGGCAAATCAACGAATTTCGAGCCGCGTCATAGACATTGACGGGTACGGAGTCGACGTGGATGGCTCGGGGAGTGTGAGTATCTCTGGCTCTGACGAATTGGACTATCGCGGATTGGCGGAGATAACGACCAAGGAGAGTTTCTTCACGAACACCGTCGCCCGGTTGTCCGGGGCATCCTTGGTAGACGGCAAGTTGCAATTTCCTTTTCGGATTGGCGGAACTGTCGACAACCCGGTATTTTCCAAGGGTAAGGGCGACAAAGACGTAGACGCTCCCAAAAAACCTCAGTAACGGAAGAGAATATCCTGTTTGAAATAAAGGTAGAATGCGCGGGGCGCGGATGTGTGGTTTTGCGCCTGGAGGACGGCGTGAAACGAGCATTGTGCATGATTGCGGGCTTGGTGGCGTTTTGTGGGGCGGCGTGGGCGCAGAAGCCGCCGCTCTTGCCGGAGAAGGATGTGGCGGCGCTGGCGAATGAGTTGAGCGGGGAGACGGCGAAGCGGAATTTGGAGGTGATTGCTACGTTTCACCGGCAGCGCGGGTCGAAGGGATTTCATGCGGCGGCGGAGTTGGTGGCGGAGCGGGCGCGGGAGTATGGGTTGAGCGATGTGGCGATATTGGAGTTTCCGGCGGATGGGAAGATTTTTTATGGAACGCAGAGGTCGCGGCCGGCGTGGGATGCGGAAGTGGGAGAGCTGTGGGACGTGAAGGACGTAAGTGTTCAGAACGCTCGTGGGAATGGACAGACCCAGCCAGGATCCTTCGCTGCGCTCAGGATGACATCCGTTTTGGGTGCGAGTAGCGAGAAAAAGATTGCGAGTTATGT
>Ga0210405_10004941_pt1 | contig 12334 bp, 15 predicted proteins | sample IncBWH11MmetaG_FD_155492 | JGI IMG/M metagenome (GOLD analysis project Ga0210405, IMG submission 155492) | Forest soil microbial communities from Barre Woods Harvard Forest LTER site, Petersham, Massachusetts, United States - Inc-BW-H-11-M | ecosystem: Environmental > Terrestrial > Soil >... | reverse complement strand
CTAGCTGGGCGATATGAACCTGCTTCGGCCCGAAGTGAACCCGTGCAGCAGCATGGACGGCGGCTCATGGAATCAGGCGTAACTTTTTTCCGTGGGCCAGCCGGAGCACGCCAAGGTCGCGCCGGTCCAGGGTGAACATGATCTCAATCCCTTCGCGGTTTGCCAAATGGATCAGCGATGCATCGGCAAGCTGTATCCGCAAGCCCTCATACTTGGCGAGGACGGCGGCAATGCCGGGGAGATCCGTCTCGCCCAGAGGAACAAGCTCAAAGGGGCGGCCATGGAGAGAGGATAGGAGTTTCCGGATCGCGTGAGGGTATTGTCGCAAAAGCCACGCCGCTTCGGTAATCACGGGCCAACAAGTCAGCAGCGGACCTCGGATGAGACGAAGCTGCTCGACACACGCTGCATGGTGCTCGTCAGATTCCAACAGGATGGCCACGATGGGACCGGTATCTACCAGTAACTTGCCGGTCAAGAGTCACCGAATCCCTTGAAATACTTTGGGTTCGTGCTGAGGTCTCGAGGTGTCCCCTTCACCGCCCCAATCAGTCCAGCCTTTTTCGCATGTTCGTAAGCGGTGAGTGAATCCTCCTCGGCCGCGAGTTGCAACTCCACCGCGCCCCGAACGAGGTCGGACGCACGAGTTCCGCTGCGGCGAGCAGCAGCCTTAAGCCGCCGGTGCAGCTCAGGGGGGAACCGCACCGTAATGCGGTAATTTTTCATATGCCGTCTGACATTTTATCAGATATGTCCGACATTAATGTGCACCTCTGTTGCCATTTGACTACTGCGCTGACCGGATGCTTCAGGCAACCGCTCCCTTACGGTCACGGCTCTGTCTGAGTTGTACACGTCGGCGAGCGGTAGTCACTCGCGCGTAGCGTTCAGCGAAGCGCTGTTAACAAGGGTCCTGCGAACAGCCCTGGAACGAGAACGTTGGGATCAGGTCGGGATTGACGCCCTTTAGAATTTCCGCAGCCCAGTCCTGAAACTGTTTGGAGCGGACTGTTTTCGGCGCCATGCGCTCGAGGAACTGCGCGACCGGGCGGCGTTCTCCCCAGTCCACCAGCGCGCGAGGCAGATTCATCTCGAATTGGCCGCGCCGTATGCGGCCGGAACCCGGCGTGCCGGCCGCAGCCAGCAGATCGCGCGCAGCCGCTTTCTTGTCGCCGCGCCGCAGCGCAATCTTCCCCAGAATCACGTTGGCTTCGAACACAGCGTCGCCGTACAGAGGGTCGTTTCTGTTCCGTGCGGCGAGGTCCAACAACTCACGCGCCTTCGTGGCGGCGTCATCGGGCTTCCCGATCCAGGTACTGCGCATCAGGCTTAACGTAAGCAGTATCCGGTCGCTGTTTCCGATTGTCGCCAATTCCGCGGGTGACATTTTTGCCAACTGCCCCGCCCTGTCGTTTTTTTCGAATTCTGTAACGCGCAGTTTCATCGTGTTCGCGATTTCGGAATCGGGCTCAATCGATAGTCCCCGGTTGACATACGTCCGCGCCAACTGCATCGCATCCTTTCCGCCGAGGCTGAAATGGTTTTCCCAGGCGAGCAGCCATTGCGCTGTTTGCGCCAGGACGCGGACATCGGTCGACTCGGCCAGCCTGGCGCGGACGGTTTGCGCATACGGTTCGCCCGATCCGAGCAGCGCCTGCGCGTAGTGCTGGCCGAAGGCCAATGCCCACCGCGTGTCGTTCGGATATGCCTTCTGGCCGGCCTGCAGGATCGACTCGGCTAGCGGCCTATCTCCGCCTTCCAGGAAGTCCGCCGCCCGCTGGTAAATTTGGGCGGCGGCGCCAGGATGTTTCAAGTGGGCAAGCCAAAGGGCCTTGCCCCGGTTGTAACCGGCCCGATCCAGTTGCGGGTTAATGTTGCCGGGCCAGACCTTGCCATCCGGGTGGTGCTCGATGTACCACAGCCGGAGCGCGTCGAGGTCTTTTACATTCCCTCTGTATTCGTAGTGGCGCAGCAGAGTCCAGTAGGTGTCGGCGTCCTCCGGAATCTCCTTCAGCTTCGCCAGAAGCGGTGGCGCCTGGTCAGGGGTAAGCGCACGGGCGCGTTCCATCACCGCTTTTTGTTTGTCCTGCTGCTGCCGGCGCGAGTCCGCACTGCGGTGCATTAATTCGTTCATGGTCGGTTGACCCGCTGCGGGTTTTTCGACGCGGTCCAATTGACAGGCGGTGAACACAGTTATTGCGAAGGCGCAGAGGGCCGTTCCAAGGATGGCCCTTCCCCGACTGAGTTCGGGGATGGGTCGCGCTTCGAGCAATCGGCGGATGCGCTTCTCAAGCGAGCCATAACCCATCGCGGCGCCTTGCATCGCTACGCGGGCTCCGGCCTGGTGGATCGCGCGAGCCTGATTGAGCAGGTATTCCGAATAGTCGCGTGGATCGTGCCCAGAAGCGACCGCCGCAACGTCGCACGCCTCCTCCGCGAGCATGGCCAGCTTGCGCTCCAACCACCATGCCAGCGGATGGAACCAAAAGATGCATCGATTCAGGGCCGCGAGCCACTGGACCAGCGGATCGCGCCGACGAGCGTGTTCACGCTCGTGCGCCAGGACGGCATCCAGCTCAGCCGGCGGCCACTGGCTCCACGACGAGGGAAGAACAACCGCCGGCCGGCGCCAGCCTACGGTCACCGGACAGGCGCACTCGGGGCTGCTGACAAATCCCTGTTCCGGCGAGGCGCGGTTCAATAGAGATGCGGCTCGCGCGGTACCAAATAGAAGACGGATCAGCAGAAAGCCAGCGCCGAAAAGATACGCCGCGAACAGAAGATTCGGTCCCCACGGGACACGGTGGGATGGCTGTTGGACTGGCGCCAGTTGAGATTTAGGGGCTGGCGGAACAGGCGGTCTCACACTCTGGGACGCCGCGGGAATCCAGGGAATCCACTGCTCAAGCCCCGGCGCTTCGGCAATCGCCGGCAGCAACGGGACGGCTGCCTTCGGTCCCCACGCCGAGAATGCCGGAAGCAGCAGCATCGCAGCCAAGACTGCGCACCAGGCGAAGTGGCGCGCCGACGCGTTGGCGATGCGGAGACTACCGACCACCGCCGCAACGGCTGCGGCGATCAACGCTGCCCGGACCGAACACTCCAGCAAAAGGCCCATTACCCGCCTCTTTCCCGCCGCCTCCGAACCATTTCGGCCAGGCGGTCCAACTCACGGTTGCTCAAGACTTTCGCATCCACCATGCCAGACACCAGCTCTTCCACCGAACCCTGACAGAAACGATCCACGATCTGTCGCACCGCGCGGGCCGCCAGGCTGCGGGCAGGCTCTGTGGCGCGATAAACGAAAGCCCGGCCTTCGACATGGTGACGGAGGTAACCCTTCTGCTCCAACCGGCGCAGCAGGGTCCGGATGGTTGCCTCCTTGAGCCGGCGATGGCGCGAAACTGCCTGGTGTACGGACTCCACCGATGACGGCCCAGCGTTCCAAACCGCGCTCATTACCGCATTCTCCAGTTCGGTGAGCGGGGATCGAACCGATGTGTTACGAAGCGTCATGGTACAAGTTGTACCACTTGAACGAGGGGCTGTCAATGCCTTTCGTGGCGCTCATCGGAGGAGGCAGCCTCATCGCAGTGGCAACGAGAATAGATTTCCCGAGCGCCGACAATTCGCAGGGACTTGCGCTCGAAATTATTGGGGAGCGCTGTGAATGTCGATGGTTCAGCAAACGAAAAGCATCGAGACGAGCAACGGCGGTCCCTATCGGGAACGTCTCTGGCGGCAGAAAGGTGCGCGGCGAGAAAGGCCGATTGCCAATCGGCCGCAGCTTGCCAAGCTGCCCCACAAGGCGGCGAATTCCTCGGCAGGGCAGGCTCAGAAACTTCGCGCGAGCGTTGCTGAGGTCGGATGAATCTGCCGCGGCGTACCAAATGGACGTGTCGACGAAAAGGCTCATGGCTTCGAATCATGGCGCTCAAAAGATATTCGACCGCTCATACTGGACCGGCCACTTCACCCCGTTTGCCTTCAGATAATGAGCCGCCCGGAGCGGCCACACCGGATCGGCGAGCAGCGTCCGCCCCAGGATCACCAGGTCCGCCTGGCCGTTGGCGACGATCGATTCGGCCAGATCGGCGCTATGAATCAATCCGACTGCGCCGGTCATCATTCCGGACTGCGCTTTTATGGCGGCGGCGAACGGCGTCTGGTAGCCGGGATGAATGGGAATCCGCTGCCGTGGGTCGTTGCCTCCCGAAGAGCAATCGATCAGATCGACATACCCGCGATCCTTGAGAAGCCGGCAGAGCCGGATACTGTCCTCGAGCGTCCAGCCGCCGTCAACCCAATCGGTAGAGGAAATGCGAACGAAGACCGGTAGCTCCGGAGGCCAGACCGCGCGAACCGCGCCGATTGTTTCAAGTAGAAAACGAATGCGGTTCTCGAAGCTCCCACCGTATTCGTCTTCCCGATCGTTACTGAGCGGCGAGAGAAACTGATGAATCAGATAGCCGTGCGCGGCGTGGATCTCGACGATTTGGAAACCAGCATCCCTGGCCCGTTGAACTGAGTTCCCAAAATCCTCCACGGATTGCTCGATCATGGCCCTGGTCATGCGGACCGGCGCCTGCCAGCCATCGGCGTACGACCGGGCTGAGGCGCCAATTGATTCCCAACCGCCGTCGGCAACGGGAATCGGGCGCGTGCCCTCCCAGGGCCGGGTCACGGATGCTTTTCGTCCCGCATGCCCAAGCTGAATCGCTGGTATGGCTTCCTGCGATGCGATGAAATCGACCACGCGTTTCATCCTGTCGCGCTGCCGATCGTTCCACAATCCGAGGCAGTAATGGGTGATGCGGCCGCGCGGCTCGGTGTGCACCGACTCAGTAAAAACGATGCCGGCGCCGCCGGCGGCCCTTGCGGCAAGATGCGCGAAGTGCCAGTCATTCATCAGGCCATCGGTCGCCGAGTATTGGCACATCGGAGATAGCATGATCCGATTCTTCACTGTGACCGATCGGATTGTGAGCGGGCGGAACAGATGAGGATTCGGGTCGCGGCGGAGGATCCTCCGCTCGTTTTCGCCGCCGGTCACTTCGAAAATACCTCCTCCGAAATGGTTGCCTGGTGGTAAACGACTCCATGGAATGGCGGGAACGCGCTGAAATCTTCGCGTGCGAATGCTCGTTCTTCCGATTGCAGGGCGTTGTCTAAATCTTCCTTGGTGTCAAAGATCATCTGTGCAACCAGTGCGAACCGGTCCGGCTTCACGGGGAAGGGATCGTGCCACATCGTAGGCGTATGGAGAACGATTCGCCTGATTCCGGGGAAGCGGGCGAGTATTGGCGAGTGGCGGTCACGGTAGTGAGCCAGAAACGCTTCCTCATCTTCCGCTTTGCCCTCGTACCGGACGAAGTAAGAAATGTTAGGCGGTGACATAATCGGTGTCTTCGAGCTCGACAATTTGTGGCGGGGTGAGCTGCGCCTTGAGCCTTTCATAAATCTCATCGGGCACGGCGCCGGGATTCTGCGACGCGGCTCGCGCGAAATCGAAACAGGCGCATTCCATTTCGTTGCGTGGCTCATCGTCTCCGTGCAGCATCAATTCTTCATGCGCCATGCTCCAGCCCTCGTCGTAACTCGTCCGCAAGTAATTCAACCGCTCACCGGCATCTTTCCAAAATGCCCGCTCGAAAGCGGGCATAGCAGCCTTGAAAGGCCGCTCCACATCACCTGGCGAGAACATCTTCATAATACTTTTCATACAGCGGAATGATGCGCTCCGTGCAGAAGCGGGTGAGGGCGGTTTGGCGGGCGGCCTGCGCCATCTTGTCATGCAGGTTTGCGTCGGATAGCAGCGCGATCACACGGGCTGCCTGAGCCGCTATGTCGCCGGGCTTTTCGAGAAATCCGTCCACACCGTGGCTAATCAGCTCCGGGACGCCTCCCACGTTAGTCGCGACTGCGGGAACGCCGCAGGCCATCGCTTCCAGGGCCGCGAGGCCAAAGCCTTCTAGCTCGCTCGGCATCAGCAGGACGTGCGCCTGCGGCAGCAGCCGCTCGACGTGATCCTGCTTGCCAAGGAACGTCACATTTCGATCCACCTTCAGCTCGCGCGCCAGGCGCTCCGCCGGGCCGCGGTCCGGTCCGTCGCCTACCATCAGGAGATGCGCCGGGACTTCCTTCCGCGCTTCGGCCAGGATGCGGATGCAATCCAGCACGCGCTTCACCGGGCGAAAATTCGAGACGTGAATCAGTGTCGCGGCAGAGTGCTTTTCAGCCTGAGGTTTGTATAGGTCGCAGTTTACAAAGTTCTGAATGACTCGAATCTCGTTGCTCACGCCGAATTCTTCCACCGTTCGCGCGCGCAGATACTCGCTGATGGAGGTAACCCCGTCGGACTGCTCGATAGAGAACTTCGTGATCGGGAAGTAAGAGGGGTCGAGGCCGACCAGTGTAATATCGGTGCCGTGAAGCGTAGTGACGAAGGGTAGCTTGCGGAACTTGGCGGTCATCTGCCGCGCCAGCAGCGCGGAGATGGAATGCGGAATGGCGTAATGCACGTGCAACAGATCCAAATTATATTGGTCGGCTACTTCGGCCATGCGGGACGCCAGGGCCAGGCTATAAGGCGGATATTGGAACAGCGGGTAAGTGGAGACTTCCACCTCATGATAATGAATGCGCGGGATGTCCTGGTCGAGCCTGATCGGATTGGCATAGGTGATGAAGTGCACGTCATGCCCGCGATTGGCCAGCTCCAGGCCAAGCTCGGTGGCGACGATGCCGCTGCCGCCATAGGTGGGATAACACGTAATTCCGACTCTCATAACTTTGGGATAAGGTTCGCGACTCCGATCTGGCCGTGCAGATTTTCGTCCGGCGACGCCACGTCTCCGCCGCCGAACCAGACGCGGATGGAATCGCCTTCGACAAGAACCGAGGGGTCGCAGATCACTTTGTTATTCCAGCGCTCAGACCCGGCGAAGGAGCCGGGCAGCTTCTCCCAGGTTACGCCATCCCTGGATCGAGCCAGGCCGAGACGGCGATTTTCGATGCGGTCGCGGCCCGTGTAGAGCATCCAATATTTACCGTTCGATTGCCATACGGCGGGCTCACCCAATCCGTTTTCATCGAAGGCGCTGTCCGGGCCAAGCTCGAGAATTGGATTTGCACGGAGCTTTTGCCAGCGGACTCCATCGCGAGACCGCGCCACACCCAGCCGCTGGCGGCGCGCGCGATCCTGCCCCAGATAATACATGTAGTGGGAATCGCCGATGCGCAAGACGTATGGATCGGCTACGCCGCGCTCATCCCAGCTTCCACGGGGTCCGTGCGCGAGCACCGGCGCCGGGTGTTTGCGCCACTGTCTGCCATCGGACGAATGCGCCAGGCCTATTTCAGGTAAATCTCGCGGGCCAGCTTGATACCAGTAGAAGATTTCACTTTGGCTTAGCAGAGCCGAGCCGTTGGCGGCTATGTAGGAGCCTTCCCAGCTTCCAGAATTTGGGGAGATAATTCTGCCTTGCTTTTGCCAGTGAATGCCGTCATGCGAAAGCGCCAAGCCGGTATGCCACGTCGTACCGTCGAAGCCCGAGTAGAGGTTGTAATACTGGTTGTCTTTGTGTAACACCGACGGATTCAGGACGTCGGCGGAATCCCAATCTCCCGGTGAGAGCACGGGGGATGTGTCTGGTTTCCAATCGAAGGAATTCGTGGGCGAACTCGGCGTGGGCGGTGGCAGCGAGAAGTTAGCGTAACGGTCGCATCCGGAGAGGCAAAGGCAAACGAACAAGCTAAAGCATATTCCACATGACATTCTAGATCGGAACCTTCATCTTCAGTCCCGCCCCCTGCCCCGGTCTCGATTCGAGAAGCAACTCGGCGCTGAGCGAACGGGCTCTGCGCTTCAGGCTCACCGGGCCTATTCGCAGCAGGTCCAGCTCATCGAGTGTGAACGCTCCGCTGAAGTGGAAGCCGACGCCGTTATCGTCAATCGATATCTCTACAATCTTATCGACTTTCTCGATCGCCACCGCCACTCGGGTCGCGTTGGAGTGCTTACGCACATTATTCAACGCTTCGCGAATCATCTGGATGATGTCGGTGGTAATTTCCGGCGGACTGGCGAAGGGACGTTCTCCGCCCACAAAGGTGACGGGAATCCCGGTCTCCTTTTGAAACTCGTCGAGCAGACGGCGGGTGGCGGCGGTGATGCTGGCGCCATCCACATCGAGTGGCCGCATATTGCGAACGTAGGAGCGCATCTCGCGCACCTGCGATTTCGACAGCTCCTGCAATTGCTGGAGCTCCTCGAAGCCGGCTTCCCGGTCGCGCTCGATAATTCTCCGGAATATCTCCAGCCGCATCTGGATACTGATGAAGCTCTGCAGCGGGCCATCGTGAAAGTCGGCCGCAATGCGCTGGGCCTCGGTTTCACGGGCGGTTTCGGCCACTTCCCGCAGACGCGCGCTCTCTTCGGTCTGCATTTCCAAGCGCTTCTCCAGCCATTGTTTTTGAAAAGAAAAAGCAGTGGCGAAAACGCCGCACACCATGATAGTCGCGCGGAACACGCGAGCCGATCCGGGGTAGGGAGTCAAGGCGAGCAGGATACACACGCCAGACACCAGCAGGACTTCCCGCGCGCTGTACAGAGCGATGGCGGCGGTGAGGAGATACAGGTAAAAGACCGGGGCGAGCCACAGGGTCTCGTTGGCGCCGTTTCTGGCCAGCACCATGAAGAAGACCGTGTCGATGAACAGCGCCAGGAGTCCGAAAGCGCCATCGAGCATTTCGGGCTTCATCACGGCGACGAGGCTGGAGGCGAAGAACAGCGCGATCGCCATCGTGAACCAGATGAAATCGACAGGCGCCAGATACAGTTGAAAGATGAGGCAAGCCAACGCCAGCACACACCGCGCCGCCGCTAAGGGACGGGCCCACAGACGCCGGTACAATTGGAGATCGGTTGCCAAGCTTATCGCCGGTAAAGATAGAGGGTGTGGCTGCGGCCTTCGCCATCGTCCTCGATGGATTCGACTTTCTCCGGCTTCCAGTCTTTAAATTCGAAATCGTGCGCTACGACCCGGGTACCTTTCTTGAGCTGCTTATCCAGGATCGGCCGAACCTTGTCATTGGACAGCGGAAGCAGGTAGACCGTGATCAAGTCGGCCGAGCTATAATCCTGCTGTAAAATATCGCCGTTGACAATCCTGGCGGTCTTCTGCAAGCGCAGGCTTTGGATCTTGTCCGTGCTCTCCCGGTACAGCTCTCTGTCCAGCTCGATGCCCACCGCGACGGCGTGAAATTTCTCGGCGGCCGCGATCACGATGCGCCCGTCGCCGCTGCCCAGGTCGAACATCTTTTCACCCGCCTTGAGTCCGCCGAGCTGCAGCATCTTCATCACGATGGTCTCCGGAGTCGGATAATAGGGCGCGAGCTTTTCCGGCTCTCCGGTCTTTTCCTGCGCGCCCAGGACCGCAACTAAAAGGGCGATGAGGACCATGCCTTTCGTTTTCATTCTGACTCCTGACTCCTGGCTCCTGACTTCTTCTTCATTAATTCGTGATCTGGTGCGAGGTGCTCTCCTCGCGGATAGCCAGATATGTTTTATTCCATTCGAGGTGCGCCGGATGATCCACGTATCGATCGGCTGCGGCCTGATCGGCGAATTCGATGACAAAGGCCGTATCGTACGCTCGTCCCGGCTTGCCGTCTTTGCCCGCCTTGCCGCGGCCTTGCACCTTGATCGCTTTGGTCCATATGTTCTTGATGCCCGGGATTTCGGCCGCCATCTTCTTGACGCCGTCGAGCGCGGCCTGCTGCTGCTCGGGCGTCGAATCCTCTTTCCAGAGGATAGTGACCACGTGAATGACCGAGTGCGGCGCCGCGAAGCGATTTGCTCCCATTGCCAGCAGCGCCAGAGCCGCAGCGGCGGCCGCCAGAATTACAAATCTCTTCATGTATGGCTACTCTCCTTGGCCCGGATTTCCTGTGGAGGAGCAGTCGGGCGCAAGCCGCTCCATTCTTCGCAAATTACAATGGAATTCGCCGGGTTTTTAGAAGAGTACTTTATGACGACCGGACCTATCAGGTTCGAGGTCTCGAGCGGAAGCTGATGCTTAAACTCGGAGGCATCCTGCGAGGTAGTGTAGGCCACTCCTCTTATCTCATAAGAATAAAATAGTATACATTCCCGCACGTCGATGATGGTAGCGTCGCCCATCCTGCCGGTGCGGTTGATTAGCATTCTTCGGTTTCGCTCACGCTCAGCGGCGGTCTGGCGGGAGTTAAGGAAAAGCCAGATACCGGCGGCAATCAGTACGATGGCCAGCGCGGCTAGGATCGCAACTTCAAGAGCGCTGCCCGATGACATTTCTACTCCCGCCAGCCGGATGGATCAACGAGCGGCCGGCTCTTCCTGGAAGACCTTCGCATAATCCTTTAGGAACTGTTCGAGTCCCTTGTCAGTCAGGGGGTGATTGAACAGCATGTCCAGCACTTTGAGCGGCATCGTCGCGATGTGCGATCCCGCCATGGCGGCGTCGATCACGTGCGTAGGCGATCGCATCGACGCGGCCAGGATCTGTGTCTTATAGCCATAATTCTTATAGATCGTGACGATCGCGCGGATCAGATCCATTCCGGTCTGACCGATGTCGTCGAGGCGGCCGACGAAGGGGCTGATGATATAGGCGCCGGCCTTGGCGGCCAGCAGCGCCTGGCCGGCTGAGAAACAGAGAGTGACGTTGACACGAATCCCCTCTTTGCTCAGCGCCGCCGTCGCCTTGATGCCGTCCCGCGTCAAGGGGCACTTGACCACAACGTTCTTGTGCAGCTTGGCCAGCTCCCGGCCTTCGCGGATCATGGCGCCGGATTCTGTTTGCACCACTTCAGCGCTGATATCGCCATTCACGATGTCGCAAATCATGCGAATCTGATCGGCAATGGCTCGACCCTCTTTGGCGATCAGAGTGGGGTTGGTGGTGACACCATCCACGATGCCCCAGGCAGCCCCTTTTTTCAACTCATCCAGATTCGCGGTATCCAAAAAGAATTTCATGGTCTTACGCTTCTCCCTACAGTGACAAGGCGATTATAGCATTCAGGCTTTCATAGCCGTGCGCGCAAGTTCTTGAGGGCGCGCAAACCCTCCTGCGCCACTTCGGCGTCGGTGTCCTGGCTGACCTTCTCGAGCGCCGGCAAGGAGTCCTTGTCCCCGCTGCGCGCCAGTACCCGGGCCAGGTAAATTTTCTCGTCCTTGGTGCCGCCGTTCAGCGCTGGATAGAGCGAGGCGCGAATCTTCGGATCGCGCGCCAGCTCGATCAGGAACGGCTCCGCCTCACCCTGCCGCGCCCTGGAATTCAACGTGTTGATCAGCAATTGCAGGGGACTCAATTCCGAGACTTCCACCTGGCCGAGCGCCACCAGCGCAAAGGCCATCGAAAGCCGAGGGGAGGCCTTGCCCTCCTGCTCGAATGCCTGCTGGATCAGCGGCCGGTCGGCGGGATTTTTCAAGCGCGCGAAGCCCTCGGCGGCGGCGGCGCGCATGGCGTCATCCTTGTCGCGCAGGTACTTGGTATAGAGGGCGCGGCTGCTGTCGTCGGGAATCATGGCGATAGCGGTGAGCGCGGCGCGGCGCACCTTTATGGTCTTGGCGCGATTCAGCGCGCCCGTCAGATCGGGAAGCGCGTCGGTGTTCTGCAACAAGCCGGTGGTCTCGATCGCGGCGAGTTGCACCTTCTCATCCAGGTCGTTGAGCAGATAGCGCAGCTTGGGCGCTACGCTCTTGTCATGAATTTTTTGGATCGCGATGAGCGCTTCATACAGCACCGCGTCATTTTTCGATTTCATGGCCACCAGCAGATCGGGAATGGCCGCCTGTCCACGCAGAATACCCACCGCCCGCGCGGCATTGGCGCGCGATTCCATGCTGACTCCGCCTCGCGCCAGCTTGCCCAGCGCCGCGATTACTTCCGGACGCACCTGCACGTAGACGTCGATGATCTTGTCGTTGGTGTCGGTAAACTTAGCCTTGATTCCCCGTCCGACTCGCTGCAAGCTCGCGCCGAGGCCGGTCTTCACGTATCCGGGCAGATAGAAATTCACCAGGCCATCGGTGGCGCGAATCTGGATTTCGGCGTCGCTATCGCCGGTGGCCTCAATCAGCGGATCGAGACTGCGTTGCGTGCCGATGTCCACGATGGATTTGACTGCCTCGATACGGATATCCAGATCCGGATTTTTCAGGAGCGGCTCGAGTTGGGGAATGGCGTTGGAGCCCCCTTTCGCCAGCTCGCGCACTTCCTTGGGACGCGTGATTTGAGCTGGAAGAATAACGCTGCAGAGTAGTAGAGCAGTGAGGGAACCGATTCGA